>OHYE01001430.1_pt1 | contig 9807 bp, 8 predicted proteins | sample 1580141 | NCBI WGS metagenome assembly OHYE01 (sample SAMEA3882530, study PRJEB24775) | human gut metagenome | biome: human-associated habitat; feature: intestine environment; material: feces | place: Netherlands | collected 2009/2010 | reverse complement strand
GTTCTTTTTCATCCTTCCCATTGCGGATGATCTCACATTCTTCCCGGCAAAAATACCGTTCTGCCACCGGCATCCGCAGCTTTCCCTTCATCTCCACATCACAGCCTGTCTGAACATCTTCACGGTCACTACAGGCACACAATACATATTTTCCCGAATGTGACAGATTGAAAACTGCCGATTCCGGAAGTCTCAGAGACTTCTTCATCTTTTCCCACAATATCCACATTTTTAAGTTTATCCGCTTTATCTTTTCTCCACTCAGGCACTTTATCATAATATGCCTGATACGTCTCTTCTATTAGTAATGGTGTAATATCTGCTGCCCAAACACTTACCATTTTCCCACTCCTTTTTTACTATACAATTTTAGTCTAACACACTTTTTTAAAAATGAAAGAATTTATCGAATAAAAGTGTTGACAATCAAATCCCATTGCGTTAATATATCATTAGTTTCACACTTTAAGTATTTAAAGTTTTGCAGTGCGAATATTTTACAGTGCGACTATACTAGACTCACACGGGGAAAAATATCACACAGGCACAATTATCATACATGTTGGAGGATATTTATTATGATTATCGTATTAAAACCACGCACTACAAAAGATGATGTTTCTCGTGTCGAGAACATGGTCAAAAAGAGAGGACTTAACACACACGTTGTACAGGGCGAAGAGATGACAGTTATCGGTTGTATCGGTGACACAGCCAAAGTCGATTCCAAATTATTCGAAATTGATTCTGCAGTCGATAAAGTTATGCATGTACAGGAGCCATACAAATTAGCCAACCGTGCATTCCATCCGGAAGATTCCATCATCGATGTATCCAGTGTAAAAGTTGGCGGCGACAACCTGGCAATGATCGCCGGTCCTTGTTCCGTAGAATCTTACGAACAGGTACTTGAAATCGCTCAGGCTGCAAAAGCTTCCGGAGCCAACTTACTTCGCGGAGGTGCATTCAAGCCAAGAACAAGTCCTTATTCATTCCAGGGACTCGGACTGGAAGGACTCGACATCTTAACAGCTGTAAAAGAAGCAACAGGACTTCCGATCGTAACCGAACTGATGTCAGACAAATACCTCGATATCTTTAACGAGAAAGTAGATCTTATCCAGATCGGTGCACGTAACATGCAGAACTTCGATCTGTTAAAAGAATTAGGACAACTTGACCGTCCAATCCTTTTAAAGAGAGGTCTGAACGCAACTTACGAAGAATGGATCATGTCAGCAGAATACATCATGGCATCCGGTAATGAAAATGTCATCCTCTGCGAACGCGGAATCCGTACTTTCGAAAGCTATACAAGAAATACTCTGGATCTTCAGAGTATCCCGGTACTTCGTAAATTGACACATCTTCCGATCATCGTTGACCCAAGTCATGCGGGCGGCAAATGGTGGTTAGTAGATTCTATGGCAATGGCCGCTGTAGCAGCAGGAGCCGACGGACTGATGATAGAAGTACACAATGATCCGGAATCCGCACTCTGCGACGGAGCTCAGTCATTAAAACCTAAGAAATACGACGAATTGATCAAAAAGGTTTCACAGATTGCAGGTATTGTCGGCAAGACGATCTAATGCAGATAACCTGCCACTGGCAGTTCCTTACGAACGCATGGCGGTTCAGACAAAAACCTTACAGGAGTATATATTATGAAACTTACAGTTAATCTGGGAAAAGACAGTTATCCTATCTATATTGAAAACAACATATTATCCCAGGCCGGAGATTACATCCGAAAGATCTACCACGGAAAACGCATTATGATCATTTCCGATGACAATGTATTTCCGTTATATGGTGACCGGCTGATCCATACATTGGACTCCACTTACGAATGCCACCATCTGGTACTTCCTCACGGTGAATCAACCAAGGATTTCCAGACACTTCCGACTGTCTACAAGGCAATGCTGGAGGCAAAGATTTCCCGTAGTGATCTGGTCATCGCTCTTGGCGGCGGTGTCATCGGTGATCTTGCAGGATTTGCCGCTTCCAGTTATCTAAGAGGTGTAAGACTGGTACAGATCCCAACTTCACTGTTGGCGCAGGTTGATTCTTCTGTCGGTGGAAAAGTCGCAGTAGACCTTCCGGAAGGCAAGAATCTGGTCGGCGCATTCTATCAGCCTTCACTGGTGCTGATCGATCCACTGGTACTTAACACGCTGAAGGAACGATTTATCAACGATGGTATGGGAGAAGTTATCAAATACGGCTGCATCAAAGATGCGGATTTATTTAGTACCTTGGAATCACACAGTTCTTTTGAAGATTTAAAAGAAGAACTGCCTGCCATCATCACACGCTGTGTAGATATCAAACGAATGGTTGTAGAAAATGATCAGTTTGACACAGGTGAGCGTATGTTACTGAATTTCGGACATACACTGGCTCACACCATTGAACAACATTTCCATTATCAGCGGGAAAGTCATGGCGAAGCCGTTGCCATCGGCATGTATCAGATCACCAGGATTGCCGAAGAAAAAGGATTAACACCAAAAGGAACTGCAGAACGTATCCAGAAGGTTTTAAAGACCTACGGACTTCCTTTTGAATGCGGTCTCACTCTTGGGACATTGACCGAAGCGATTGCCTTAGATAAGAAGAATCTGAACGGTAATCTCAACGTCATACTACTTCATGAAATCGGTGACAGCTACATCGAAGCTACAGACATTCAGTTCTTTGCTGAAACAGCAAGGCTTGTATAAATAACAACAATTCTACGAACCGGCCTTATATGGCACTTCGTAATCAGAAAATAATGAATGTAATTTTGGAGGATATATATCATGGGTAAATTAGAAGGAAAAATCGCAATTGTAACAGGATCAGGAAAAGGAATCGGACGTGACGCAGCACTTGCTATCGCTGCTGAAGGTGCCACTGTCGTAACAGTAGCAAGAACACAGTCTGATCTTGATGAAACAGTAAAAATGATCGAAGATGCCGGCGGAACAGCAATCTCACTTTCCAGAGACCTTACAGACGGAGAACAGGTTGCCGACATGGTCAAAACTGTTGTTGATAAATACGGAAGAATTGATATTCTCGTTAACAATGCAGGCGGATACCCAAAAGAGATCTACAAAAATATCGAACATCAGGCGATTAAGATCTGGGAATGGTCAGAAGAACAGTGGGATCAGATCATCAAAACAAACTTGAGAATCCCATTCCTTGTAACTAAAAATGTTGTACCTGTAATGATAAAACAAGGAAAAGGAGATATCGTAAATGTATCTTCAAGAATGGGTCGTATTGCATCTCAGATGGGTGCATACGCTGTTGCAAAAGGCGGTATCGTAACCATGACCAAGACAACTGCTATCCAGACCAAAGAATACGGAATCAAATGCAATGCCGTATCTCCTGGAATCGTGGACACACCGGGGCAGAGAGTCTACAACCACTCTGTAGGACAGGACGGCTGCCCGATGGGAAGCTCAAAAGATGTTGCAAAAGCAATCATCTACCTGCTGGCAGATTCACCGGCAGTTATGACAGGACAGTCTATCGACCTGTTCACAACAGTATAGAACCAAATGACTACAAGAGACACTGTCATCACTGGCAGTGTCTCTTGTAGTCACTTCACAATTATTAACAATTCGTTCGTCTTTTCATCACACTTTCATCACAATTGCACTCTATACTATAAATTGTTCGAAAAAACAACACTTTAAATCTTTTTCATAACTTTTTCCTCAGGACTGCACTCCTCCCAAATAATGCAGTCCTTTTTTTATTTAATTTTTTAACACGATTGGTCTCCCGGTCCGGATATCCACCAGCCTAATGAATTAAATGTCAACCACATTTATTTCCCCGGCTGTCCATAATAAGCATTTGCTCCATGTTTTCTATAGTAATGCTTATCCTGTAATTCCTGTGGTGCAGGTTTAACGTCTGGGTTGATCATTTCGCATCTTGCTGCCATCTTGGCAACTTCCTCTAATACTACTGCGTTGTGAACTGCTTCGTGAGCATCTTTGCCCCATGTGAATGGTCCATGGTTCTTGCAGAGTACTGCAGGTGTTGCAACATAGTCCAGATCATCTTCATCGAATCTGTCTGCGATCAGGACACCTGTATTTTTCTCATAAGCTTCATCGATTTCTTCTTTTGTAAGATTTCTTACACATGGTACTGTTCCGTACAGGTAATCTGCATGTGTAGTTCCGTAGCAAGGGATTCCTCTTCCTGCCTGAGCCCAGCTTGTTGCCCAAGGAGAATGTGTATGTACAACACCACCAATGTTCGGAAATCTGTTATACAGCTCTACATGTGTTGCTGTATCAGAAGATGGATTTAAGTCTCCCTCTACTTTATTACCCTGAAGGTCTACAACTACCATATCTTCCGGTGTTAATTTGTCATAATCTACTCCACTTGGTTTGATTACGAAAAGACCTTTTTCACGGTCGATTCCGCTTACATTTCCCCATGTGAATGTTACCAGGTCATATTTTGGAAGAAGCATGTTTGCTTCATATACTTCTTTTTTTAATTCTTCCAGCATCTCTTTCTATCTCCTTTATATTTCTGTTACTGCGGAAAAGCTGTTATCAACATTTTCCCCTTGTATATAAGAATATGCAGATACGGGGACATAACCTATGCCCCCTCTGCTTTCATATAATATTTCTTACAGATCTGCACAAGCTCTGCGCTCTACGTCAAGACCTTTCTTGTATGTCTCCATAAATGCTTCGTATCCAGCTACGCCTTCCGGATCCGGATCGATTCTGCTTCCGGCATCGCTTCCGAATACTTTATTCTTCAGGTAGTCTTCCAGCTTCTCTCCTTCTTCACGTTTTACCATGTACTCAGCAAGGATAGCCATTCCCCATGGTCCGCCTTCGCCTGCTGTCTCCATAACTACTACAGGTGTGTTGATCGCATCTGCAAGGATCTTCTGTCCGACACCTTTTGTCTTGAAGAGTCCGCCATGTCCAAGAACGGTATCAATCTCAACACCTTCGTCTTTTGTTAAGATATCCATTCCGACTTTGATAACACCAAGTGCTGTGTACAGGTGAGATCTCATGAAGTTAGCCAGATTGAATTTTGTCTCTGGTGTTCTGACTACCATTGGGCGTCCTTTTTCTACATTTGTGATAGGCTCGCCTGCGTAGTTACCATAAGAAAGGATTCCACCACAGTCAGCATCGCCTTCCAGTGCTTTATTGTAAAGTGTTCCATACATCTGATTCATGTCTACGTCTGCTCCGATAGAATCAGCGAATTCTTTGAACAGATTTACCCATGCATTCAAATCTGTTGTTCCGTTATTGGAATGTACCATGGCAACCAGACTTCCGTCAGGTGTTGTAACCATGTCGATCTCTGTATGTAAGTCTTTCAGAGGTTTCTCAAGGACAACCATAGAGAAGAATGAAGTACCAGCGGAAATGTTGCTTGTACGCTGTGCTACGCTGTTTGTAGCTACCATACCTGTTCCTGCATCTCCTTCCGGAGGACAAAGCGGGATTCCGGCTTCCAGATTACCTGTAGGGTCAAGTTTCTTTGCTCCTTCTTCTGTCAGGATACCGGCTGCGTCTCCTGCTACCAGAACTTTAGGAAGAATCTCTTTTATTTTCCATGGATAGTTCTCACCTTCGATGAGTTTATCGAACTTCTGGATCATTTCTTCATCATAGTCTTTTGTATTCATGTCGATTGGGAACATTCCGGATGCATCTCCTACACCAAGAACCTTCTCACCTGTCATCTGCCAGTGGATATATCCTGCAAGTGTTGTCGTGAATGCGATATCTTTTACATGATCTTCTTTATCCAGAATGCACTGATACAGATGTGCGATACTCCATCTCAGCGGAATATTATACTGGAACAGATCTACCAGCACTTCGGAAGCTTTTCCTGTATTGCTGTTTCTCCATGTCTGGAATGGTGCAAGAAGCTTTCCTTCTTTGTCAAATGCCATATATCCGTGCATCATGGCACTGAATCCGATCGCTCCCAGTTTCTTGATCGTTACTCCGTATTCTTTCTGTACATTTTCTGCCATATCGCGGTAGCTGTCCTGAAGACCTGCCCAGATATCGTCCAGAGAGTATGTCCACAGTCCGTTCTCATAACGGTTCTCCCATGTATGGCTTCCGGATGCGATCGGATTGTGCTCCTCATCGATCAGTACTGCTTTAATTCTTGTAGAACCGAATTCGATTCCAAGATATGCTTTTCCGCTTTCAATGATCTCTTTTACATTGCTCATTGTACGCTTCCTCCTAAACATTATATTTTAAGTTTTCTTAATATCTCCATTATACTATTTTTGCAGGGAAATATCTATTTCGATATCCCCTGCAAATATAATCTTTTACCCGTAATTCTTTATTTGATTATTTGCGGTATGCAACGCTGTTCCACAGGAGTTCATTCTTGAACTGTCTGATTGTTGTATCCTTATCAATGTATACAGCTTCGATTCCCATGCATGCTGCCCAGTCACCCATCTGCTCTGCTGTTAAATCATAAGAGAATGCTGTGTGGTGAGCTCCTCCTGCCAGGATCCATGCTTCTGTTCCAACCTTTAAGTTCGGCTGTGGTGTCCAGAATGCTGTTGCTACTGGAAGTTTTGGCATTGGTTTCTCTGTCTTCTTGCAGTCTACATCGTTGATGATCAGACGGAATCTGTCACCAAGGTCGATCAGAGATGTTGCGATAGCCGGACCTGTCTTAGATGTGAATACAAGTCTTGCAGGATCTTCTCTGTTACCCATGCTAAGTGGCTGCTCTTTGATGCTGATCTTGCCATCTGCGATTGTCGGGCAAACTTCCAGCATGTGAGCTTCCAGAACGCCTTCTTTACCTGATACAAGGTTGTATGTGTAATCTTCCATGAATGAAGTTCCCTTAGCGTCCTTCATTCCCTGAGTCATGATCTTCATAACACGAACCATAGCAGCTGTCTTCCAGTCACCTTCTGCTCCGAATCCGTATCCTTTTTCCATCAGTCTCTGCATTGCAAGTCCTGGGAGCTGTTTCAGTCCGCCAAGATCTCCGAAGTGTGTTACAACTGCCTGATAGTTATTCTCATCCAGGAATCTTTCAAATCCAAGTTCGATTCCAGCCTGTACTGCTACATGCTCACGGAATTCTTTCTCATCTCTTCCTTCAAGAAGGATGTCATATTTGTCATAGTATTCTTCTACTAATGTGTCGATATCAGCCTGAGATACTGCATTAACAGCTTCTACAACTTCATTTACAGGATAAGCATCTACTTCCCATCCGAATTTGATCTGAGCTTCTACTTTGTCGCCTTCTGTTACGGCTACGTTTCTCATGTTGTCAGCTACACGCATAACTCTCACGTGGCTGCTTTCTACAACACCTACTGCTGTACGCATCCATGATCCGATCTGTTTCTGAACGTCTTCGTCTTCCCAGTATCCTGCAACAACTTTGCGTTCCATGTTCAGACGGCTGAAGATGTGTCCGTACTCTCTGTCACCATGTGCTGCCTGGTTCTCGTTCATGAAGTCCATGTCGATTGTGTCGTATGGGATTTCACGGTTGAACTGTGTATGTAAGTGAAGTAATGGTTTTCTGTATTCCTGTAATCCTAAGATCCATGATTTTGCAGGAGAGAATGTATGCATCCATGTGATAACACCGGCACAGTTCTCGTCTGTGTTAGCTTCGTTGAATGTCTTTCTGATTACTTCGTTTGTGATCATGGTTGGTTTCCATACTACTTCATATGGAAGGTTTCCTGATTTGTTCAATGCATCTACGATAATCTTTGAATGCTCTGCTACGTGTGCAAGACACTCATCTCCATAAAGATCCTGTGATCCTGTGCAGAACCAAAACTGATAATTCTTTGTTTTTAACATGTTTAATTACTCCTTTTCGCTCAAATTTTCTGTTTCATTTACAGCTTCATTATGTCTCTATTATAAAAATATGGACTTGTTTTCTCAATTTCTTAACTCTGCACTTTTGGGAAAATAGTTACCTATTCCGACCTCCGTTATGATATAATCTAAGGAGAATCCAAGGAGGTATTTTATATGAATTTATCCGATTTTTGCCGCCGGATCACAGGACCCGATACACGGCTTCTTCCGGAAAACCATAAATTAGGCGCAAGACTTGTCTGTCCGGAATATTCCAAATCCGTTCAGGAAGTCAAGACGTATCCGTTACTCGGTCAGGACCGCAGCTTCTTATTATGCTGGAACTTCGATTCTCCCGGTAACCTGTATGCAACGATGATGCCGTCTCCGGAGAATTTCTGCTATCATTATTCCTATTCGGAAGGGAAATATACGCAGCTTCACACGCATGATTATCTGGAACTTTCCTATGTTGTGGAAGGAGAATTTCACCAACGGATATTGAATAAAGATGTAGTCTTTCAGAAAGGTGATCTCTGCCTGATCGACAAAAACTGTCTGCACCAGGACTGCCTGACAGACCAGTCTGGGGTCGTACTTTTTATCGGAATTGCCAACGATATGTTTACGGAGATCATGAATGAGAACAGTACCCCGCAGAAGATTCTTTCCTTCCTGCAGTCTGCATTGTTAAAGCAAAAGGATGTCCAGCAATTTCTGCATTTCCGACCATCCGACGGGGCAAGCGAATCTCTGGACGACAGTCTTTTGTTGCTTTTGAAAGAATCTTATTCGCCGGACAGTGGTTCCAGATATATTACAAAAGGTCTGTTATTCCGGATCTTCCGGATCTTAAGTACACAGTATGATTTTTCTCTTTCCAAAGAGCAGAAGCAGACGATGAACTGGATCGTATTCGAAGAGATTTCGGACTATATCCGGGCACATTTCAGAGATATCACCATCCAGGATCTGGTGGATGAATTCCACTATCAGGAGGATTACTTCAACCGCCTGATCAAACGAAAGACCGGACTTACCTATTCCGCTTATGTCCAGCAGATCCGGCTGGAACGTGCGGAACATCTGCTTGTGTCGACTGACAAGAGTATCGAAGAGATTGCCGATTCGGTAGGATATCATAACAAGGGATATTTCTACAAATTATTTCAGGAGAAATACGAAGAGACACCTGCAAGTTACAGACGTCATACAAGATAACGCACGCAATACAAAAAGGATTCTGCAATGCAGAATCCTTTTTTGTACATAGATTTAATTTATATATATCATATTGAGGTTTGTCAGTTTTATGTATGATCTCTAATTCTTTTTCTTCATACTTCCGATGATTGACTGTAATACAATGAAGAAGCACAGTAATGCGGAAAGTGCGATACGTACCCACCAGCTGGAAAGTGTTCCCTGTGTGGTGATAAGACTTGAGATCGTTCCTTTGATCAATACACCAAAGACTGTACCAAATGGTGTTCCTACACCACCGCTTAACAGTGTACCACCGATAACGGAAGCTGAGATCGCATCCATTTCAAGACCTTTGGCCTGCTCTACGAATCCGGAACAGCTGTTTAAGCAGAAGAGGAATCCGCCGCATCCTGCAAGCAGTCCGTCCAGAACGTATGCTTTGAATTTTGTTTTCTTTACATTTAATCCCATCATCATAGCACTCTGTGCATTTCCACCGATGGCATATACTTCTCGACCGAATTTTGTATATTTCATGATGATCGCAATGACAATAAAGATCAGTATTGCGATGATAACAGTCGGATATATGTATGCCGGGATGAATTTTCCACGACGGCTGTATGATCCGATTGGGAGATAAATCTTATAATTAGCCCATGCAAGGAATGTCTTATTTTTGATAGAAATCATATCAGTACTGATGATTGAT
>OHYE01001411.1_pt1 | contig 9901 bp, 10 predicted proteins | sample 1580141 | NCBI WGS metagenome assembly OHYE01 (sample SAMEA3882530, study PRJEB24775) | human gut metagenome | biome: human-associated habitat; feature: intestine environment; material: feces | place: Netherlands | collected 2009/2010 | reverse complement strand
TCAGTCACGGCTGCGCCGTGCCAGACCTTCGGCGTTCCGCTTGCCTGCCTCCCGCACAGCGGGCGACAAGCTCCACGCCCTCGAAGAGGGAGCTCTTATCGGGTTAGTTTCCGTCTAAGCAATAAGTTGCGCCGTACCCGTAGGGGCGCGCATTGCGCGCCCGTATTTTTTGCAAACTCTGGCGGAAGTGAAGCCCGCTCTCACCTTCGCCGCAGACCCTTGGGATAGTGGTTTTTCATCAGGCCGCCCGCCTGCTTGCCCCAACCGAGCGAAACGCCCTCGCAGCAGAGCAGGGTGTAGCCGCCGGGCAAGTCGCCGAGCGACAGCGTTTCGCCCGCCTGATAGGCCAGCGCCTGCGTCTGCGTCAGGCTTGCGGTTCGCGCGGCTTCCTCCGGGCGCAGCGCCATGGCCAGCGCGTGATCCGGCTCGCTGCGCTTTCCCTCCGCATGCGCGAGCAAAAGCCCCGTGCGCAGCACGCGCAGGCCGCTGAGCCGCTCGATGGAAATTCCCTCCGGCAGCATCCAGAGCGCGTCGCCCGCCGTATACAGCCCCTCCGGCGCGAACGCATCGGAAAACACATCCGGCAGGGCGATGGGCGCGGGCGCTTTGCCCTTGGCGGCGGCGCGGGCGGGCGCTTTCCGCTGGGGCGCGGCCTGAACGGGCGCGTCGGCTTTGTCAGCTCCGTCGGCTTTTTTCAGGCGGCTGACAAAATGCCCCTCGCCGCGCATCTCGTGCGGATAGAGGTGCAGATAGCCGTCCTTCGCCTCGGGCAGACCCGGCAGGGCGAACGGCACGAGCGAAAACTCCGGGTGCAGCGCCAGAAAGCGCTTGAGCACGCCCTCGTTCTCCGTGTCGTTGAACGTGCAGGTGGAATAGACCATCGTGCCGCCGGGGCGGAGCATCTTCGCGGCCTGCGCCAAAATCTCCATCTGGCGGTCGGCGCAGCGGCGCGGGGCGTCGGCGTCCCATTCGTCGCGCGCTTCCGGCTGGCGGCGGAACATGCCCTCGCCTGAGCAGGGCGCATCTACCAAAATGCGGTCGAAAAACGCGGGGAAGCGCGGCGCGAGCGCATCCGGCATGGCGCTGAGCACGACGGCGTTGCGAACGCCCATGCGCTCGATGTTGCGGGAGAGAATCTGCGCGCGGCTGGGGATGGGCTCGTTGCAGCAGAGCAGCCCGCGCCCCGCCATCAGCGCGGCGATCTGCGTGCTCTTGCCGCCGGGCGCGGCGCAGAGGTCGAGCACCCGCTCGCCGGGCTGGGGATCGAGCGCGGTGACGGCGGTCAGGGCGCTCGGCTCCTGCATGTAAAACAGGCCGCCCTCATGCAGCGGCGACACGCCGGGGCGCGCGTCGCCCTCGACGAAATACGCGCCCTTCGCCCACGGGACGGGCGCGCCGAGTCCCTCGATGGGGCAGGGCGGCGTTCCGTCCGGGCGGAGGAGCAGGTTGACGCGCAGCGCGCGGGCATACGGCTGATTCAGCGCGTCAAGATACGCAAAAAAGCCTGCTTCACCGAGCAGGCGCTTCATTTGTTCTTCAAATTCTTTCGGCAATGGCTGCATATTACATGACGTTCTCCTGCGGGTTATTGGGGGAAACATGATCGCGCACACGGACGGCGCACAGGCGGCGGCGCTCGTCGATGCCGGATTCCACAACGTAGAATTTGCCGACGGAGCAGGCCGAGTTGAACACGGATTCCGTCGTGGTCAGGATGCAGAACACGTTTTGCGATGTGCGCGAAACCATCTGGCGAAAGAGCACGTTCGGCGGGGTCAGCCCCGCGCGCTCGATCTTCCGGGCGAAGCGGCGATAGGCGGTGTTGGCGCGCGCCGCATCGTGAAAGACGTCGGGCGAAAGCACAAGCCGACAAAGCCCGCCCTCGATCTGGCTGGACGTCTGATAGCGCCCCTCCCAGGGGCGATCCTCGGGCCAAGCGACGATATCGACAATCGCCCTGCCCGTTTCAATCGTTCTCACCTGTTTGCCTCCTTCCGTCGTATCCAAAACCGTTTGGCAGAAAAACAAACCTTTCTGTGTATATGTTCATAATTGATTATAACACGGACGCTTTGCGCGGACAAGGAAAAAAGCAAAATTCCCATGATTTTACGGCAAAAACGGCGTAAATCATGGGAAAATTCGTGAAATCAGGCGGTTGCGGCGGAAATGGCGGCGACGCAGCCCTCGCCGACGGCCTTGGCGACCTGCAGGGGCAGGCCGGTGCAGTCGCCCGCGGCGAACACGCCGGGCAGGTTCGTCTGCATCCTGCGGTCTACGCGGATGAACGCGCCGTCCATCTCAAGCCCCGGCAGCAGCGCGGAGAGCGCCGCCGCCTCGCGGAAGATGAAAACGCCGTCAAACGGCAGGTCTTCGCCCCCGGCGCGAAGGCCGGAAACGGAAGCTTCGCCCAAAATCGCCTCCGGCTTTTGGCCGCTGACGACGATACGGGGGTCGAGCGCGTCCTCCGGCTTGCCGAAATAGACGACCTCGCGGCAGAGCCCGGCGAGGAAATTGGCCTCGCTTACGGCTTCCGGCCCCTGCGCGATCACGGCGACGCGCCTGCCCCGGTAGAGCATGCCGTCGCAGGTGCCGCAATAGCTGACGCCGCGCCCGAGCAGCTCGTTTTCGCCGGGGAGCAGCTTGGGCTGTTTGGCGCCGGTGCAGAGGATGACGCGCCGCGCCTCGATGAAATCCGCGCCCAGCGAGAGCGCGAACGAATCGCCCATGGCGATCACCTGATGGACGACGCCGGGGCGAAGCGCCGCGCCCAGCGCCTGCGCCTGATTCGCCATAGCGCTCAGCAGGTCGCGCCCGGAGATATCGGGCAGGCCGGGGTAGTTGGCGACGTGCTCCGCGCGGGCGAGCCAGCCGGTATTCTGGCCGATGACGACGACGGATTGATCGCGCTTTCTGGCGGTGATGGCGGCGCTGTATCCGGCCGGCCCCGCGCCGATGATGGCGATGTCGATCATGCGTCAGCCTCCGCCGGGGCAAGGCGAACCTCGTGCCCGTGCAGCATGACGGTCAGCGCTTCGCCGGAAAGCAGCTTCAGCCCCGTGCCCTCGCGGGAGACGCTGACCTCGATCAGCCGGCCGCGATAGACGATCTTGAAGGCGTAGCCGTCCCACCCGTCGGGGAGCTGCGGGTCAAAGCTCAGGCTGCCGGTCAGCGTGCGCATGCCCGCAAAGCCCTGCACGATGGAAAGCCAGCTTCCGGCCATCGAGGTGATGTGCAGGCCGTCGCAGGTGTCGTTGTTGATGTTATCCAGATCGAGGCGCGCCGTGCGGCGGTACAGCTCCTGTGCCTTTTCCAGCTTGCCCAGACTCGCGGCCAGAATGCTGTGCACGCACGGGGACAGGCTCGACTCGTGCACGGTCATCGGCTCATAGAAATCGAAGTTGCGGCGGATGGTCTCCTTGTCGTAGAGGTGCTCGAGGAAATACAGCCCTTGCAGCACGTCGGCCTGCTTGATGAAGCAGGAGCGCAGAATCCGATCCCAGCTCCATTTCTGGTTCAGCGGGCGATCCGCCGGGGAGAGCGCGTCGGCGGGCATCAGATCCTTGTCAAGGAAGGTATCGTGCTGCACGAACACGCCCAGCTCCTCGTCGTAGGGCAGGTACATCTTTTCGCTGATCTCGCGGAAGCGGCGGATCTCCTCGGCGTTCACGCCGAGCGTCTGCGCCTTTTCGCGCGGGATGAGCATGAGCTGCTCGGCGGTGTAGGCCAGCTCCCAGGCGGTCATGCGGTTGGTGTACCAGTTGTTGTTGACGTTGTTTTCGTATTCGTTCGGGCCGGTTACGCCGTGGATCATGTATTGATTCGCGCGCTTGGAATAATGCACGCGCCCCGCCCAGAACCGCGCGATGCCCAGCAGCACGTCGATGCCGTATTGATCGAGGTAGCTGCGGTCGCCGGTGTACTGCGTGTAGGCGTAGATGGCGTAGGCGATGGCGTTGTTGCGGTGAATCTCCTCGAAGGTGATTTCCCACTCGTTGTGGCACTCGACGCCCGTGAACGTCACCATCGGATAGAGCGCGCCCGGCAGACCCTGCTGACGCGCGTTGTGGTACGCGCCGTCGATTTGCAGCCAGCGGTATTTGAGCAGATTCTGCGCGACTTCCTCGCCCGCGATGGCGGTGTACATGGGCAGGCAGTAGGCCTCCGTGTCCCAATAGGTCGCGCCGCCGTACTTTTCGCCGGTGAAGCCCTTGGGGCCGATGTTGAGCTGCGCGTCCTCGCCGTAATAGGTGGAGAAGAGCTGGAAGATGTTGAAACGGATGCCCTGCTGGCCGGCCACGTCGCCGTCGATGCGCACGTCGGCCTTTTCCCAGCGGCGCGCCCACGCGCGCTCCTGCTCGCGGCGCAGCGCGTCGTAGCCCGCTTCCTGCGCGCTGAGCACGCCCGCCGTCGCGGCGCCGGTCAGCTCGTCATCCTTGTGGTCGCGGTCGGTCGCCACGCAGACGAACTTGTCGCAGCCGACGGTCTGCCCGGCCTCGACGTCGAAGACGAACTTGCGGGAGACATAGCCCTCCTCGACGGTGACGCGGTTCTTCTTCGGCTTTTCGGTCGGCACGGCGGCCATTGCGCCGCAGACGGCGAAGCGCGGCGTGCCGAAGGGGTTTTCGCGGGTGCGGGTGCGCACGGTGAGCACACCGTTTTTATCCTCGTCCTCGCCCTCGAAGAGCCAGAAGGTCTCGTCGTAGTTGGAATCCTCGTTGCGCACGTCCGCGTCGATGGCGGGGATCAGCGCAACCTTGCAGTCGTAATCCGCCGTCACGCGGCAGCGCAGCGCCATCAGCTCCGGCCTCGCCACGGAAACGAAGCGCTCGAAGGAGACGCGCACCGTGCCCTTTTCGCGGCGGATGACAAATTCGCGGGTGAGCACGCCCGCGCGCATATCCAGCACGCGGGAGAAGGAAACCACGTCGTCCTCGTACAGATCGACGTCCTCCCTGTCGATGCGAACGCGCAGGGAGATGATGTTCATCGCGTTGATGACCTTGCCGAAATACTGCGGATAGCCGTTTTTCCACCAGCCCACGCGCGTCTTATCCGGGAACCAGACGCCCGCCAGATAGGTGCCGCGGTGGCTGTCGCCGGAATAGCGCTCTTCAAAGTTGCCGCGCATGCCCATGTGGCCGTTGCCGATGGAGGTCATGGATTCGGACAGGCGCATGTCGTCCTTGTGCAGCTCGGTTTCAATCAGCCGCCAGGGATCAAATTCAAAAATTGTTTTCATGGTGATATCCTCACGATACAGCTTAAAAATTCCATCTATCATACAGCATGCCCCTGGGAGGACAGCGGCCATGCCATATTTCAAAAAAAGCCGCAAGCTGATTGCGGCCCTTTAGTTAGTCGTTTTCCTGATGAACGATCGGGATTTTGACGACCACCTTGCGGTAGTGCTTCTGGAACTCGTGATGGCAGGCGGCCTTGTGGCCGTCGCTGGGGAACATCACGTAGAACATGCCCGGTCGGATGGAGACAGACGTCGATGTGCCGGCGTAGAAATAGTTGTCGTGCTCCGGGTCGTCCGTCGTCGGGTTCAGCTCCTGAATATGCGCCCAGGACATGCGCTCGCCGCCGGCGATGCAGTACTGAAGATCGATGTATTTCTTGTGGGCTTCCAGCGAAACGGTGTCCATCTGGCGGGTGTCGCCCTCGGAAACCGTCGCGAACAGGCCGTTTTCAAGCTCGTAACGGCCGGGCTCGAGATCGGGCGCCTCAGCGAGGAACGCGAACGCCAGCTCCATATCGGGATGAAGCGGGTAATAACGCTCCTGTTCCTCGATGCGGTCAATAATCACGGGGGATCAGCCTCCTTCATTCATTGCGTGTTTTTGCGTGTCTGCGTATAGAAAATGGCGTAATATTCAGCCGTGTGCGAAATGGTTGTCTCCGGCCGGCCCTTTCGGAAGCCCGCCGGGCTTCAGCCCCTTTATTATAAGGCAATATGAATGCAACGTCAAGCCAAAGGTTATGCAAAAAGGCCAAAGCCTCACGCGCCCGCGGCCATGGCCGCGGCCTGCCGCGCCGCGTCCTCCACCAGTGCCTGCATGCTGACCCCGTGCGCGCCCGCGACATGGGTGCCGCAGCGCTCGGTGGGCACGAGAATCCGAGTCGCGCGGCTGGAACCGACGCTGGCGGCCATGTCGCCGGTGATTTCGCCCATCATGGAATCCTTGAGCACCAGCGCGATGGGCGCGATGAGGATATCCGCGTTCTGCGCCGCCCAGCGGACGGCGTTTTCGCCGGTTGCGCCGCGCTGCGCCCCGGCCTTGAGCATGGCGGCGGTCGCCATGGCGTTGGTGCCCACGCAGAGGAGCTGTGCGCCCTGCGGCAAGAGGGGCAGAAGGGCGGAAATGATGGCGCGGCCGATGCCGCCGCCCTGTCCGTCCAAGACGATAATGGTCATATGAAAGCCTCCGTCGTTTGATTGAGGGGAGAACGGTTACATCTGGGCGGCCGTTCATCACCGCCCCGAGGGAAAAGCGCGTCAATCCGCCGAAACCGAACAGGACAAAAGGAAGGGGAAGGGAAACGGACGGGCACGCCGAGAAAAACGCTTGTATTCGTTTAGTTTACAGGTTTCGGGCGCGCCTGTCAAGCGGCAGAAAATTGCCCGGCAGGCGCGCAATTTCATTGAAAAGGGACGCATCCTGTGTTATACTGAACCGAAACGACAAATGTAACCGTCGCGCGGGCGCGAAAGCGCCGGACGCGTGCGGAATCACGGGGGAAAGGGAGACGGTCATGCGAAAGAAACGCGGATGGCGGCGCGCCGCGGCGCTCGCCCTGTCGGCTGTGCTGCTTGCGGGCACGGCGCTGGCGCTGTACGACGCGATATGGCCGCAGCAGAGCGGCACGGACGTGCTGACCTCCAAGAGCCTCGTGGTGGACGCTGGCAACGCGGCGCAGGGCTATATTCTGGCGCGCGGCAAAGAAAACAAAAAGCGGCTCAAGCTGCGCGTGACGCAGGGGCAATACAAGCTGACCTATGATTTGAACACGGCGGGGGAATACGAGGTCTTTCCGCTTCAGCTCGGTGATGGCAGCTACACGGTGGAGCTGTTTGAAAACGTCTCCGGCAAAAAATACGCCGCGGAGGGCAAGGTGACGGTGAGCGTCAAGCTGGACGACCCCTACGCGCCGTTCCTCGGGCCGAACCAATACGTCCATTATACGCAGGATACCGAGGCCGTCAAGACCTCCTACGCGCTTTGCGAGGGCATGACGGACGATCGGGAGATCTTTGAGACGATTCGCGGCTACATCAAGGCCAATTACATGTATGATTATGTGAAGGCGGCGACGGTTGCGGGCGGCACCCTGCCGGACATCGACGGCTGCTATGAAAAGAAAATGGGAATCTGTCAGGATCTGGCGGCGCTGGCGGCCTGCATGCTGCGCGTGCAGGGCGTGCCGACGAAGCTGATGGTCGGCTATGCCGGAAAGATGTACCACGCATGGAACAGCGTCGTCATCGACGGAGAGGAGGTGCTCTACGACCCGACGCTCGAGCTGAGCGCCATCGAGAGCGGGCAGACCTACACCACAGAGCGGTATTATTGAGCGCGGCGGCCGCGGAAAACCGAGCGGGAAAGCGCGAAATTTCGAATGTTCGATTCGGATTCGAAAGGAAAGGATGCACATCATGGCAAGCAAGGATCACGGCCTGACGCCCATCGAGCTGAGCAGCTTCTGCTCGGAAATCGCCCTGATGCTGGGGGCGGGCATGCCGCTTTACGCGGGCATGGAGGCGCTTGAAAAGACGTATGAAGACGACGCGCACGCGGCGCTGTATCGCGGCGTCAGCGAGACGCTGACGCAGACCGGCTCGCTGCGCGACGCGCTGGAGAGCGCGCACGCTTTCCCGACCTATCTGGTGGAGATGTGCGGCGTGGGCGAGCGAACGGGTCATCTGGAGGACGTGATGCGGGGGCTTTCCGTCTATTACGAGCGGGAAAGCCGGATTCGTCAGGCTGTCCGCAGCGCGGTGACGTATCCGCTGGTGCTGGCGGTGATGATGGTGCTGATTCTGCTGGTGCTGATTCTCAAGGTCATGCCGGTGTTCCGCACCGTGCTGGGCAGCATGGGCGTGACGATGACCGAGACGGGCAGCGTGATGATGAGCGTCGGCACGGCGCTGGGCTGGGTGGTGCTGGCGCTGGTGCTCGTCTTCGTGCTGGCGGCGCTGGCCTGCGTGCTGCTGCTCAGGAGCAAAAAGCGCGACAGGGCGCTCGCCGCGCTGAAAAAGGCGTTCCCGCCGCTGCGGCGGCTGAGCATGCGGCTGGCTTCCTCCCGCGCGGCCTCCGTGCTGGCGATGATGCTTTCCAGCGGCTTCCCGCTCGAACAGGCGCTTGAAATGGTGCCGCTGGTTCTGCCGGACGAGGAGGCGGCGGGCGAAATCGCCCAGATCCGCGAGAAGATGGGCGAGGGCGTTTCCTTCTCCGACGCGCTGACCGGCAGCAGATTGTTTGACGAAATTCACCGCCAGATGCTGCGCATGGGCATTGCCGCCGGGCGCGAGGATCAGGTGATGGCCAAGATCGCCGAGACCTACGAGCAGCAGGCCGAGGAGGGCATTTCCGATCTGGTTTCCATCATCGAGCCGACGATGGTGGCCGCGCTGTCCATCGTCATCGGCGCGGTGCTGCTGTCCGTGATGATGCCGATGGCCGGGATCATTTCCAGTATTTTGTAAGGGCGAAAGGAGGGGCTTCGCGTGAAAACCGGAAAGCATACCCTTGCGCGCGGCCTCGCGCTGACGCTTGCCGTGTTCGCCGCGCTTTTCTGCGGCGCGGTGGCGGCGGTTCAGCAAATCGGCGCGTCTTCGGAAAGCATGGAGGAGCAGCTGGTGCTCGACGCGGTTCGCAGCGCGGCGCTGACCTGCTACGCCGTGGAGGGCGCGTATCCCCAGTCGCTGGAGGCGCTCAAGCACGGCTACGGGCTGGCCTATAACGAGGATGCTTATATCGTCGTCTACGATGCGTTTGCCTCCAACGTCATGCCGGATATTCAGGTGCTCAGGAAAGGGGCGGAGCGGCCGTGATGAAGACGAAAAGCCACAGCATCTCCGGCGCGTTCGTGTTCACGCTGCTGGGCGCCTTTGCGGTGTTTTCCATGCTGCTGGTCGTGCTCGGCGCGCAGGCATACCGCACGACGGTGGACGGGGCTTCGGCGCACACCAGCAAGCGGATCGCGGCGGCGTTTGTGCGCAACGCGGTGCGCGCGCAGGACGAGCGGGGCGCGATTGCCGTGGAAGACAGGGACGGCCTGCCGGTGCTGGCGCTGAGCAGCGAATGGGACGGCGAGCGCTATGTGCAGTATATCTACGGCTATCAGGGGCAGCTCTGCGAGCTGTTCACCGCGGCCGAGTATGATTTTGTGCCGGAGGACGGCGAGCCGGTCTGCGCCGCGCAGGCGTTTGAGCCGACGCTGGAGGGCGATTTGCTGACCGTCCGCGTGACGGACGAGACCGGCCACGTTTCCACGGTGTATATCGCGCGCCGGTGCGCGCAGTAAGGGGATGGCGATGGTGAAGCATAACCGGCAGAATACCCTGCTGATGGAGATTCTGATCGTGGTGCTGTTCTTCGCGCTCTGCTCCACGGTGATTTTGAACGTGTTCGTCGGCGCGCATAACCAGAGTGAGCGGGCGGGCGCACAGGCCGACGCGCTGATTGCGGCGCAGAGCCTCGCCGACAGGCTCTATGCTGCGGACGAACGGAAGGACGCGCTGCGCCAGAGCGGCTTTGCCGAGGATGAGGACGGCGCATGGCACCTGCACTGCGGCGCGTATGACCTGCTGGTGACGCTCGGCGAGGAGGCCTGTCCCGCCGGGACGATGGAAACCGCGCAGGTGACGGCGCTGCGGCAGGAAAAGACGCTCTTT
>OHYE01001407.1_pt1 | contig 9920 bp, 8 predicted proteins | sample 1580141 | NCBI WGS metagenome assembly OHYE01 (sample SAMEA3882530, study PRJEB24775) | human gut metagenome | biome: human-associated habitat; feature: intestine environment; material: feces | place: Netherlands | collected 2009/2010 | reverse complement strand
CAGATAAATAAAATATTGGTGGTATCGATCTGGATCATCTCCTGCTGCGGATGCTTACGTCCACCCTGTGGCGGTACATTTGCGATTGTACCTTCCAGGATCTTCAGAAGTGCCTGCTGAACACCTTCTCCTGATACATCACGGGTAATCGACGGATTCTCAGATTTTCTTGTGATCTTGTCAATCTCGTCGATATAAATGATTCCGTGCTCTGCACGTTCAATATCACCATCTGCTGCCTGAATGATCTTAAGAAGAATATTCTCTACATCTTCTCCGACATATCCTGCTTCTGTAAGCGCTGTCGCATCGGCAATTGCAAATGGTACTCCTAGAATCTTTGCCAGTGTCTGCGCTAAAAGAGTTTTTCCGCAGCCTGTCGGACCAAGCATAAGAATATTACTCTTTCCGAGTTCTACTCCCAGTTCTTTTCCTGACATCACACGTTTATAATGATTATAAACGGCTACGGATAACACTTTCTTAGCTTCATCCTGACCAATAACATATTCATCCAGGAATGCTTTAATCTCTTCCGGTTTTAAAAGATTGATATCCGAGAACGGATTCCATTCTCTTCCGTTCTCGTATTCAAATTCTTCTTCTATAATCTCTGCGCAGACATCTACACACTCATCACAGATATATGCCCCATTAGGGCCTGCAATCAGCTTTCTTACCTGATTCTGCGTCTTATTACAGAACGAGCATCTTACCTGATCATCGTTCTTTCCTACCATACTCTTCACCTCGTCTGAGGACGTCCTTAGCGGCTTTTAATGACTTCGTCAATCAGACCATATGCTTTGGCTTCTTCCGCAGTCATGAAATTATCTCTTTCAGTATCTGCATTGATCACCTCTAACGGCTGTCCTGTATTTTCTGCCAGAATCTGATTCAGTTTCTGACGGGTTTTTAAGATATGATCTGCTGCGATCTGAATCTCTGTTGCCTGTCCCTGAGCTCCACCAAGTGGCTGATGGATCATGATCTCAGAATTTGGAAGCGCAAGTCTTTTGCCCTTTGTTCCACCTGTAAGAAGGAATGAGCCCATACTTGCAGCCATACCGATACAGATTGTCTCAATATCGCATTTAATATACTGCATGGTATCATAAATTGCCATTCCGGCTGTTACAGAGCCTCCCGGGCTGTTAATATACAAATGGATATCCTTCTCCGGATCTTCTGCTTCCAGAAACAGAAGCTGTGCAACGATCACACTTGCGGATACATCTGTTACTTCTTCACCTAGAAATATAATTCTGTCTTTCAATAATCTTGAATAGATGTCGTAAGAACGTTCTCCACGGCTTGACTGTTCAATGACATAAGGTACTAAACTCATGTATATGCCTCCTGACTATACTATGTTGTTATCTGACGTTCTTATTTCTCTACTGCATTCTCAACAAGGAATGTAACAGCTTCCTGAACTGCCAGATCTTCCTTCATCTGTTTCTTCTCGTTCTCACCCATGAACTCTTTCAGTTTTTCAACTTCCATTTTGTAAGACTCTGCCATCTTAGCCAGTTCTTCATCAACTTTTTCATCTGTAATCTCGATGTTCTCTGCTTTTGCGATAGCTTCAAGTACCAGACGGGTTTCGATTCTCTTGATTGCCTGTGGTTTCATGTCTTCCATCATCTTCTCTGCTGTCAGACCTGTAAACTGGAAGTACTGTTCAAGAGTGATTCCCTGAGACTGGATTCTCTGTGCGAAATCTTCAACCATCTGAGTTGTCTGTGTATCGATCATTGGCTGTGGAATCTCGTATTCTGCATTCTTAACAGCCTGCTCAACAGCCTGGTCTTCCTGATTTCTCTTTCCGTCTGCTGCTTTCTGTTCTTTAATTTTAGCCTTTACATCAGCTTTGTATTCTTCTAATGTGTCAAATTCTGAAACTTCTGCTGCAAATTCATCGTCGATCTCAGGAAGTTCTTTTGCCTTGATCTCATGAACTGTGCATTTGAATACAGCTTCTTTTCCTTTTAATTCTTCTGCATGGTAATCTTCTGGGAAAGTAACTTTTACTTCTACTTCTTTCTCAGCTTCAGCACCAACTAACTGTTCTTCGAATCCAGGGATGAATGATCCTGAACCGATTGTCAGTGGATAGTTTTCACCCTTTCCACCTTCGAATGCTTCACCGTCAACGAATCCTTCAAAGTCAAGAATCACTTCATCACCATCTGCTACCGGACGGTCTGTAACTACAACTTCTCTGGCATTCTTTTCTGCTTCTTCCTGGATCTTAGCGTCTACTTCTTTCTGTGTTACGCGTGTAGATACTTTATCTACTTCCAGTCCTTTATATTCACCGAGTTTTACTTCCGGCTTTGTTGCTACATCTGCTGTAAAGATGAATGATTTTCCTTTTTCAATCTGAACGATGTTGATCTCTGGTCTTGATACGATTTCAAGATCACACTCATCATATGCTTCTGAGTATGCCTTAGGAATCAGCGCATTTGCTGCATCATCATAGAAGATTTCTGGTCCGTACATCTTCTCGATCATCTGACGCGGAACTTTTCCTTTACGGAATCCCGGCATAGCGGTTTTGTTCTTCTGCTTCATATATGCACTCTGAAGCGCTTTTTCTAAATCATTGGCCGGAACTTCGATAGTAAGTTTCGCCATGTTGTTTTCTAATTTTTCTACCTGTAAACTCATTTATCATTTCCTCCTGTTTCTAACCCGCCTCATGGGTAGCGGAAAAAAAGCGGGTGTACTACAATACATTCACCACAGAAGTATAACACAAACTCTGGTAAATATCTAGCCCCCGTTTTTGCTTAAATCCGGTATTTTTCCGCTTTTTTTCATCAATATTTATTAAATTTGATTAAAACACGATTGATTCTGCGATTTCCTTTGCTTTTTCTTCACCATCCAGAACCTCGATCAGTTTCAGTGCAAAATCAATCGCTGTGCCGACGCCCTGACTGGTAATGATATTATCATCTACTACAACAGCAGTCTCTGTCAGAATGACATTCTCCATCTCATCTTCTACACCCGGATAACAGGTTGCCCTTCTTCCTTCCAGCAGGCCAAGACTTTTTAAAATCGTCGGTGCCGCACAGATCGCACCCACGAATCTGCCTTCTTTTGCATATTGTTTCACTACATATCTGACACCGTCATGTTCTTTTAAATTTAATGTTCCCGGCATACCTCCAGGTAATACAACCATGTCAAATTCTTCAAAATCAACTTCATCAAACAGATCTTCTGTCTGTACATTGATTCCATGCGCACCATGCACGATATAATCATCCATAATCGAAACAGTGTCTACATATATTTTTGCTCTTCTTAACAGATCAACGACTGTCAATCCTTCAATTTCTTCAAATCCGTCTGCTAACAACACACATACTTTTTTCATGCTTTCTTCCTCCTCATCTCTTAATCCGATGTCCCGCTTTACTTTCCAGTGACATCAATTATTATAAAAGTTTATCACCGTTTACTTTTTCTGTAAACTGTTGTATCATAATTTCACCATGAATGAAAGGAGCTATATAATATGGAAATCGAACGAAAATATCTTGTCTTACATCTTCCCGGTCCGCTGGAATCCTATCCCTGCCGTATTCTGGAGCAAGGCTATCTCAATACCAGCCCCGTAGTACGGATCCGACGTGATAACGATCGTTATGAACTCACTTATAAATCAGCCGGTCTCATGAGCCGCCAGGAATATAATCTCCCTCTGGACGACAAATCTTATGAACATCTTCTTACCAAAATTGACGGCCGCCTTATAAAGAAAAAGCGTTATATGATTCCACTTTCTTCAGCGCTTACTGCAGAACTGGATATCTTTGAAGGCGATCTTGCTCCCCTCATGCTTGTAGAGGTCGAGTTTGATTCCGAAGATGCTGCCAATTCTTTTTCACCTCCGGACTGGTTTGGTGAAGATGTAACTTTTTCAGGGAAATATCACAACAGCTATCTAAGCACTCTTTAAGAAAAGCAACGTTTTGTTGCTTTTCTTGTTTTTGTCACGTCTCGTTGCATATCATATTCATTTAATGGCCAGATTGTTATACTAACAGGAACATGTAACTTATGGAGGTATAAAATGGCAAACATTCAACTGGCCAAAAATCTGCTTTATCTCAGAACATTATATAATCTGAAGCAGGATGATATTGCCAATTTATTCAATATCACCCGTCAGGCCTGCAGTAATTATGAAAAAAGTACGCGTACACCCGATCTTGATGTTCTGGCTTCTTTTGCTGCTTATTTTCACGTAACGCTTGACCAGCTGATTCTCCACGATCTCAAAGCCGAAGGTTTCACTGCTGACTCCGACCCTTCTTCTGTTATGATGGAGTCAAAAACTCCATATATGCAGGGTATCGAAAAAAATACCGGTAACTATATCTATCTCACAGAAGAAGAACTGAACCTTATTCTTGCATTCCGTTCTTCCTCTGATGAACAGCGTAAAATTGTTACCGGCTTTCTTAATTCTGATAAATGATCCAACTTATAATATCTTTATGCTTATGCTCCCAATCCAAATCCATCATGAACCGCATTCATTGCTTTTTCAATATCTTCTTCCGGAACCAGTACTGTAATACGGATTTCAGATGTTGAAATCATATTAATATTCACTCTGGAATTATATAATGATTCAAACATTTTCGCAGCTACTCCTGGATTGCTCATCATTCCCGCACCTACGATTGAAAGTTTTGCAACTTTTTTGTTCCAGGTAATATCCTGAATTGTAAGTCTTTCTTTATTTGCATTCAGCACTTCAATTGCATGTTCAAGATCATCCGATGCAACGGTAAAGGAAATGTCCTTTGTTCCTTCTCTTCCGACAGACTGCAGGATAATATCTACATTAATATTATTAGCAGCCAGTGTATTGAATACAGCAAATGCTGTTCCTGGTTTGTCCTCTAATCCAATGACAGATATTCTGACAGTATCCTTATCTGCAGCCACACCTGTGACCAGTAATTTTTCCATATTTGCCCCCTCCTTGACTACGGTGCCTTCTGAACGGTTCAAACTTGACCGTACCACTAATTCCACATTATATTTTTTCGCCATTTCCACAGAACGGTTGTGAAGAACTTTTGCCCCAAGACTCGCAAGCTCAAGCATCTCATCGTATGTAACGGCATCCAGTTTCTTTGCAGTTTTTACTACTCTTGGATCTGCTGTAAACACACCGTCTACGTCTGTATAGATTTCACATTTATCGGCATGTAACACAGCTGCCAGCGCAACAGCTGTTGTATCAGAACCGCCTCGTCCGAGTGTCGTAATATCATCATATTTGTTAACACCCTGAAAACCTGTTACAATAACGATCTTTCTCGAATCCAGTTCGTGCATGATACGCTCTGTGTCTACTCTTTTAAATCTGGCATTTCCATAACGGGATGTGGAATGCATCATAACCTGAAAAGCATTCAAAGATACTGCCGGCACATCCAGTGCCTGCATTGCCATAGCCATGAGAGACACTGATACCTGTTCACCTGTCGTAAGCAGCATATCCAGCTCTCTTTTTTTAGCATTCGGATTGATCGTATTCGCCAGTGCGATCAGATCATCTGTCGTATCTCCCATTGCCGAAAGGACAACAACTACGTCATGTCCGGCTCTGTAGTCCTCAATACAGCGTTTTGCCACATTGAATATTCTTTCTTTATTGGCGACTGAACTTCCGCCAAACTTTTTTACTATTAACATGTTTCCTCCTGTGACAGACCAATCTGATTAATCCTGAATACGGATCATATGTACGATCTGCTCTTTGTAAAGTTTTGATCTGGTCTCATAATCTCCCTCCATCATAACAGGAGTTACAAATCCAAATTCTCCTTCCAGTTCCGGTACTTTTACCACTTCAATCTCTCCGTATGATTCCTTCAGCTGCGGAACCAGCTCCTCTTCCTTGCCTTTTATCCGTACAAAGAATCTTCTCTTGGAATCCGCCTTGTCTTCCAGTTGAAGCTTTTCTTCTTTCCACATCGTCATGATATTACGGTTCAGATGCTTTGCCTCATCTACAACATCCGCAACTACAGCACTCGCAGTTGGAAGTTTTCCGGCTCCGCTTCCATAGAACATCGCATCCCCTAATACATTTCCATGAACGAAAATAGCATTGAACACATCATTAACATTATAAAGCGGATGTTCCGGATATAACATACATGGTGCCACGATTGCATGCAATCTGTTACCCGCATAACGTCTGCTGGATGCCAGAAGCTTGATCGTTGTTCCCATTGCTTTTGCATACTTCATATCTTCAACGGTAATCTTCGTGATTCCTTCACAGTAAATATCTTCAAAATCAACCTGCTGTCCTGAGATCAGAGAAGAAAGGATTGCAATCTTTCTGCATGCATCATATCCTTCCACATCTGCTTCCGGATTTCTCTCTGCATATCCGTTCGCCTGTGCCTCTTTTAATACAGTGTCATAGTCCGCACCTTCATAAAACATCTTGGAAAGCATATAATTGGTAGTTCCGTTCAGAATACCTGTGATCTCTTCAATCTCATCTGCAGTCAGTGAAGAATTAAGCGGACGGATAATTGGAATACCGCCTCCGACACTTGCTTCAAACAAGAAATTAATATCATGTTCCGCTGCTATAGAAAGAAGCTCAGCCCCATGCTTTGCAACCAGTGCTTTATTCGATGTTGCCACGCTTTTTCCAGCCTGAAGGCAGCGTTTTACAAACGTATAGGCCGGCTCGATTCCTCCCATTACTTCTACGACAATCTGTACATCTTCATCCGAAACAATCGTCTCAAAATCATGTACGATCTTCTCCTGCACCGGATCCCCCGGGAAATCCTTCATATCCAGTACATATTTAATGTTCAGCTCATCACCGATTCGCTGATTGATGCGCGCTCCGTTGGTATTAATCACTTCCACCACTCCGGAACCTACTGTTCCGTAGCCCATTACTGCTATATTGATCATATATTCCCTCCTTTTAGCCGTTTGCGATTTTTTTCAGATATGCATTGATAAATGAATCAATATCCCCGTCCATCACGGCATTTACATTGCTGTTTTCTTCATTCGTTCTGTGATCTTTCACCAGTGTATATGGTTGCATAACATAAGATCTGATCTGATTACCAAATCCGATATCTTTTACTTCACCCCTGATATCCGATACTTTTTCTGCCTGTTCCTGCTCTTTCATAAGCTGCAGTTTTGCCTTTAACATCTGCATTGCCTTTTCTTTATTATGATGCTGTGATCTTTCATTCTGGCACTGCACCACGATTCCGGTTGGCAGATGTGTAATTCGGATCGCCGAAGATGTCTTATTAACATGCTGGCCTCCCGCACCGCTGGCACGGTAAGTATCGATTTTCAGATCATCTTCATCAATTTCAATATCAATATCATCCAGATCAGGGAGCACATCACAGGATGCAAAAGATGTCTGTCGTTTACCGGCAGAATTAAACGGTGAAATACGTACCAGCCTGTGCACTCCTTTTTCCGATTTCAGATATCCGTAAGCATTCTCACCTTTTACCTCAAAAGTAACTGCCTTAATCCCTGCGATATCGCCATCCAGGAAATCCAGCACCTGAAGTGAGAATCCTTTTCTCTCTGCCCAACGGCAGTACATACGGTATAACATGCCTGCCCAGTCACAGGACTCCGTTCCTCCCGCTCCTGCATGAATGGTCATGATTGCATTGCATGCATCATATTCTCCCGACAGTAACGTCTGAATCTTCAGCTTTTCAAACACCTTTTCAAATGTATGAATTTCTTCCTCCAGTTCTTTTACCATTGCAGGATCTTCGTCTTCATATCCCATCTCGATCAGGAGATTGATATCTTCATAAGAAGTATAGAGACCGTGGATCGTCTCTACAAGTTCTTTTAAATTCTTAAGCTCTTTCATCAGTTCCTGTGATTCTTCCGGATTATCCCAGAACCCAGGTTCCTCTATCTTGCGTTCCAGTTCTTCGATTCTCCGCTCTTTTCCTGCAACGTCAAAGTGAATCCCTCATTTCGGCAAGAGGTTCTTCATAAGCGTTCATTATTGTTTTGAACTGATCTAATTCAACCATATTCCCACCTCTTTCTGTTTGAAATTATATGCTCAATTATCCGGCAGCCGTTCTTTCCCCGGCTGCCGTCTTCTCATATCTTATATTTCAATAAATCTAGTTCTTACGTCCGCAGCACTGTTTGTATTTCTTTCCACTTCCGCACGGGCATGGATCGTTCGGATATACTTTCTTTTCTGCACGTTTCTTAGGCTCACGCACTCCCGTATCATCCTTATTGGTTCCGGTTACTTTGGCAACCTGCTCTCTTTCTACTTTCTGCTCCAGCTTAACGTGCAGGATCGTACGGACTGTATCTTCTTCGATACTTCTTGTCATCTCATCAAACATCTCGTAACCGATCATCTTATACTCAACCTTTGGATCTCTCTGTCCATAAGCCTGAAGACCGATTCCCTGACGTAACTGGTCCATATCATCAATATGATCCATCCATTTTGCATCGATTACTTTCAGAAGAACTACTCGCTCGATCTCACGCATATGCTCCGGTTCCGGGAACTCTGATTCCTTTGCCTCGTAAACCTTGGCTGCGCGCTCTTTCAGCATATGTTTCAGCTCTTTCTGACTGATATCCTTGACATCTTCTTCTGTAATCATTTCCATCGGAATCGTATTGCGGATCGTCAGGTTCAGTTCTGTCAGATTCCACTCATCGTAATCCTGATCCGGGCTGACCACCATGTCTACAACATTCTCTATATAATCATTCATCATATGGAAGATAGAATCACGCATGTTGTCTCCGTCCAGTACATGACGTCTTTCTTCATAAATAATTTCTCTCTGTTCGTTCATTACCTGGTCATATTCCAGCAGGTTTTTACGAATTCCAAAGTTGTTGCTTTCTATCTTCTCCTGTGCTTTTTCAATCGCACTGGAAAGCATCTTATGCTCGATCTGTTCGCCGTCTTCCACACCAAGTGCATTAAAGACATTCATCAGTCTCTCTGATCCGAACAATCTCATCAGATCATCTTCCAGGGAAATATAGAATCTGGATTCTCCCGGATCTCCCTGACGTCCGGAACGTCCACGCAGCTGATTGTCGATACGTCTGGATTCATGACGCTCTGTACCGATGATCTTCAAACCGCCTGCAGCCTTCGACTCATCATCCAGCTTAATATCGGTACCACGTCCTGCCATGTTGGTAGCGATAGTAACAGCACCGTATTTACCTGCCTGTGCAACTATCATAGCCTCACGGTCATGGTGCTTGGCGTTAAGCACTTCATGCTTGATGCCCTTATTTTTCAGCAGTCTTGAAAGATACTCTGACTTCTCAACGGAAACTGTACCAACGAGGACAGGCTGTCCCTTTTTATGGCACTCTATCACCTGCTCGATAACAGCATTGAACTTGCCCTTTTCTGTTTTGAAAACAACGTCTGGGTGGTCAATTCTGATAACAGGCTTATTTGTCGGTATCTCGATAACATCGAGCTTATAGATCTCTCTGAACTCGTCCTCCTCAGTAAGAGCAGTACCTGTCATACCTGACAGCTTGCCATAAAGACGGAAGTAGTTCTGATATGTGATAGTAGCGATAGTCTTTGACTCTCTTGCTATCTCAACGCCCTCTTTTGCCTCGATAGCCTGATGCAGACCGTCATTGAAACGTCTGCCCTGCATGATACGGCCTGTGAACTCGTCTACGATAAGAACTTCTCCGTCCTTAACAACGTAGTCGATATCCTTTTTCATAACGCCGTTTGCCTTGATAGCCTGATTGATGTGGTGGGCAAGGGTCATATTGTCAGCGTCCATAAGGTTTATAACGTTGAACGCCTTTTCTGCTTTCTTAACACCGCTCTT
>OHYE01001396.1_pt1 | contig 9967 bp, 17 predicted proteins | sample 1580141 | NCBI WGS metagenome assembly OHYE01 (sample SAMEA3882530, study PRJEB24775) | human gut metagenome | biome: human-associated habitat; feature: intestine environment; material: feces | place: Netherlands | collected 2009/2010 | reverse complement strand
ACCGCAGGCGCCATCAAGAGATGGAACTTCTCCAGACTCAAGATGACTCACGGTACCGGACCCAACGCAAGACACGCCGGTTCTCTCGGCGCGTGCAGCGATCCCTCGAGAGTTTACAAGGGAAAGAAGCTCGCAGGTCACCTCGGCCACGAGAGAGTTACTATCCAGAATCTTGACATTGTCAAGGTCGACGCTGAGAACAACCTTATCGCTATCAAGGGCGGCATCCCCGGCCCCAAGGGCGGCATCGTTCTCATCAGAATGTGTAAGAAAGGAGTAGAGTTTAATGCCTAATTATTCAGTTTTTGACAAGACCGGCAAGAAGGTATCGGACATTGCCCTTTCGGACGCGATCTTCGCAATCACCCCGAACGCTTCGGCAATGCACCTCTGCGTGGTAGCATATTTGGCAAACAAGCGCCAGGGCACTCAGTCTACCCTTACACGCGCTGAAGTCAGAGGCGGCGGCAAGAAGCCCTGGAGACAGAAGGGTTCAGGCCGCGCAAGACAGGGCTCCATCAGAAGCCCGCAGTGGACCCACGGCGGTATCGCACTCGGCCCCAAGCCCCGTGAGTACGGCAAGACAGTCAACAAGAAGGTCAGAAGACTCGCTATGAAGTCTGCGCTTTCTTCAAAGGTAGCTGCCGACGAGATGATCGTTGTTGACGATTTCTCAATGGACGCTATCAAAACAAAAGAGATGGCTAATATCCTCTCGGCCGTAAAGGCAGGCAAAAAGACTCTTATCGTTCTCCCCGAAAAGAACGATGTTCTTTACAAGAGCGCCCGCAACATTGAGGGCACCAACGTTTCTCTTGTGAACACACTCAATGTATACGATATCCTCAACTGCAACACCATCGTTGTTCTTAAGGATGCCGTTGCTAAGATAGAGGAGGTTTACGCATAATGAAGCTTGCACAAGACATAATCCTCCGTCCGGTAATAACAGAGGAAACAATGACCGGTATCGCTGAAAAGAAATATGCTTTCCGTGTTGCCAAAACAGCAACCAAGCCCGAGATCAGAGAGGCTGTTGAAAAGCTCTTCGACGTAAAGGTTAAGGACGTCAACACCATGAACGTCAGAGGTCAGAAGAGAAGATACGGCAATAACGAAGGTTATACTTCTTCTTGGAAGAAAGCAATCGTTACACTTACCGAGGATTCAAAGACAATTGAGTTCTTCGATAATATGATGTAATTTTACCGGCAGTAATTAAATTTGATTTATCCATCCGGCAATGTATGGAGTCCGACATACTCCGCTAAGCCGGATCAAGGAGAGTGAAAAAATGTCTATAAAAGTCTATAAGCCGACAATTAACTCAAGAAGAAATATGTCGGTAACAGATTATTCCGAGCTTTCAAAGGTAGCTCCCGAGAGAAGCCTCTTAGAGCCTCTTTCAAAGAACGCCGGCAGAAACAGCTACGGAAGAATCACAGTCCGTCATCGCGGCGGCGGAAACCGCAGAAAGTACCGCGTGATCGACTTCAAGAGAGATAAGGCAGGCGAGGCAACAGTCCTCACACTTGAGTACGACCCCAACCGTTCGTCTCATATCGCTCTTATCCAGTATGCCGACGGCGAGAAGAGATACATCCTCGCTCCGGTAGGCCTCAAGGTAGGCGACAAGGTTGAGGCAGGCGCAGACGCCGACATCAAAACCGGCAACGCACTTCCTCTTACAAATATCCCGACCGGTACCGTAGTTCACAACGTTGAGCTTTATCCCGGACGCGGCGGTCAGCTCGCACGTTCGGCAGGTAACTCCGCTCAGCTTATGGCTAAAGAGGGCGTATATGCGCTCCTTCGTTTACCCTCGGGCGAGCTCAGAAATGTTCCCGCAACCTGCATGGCAACAGTAGGCACAGTCGGCAACACCGACCACGAAAATGTCAAGCTCGGTAAGGCAGGACGTACCCGTCACCTCGGTATCCGCCCGACAGTCCGCGGTTCTGTAATGAACCCGAACGACCACCCGCACGGCGGTGGTGAAGGTAAGGCTCCGGTAGGACGTCCCGGTCCCTGCACACCGTGGGGCAAGCCCGCTCTCGGTTATAAGACCAGAGCTAAGAAGAACCGTTCGGATAAGCTTATAGTTAAGCGCCGTAACAGCAAGTAAGTCGAAAGGAGTGTAGATTATGAGCAGAAGTACTAAAAAAGGCCCTTACGTTGCACCGAAACTGCTTCGCAAGGTTGAAGAAATGAACAAGAACGGCGAAAAGATCGTTCTCAAAACATGGAGCCGCAGCTCGACTATATTCCCGGACTTCGTCGGACACACGTTTGCAGTTCACGACGGCCGCAAGCACGTTCCGGTTTATGTTACAGAGGATATGGTTGGTCACAAGCTTGGTGAATTTGCTCCGACAAGAACCTTCAGAGGTCACAGCGGATCAAAGACAACAAACTAATCAGCGAAAGGAGTGTATTAACTAATGGAAGCAACTGCTAAGGCAACTCACGTACGCATCGCTCCCCGTAAGGTGCAGATCGTACTTGATCTTATCAGAAATAAGCCTTGCGACGAAGCATTAGCTATTCTCAAGTACACACCGAAGGCTGCGTGTGAACCGCTTGAAAAGCTTTTGAAGTCTGCAATGGCTAATGCAGAAAACAAAGATATGGATACCTCATCGCTCTTCGTTTCGGAGTGCAAGGTAGACCAGGGTCCGACTCTTAAACGTATTCGTCCGAGAGCACAGGGCCGCGCATACAGAATAAACAAGAAAACCTCGCATATAACCCTTGTGGTTAAAGAAGCAGAGTAAGTAAGGAGGAGGTAATAAAATGGGCCAGAAAATAAATCCTACCGGCTTCCGTGTCGGCGTTATAAAGGATTGGGAGTCCCGCTGGTACGCCGGCAAAAAGGACTTCGGCAACACTCTTATTTCGGACTATGAGCTTCGTAACTACCTACTCAGCACTCTTGCTCCCGCAGGCGTTCCGAAGGTCGAAATCGAAAGAGATCCCAAGAGAGTCCGCATCAACATTCACTGCGCTAAGCCCGGTATGGTTATCGGTAAGGGCGGTGCTGAGATCGAGAAGCTCAAGGATGTATGCAAAGCAAAACTCGGTGAAGACAAAGACGTTTTCATCAATATCGTAGAAATCAAGCAGCCCGACCTTGATTCTCAGCTTGTAGCAGAGAATATCGCAGGTCAGCTTGAAAGACGAGTTTCTTTCCGCCGCGCTCTTAAACAGGCTATCGGCAGAACAATGAAGCTCGGCGCAAAGGGCATTAAGATTCAGGTAAGCGGCCGTCTCGGAGGTGCTGAAATCGCACGTACCGAGCAGTACCACGAGGGTACCATTCCGCTTCAGACCATGCGTGCCGACATTGATTACGGCTTCGCAGAGGCTAAAACGACTTACGGTCGTGTCGGCGTAAAGGTTTGGCTTTACAAAGGTGAAGTCCTTCACGACAACCGCAGGCCTCGCAAGGAAAAGGAAGGAGGCACTAAATAATGTTATTACCTAAGAGAGTTAAATACCGCAGAGTTCAAAGAGGACGTCTTACCGGTAAGGCTTTAAGAGGAAATAAAGTAACTTACGGTGACTTCGGCCTTGTAGCAACCGAGCCCGCATGGATAACCGCAAACCAGATAGAGGCAGCCCGTATCGCTATGACAAGATACATTAAGCGTGGCGGCCAGGTTTGGATCAAGATCTTCCCGGATAAGCCGATTACAGAAAAACCGGCTGAGACCCGAATGGGTTCCGGTAAAGGTTCTCCCGAATATTGGGTAGCAGTAGTTAAGCCCGGCAGAGTTCTTTTCGAAATCGCCGGTGTTCCCGAGGAAGCAGCTCGTGAGGCTATGCGTCTTGCAGCAAACAAGCTTCCGATTAAATGCAAATTTGTCGCAAAGGCAGATCAGTCAGAGGATGGTGAGCAGTAATGAAAGCAAAAGAAATAAAAGCACTCTCCCCCTCCGAGTTGGATGCTAAACTCACAGAGCTTAAGGATGAGCTTTTCAAATTACGCTTCCAGCAGGCCATCAACCAACTCGATAATCCAATGCGCATAAGTGCCGTTAAAAAAGACATCGCAAGAATCAAAACCGTTATGCGCGATGTTGAATTACACGGCGCTCAAGGCTAAGGAAAGGGAGGACTTTTAAAATGAGTGAAAGAAACCTCAGAAAAACTCAGGTTGGTATCGTAACAAGCGATAAGATGCAGAAAACCGTCGTTGTTTCAATCAAGGACAGAGTTAAGCATCCGCTTTACAATAAGATCATTAACCGTACAGTTAAAATCAAGGCTCATGACGAGAACAATGAGTGCGGAATAGGCGACAGAGTTCTTGTTATGGAAACACGTCCCCTCTCAAAGGATAAGAGATGGCGTGTAGTCGAGATCATCGAGAAAGCGAAATAATTTTCTAAGGAGGCTATAACTGTGATACAGCAACAGACTTACCTCAAAGTAGCCGACAACACCGGTGCGAAAGAAATTATGTGCATTCGCGTACTCGGTGGTTCAGGCAGAAGGTATGCAAATATCGGCGACGTTATTGTAGCTTCGGTCAAAAAGGCAGCACCCGGCGGCGTTGTTAAAAAGGGCGATGTTGTAAAAGCGGTCGTTGTAAGAACAGTAAGCGGCGTTCGCAGAGACGACGGAACTTATATCCGTTTCGATGAGAATGCAGCGGTATTGATAAAAGAAGACAAAACCCCGAGAGGCACTCGTATTTTCGGGCCGATAGCAAGAGAGCTTCGTGATAAGGATTACATGAAGATCTTGTCACTTGCTCCCGAAGTGCTTTAATGGGAGGTGCAATGAGATGAATAAAGTTCACGTTAAAACAGGTGATACCGTCGTAGTCATCAACGGTAAAAACCGTGGCAGAAAAGGAAAGGTCATGCAGGTCTCTCCCGCCGAGGATAAGGTAATCGTTGAGGGCGTAAACGTAGTCACAAAGCACGTTAAGCCTAAAAAGATGGGCGAGCAGGGCGGTCTTGTTAAGGCCGAGAGCGCGCTTTACGCTTCAAAGGTTCAGCTCGTTTGCCCCAAGTGCGGCGCTGCTACAAGAGTAGGCCACACCAAGGTTGAAAACAAAAACGGCAAGACTGTTTCGATGCGCGTATGCAAAAAATGCGGCGCACAGTTTGAATAAGGGAGGGACATAACAACATGGCAGCAAGACTTAAAGAAATGTACGCTTCGGAAGTTGCTCCGGCGCTTCAGAAGAAGTTCGGCTACAAGAGCGTTATGCAGATCCCGAAATTTGACAAGATCGTTATCAACGTAGGCTGCGGCGAAGCTAAAGACAACTCAAAGGTTGTTGACGCTATAATGACAGACCTCGCTACCATCACCGGTCAAAAGCCGGTTGAGTGCAAGGCTAAAAAGTCAGTCGCAAACTTCAAGCTCCGTGAGGGCATGACGATTGGCGTTAAGGTCACGCTCAGAGGCGACAGAATGTCTGAGTTTATGGACAGACTCTTCAATCTCGCTCTTCCGAGAGTTCGTGACTTCAGAGGAATCAACGGCAACTCTTTCGACGGCAGAGGCAACTATGCTATGGGTATTAAAGAGCAGCTCATATTCCCCGAAATCGAATACGATAAGATAGACGCAGTTCGCGGTATGGACATTTGCTTCGTAACGACTGCCGAAACCGACGAAGAAGCCAAAGAGCTGCTTACGCTCATGGGCGCTCCGTTCGCCAAATAAGGAGGGATAAACAGTGGCAAAGAAATCAATGAAGGTTAAGCAGGCTTCTCCTGCTAAGTATTCAACAAGACAGTACAACAGATGTAAAATCTGCGGTAGGCCGCATGCTTATCTCCGCAAGTACGGAGTATGCCGTATCTGCTTCCGTGAGTTAGCTCACAAGGGTCAGATACCCGGCGTCAAGAAGGCCAGCTGGTAATTACGAGCAATTGCAAAGGAGGTAAACAGTATGCAAATTACTGATTCCATCGGTGATATGCTTACAAGAATCCGCAACGCGAATTCTGCTAAGCATGAAACGGTGAGCGTTCCCGCATCTAACATGAAGAAGGCGATTGCTCAGATTCTTGTTGATGAGGGCTATATAAAGAGCTTTAAGGTTGTTGAAGACGGCAAGCAGGGCATCATTGAGATGGATCTCAAATACGGTCCCAACAAATCGTCTGTCATCACCGGTATTCGCAGAGTATCAAAGCCCGGTCTGCGTATATACACAAACTGTGAGGATATGCCTAAGGTCATGAAGGGCCTCGGCGTTGCTATCCTTTCAACTTCAAAGGGCGTTATGACTGACAGAGCAGCTCGCAAGGCCAATGTTGGCGGCGAGGTTCTCGCATTCATCTGGTAAGGAGGTTTCAGTATGTCAAGAATCGGCAAACATCCGATTGCCATTCCCGCTGGCGTTGACGTTACTATTGACGGCAGTACTGTTACCGTTAAGGGCCCCAAGGGTACTCTTACCAGAACCGTACACAGCAATATGAACGTCGCCATGGAAAACGGCGAAATCGTAGTTACTCGTCCCGACGAGTCAAACCTTAATAAATCACTTCACGGTCTTACCCGTACTCTTATCCACAATATGGTTGTCGGCGTTACCGACGGCTTCAAGAAGGAGCTTGAGATAAACGGTGTAGGTTACCGTGCAGCTAAGCAGGGAAGCGACCTTGTTATGAATATCGGTTATTCACATCAGGTAATCGTTCCCGAGGTTGACGGTATCACAATAGAGGTACCGGCACCCAATAAAATCGTAATTTCCGGTCCCGACAAGCAGCAGGTCGGACAGTTCGCCGCGGAGGTCCGCGAGAAGCGTCCGCCGGAGCCTTATAAGGGCAAGGGCATCAAATACGCTGACGAGCATATCCGCCGCAAAGAAGGCAAAGCCGGTAAAGGCGGAAAATAAAAAGGAGTGTTTTAAATGGTTACAAGGCCTGACAGCAAAAAGGCAAGACTTAAACGCCACACAAGAGTCCGCTCAAAGATCTCCGGAACAGCTGAGTGTCCTCGCCTTGATGTTTTCCGTTCACTTCAGAACATCTACGCTCAGCTCATTGACGACGTAAACGGTGTTACACTCGTTTCTGCGTCAACGACCGAGAAGGATTTTAAGGATTACGGCGGAAACATTGACGCTGCGAAAGCAGTCGGCAAAAAGTTGGCAGAAAGAGCCGCAGAAAAGAACATCAAAGACGTTGTTTTTGACCGCGGCGGTTACGTATATCACGGCAGAGTTGCTGCTCTCGCCGAAGGCGCCCGTGAGGGCGGCCTCAACTTCTAAGAAAGGAGAACAAAGAAATGGCTTATAAAAACGATTCCGCAGAGCAGGAATTTCAGGAGAGAGTCGTTACTATCAACCGTGTATCCAAGACCGTTAAGGGCGGACGCATATACAAGTTCTCCGCTCTTGTGGTTGTTGGCGACGGTAAAGGCAGAGTCGGCTTCGGTATAGGCAAATCCGGCGAGGTTCCGGATGCTATCCGCAAGGGTATCGAGGACGCTAAAAAGAACATTATCAATGTTGCTCTCAAAGGAACGACAATTCCCCATGAGATCACCGGTAAATTCGGCGCAGGCGTAGTTCTTCTTAAACCCGCTGCTCCCGGTACCGGCGTTATCGCAGGCGGTCCCGTACGTGCCGTTGTTGAAACAGTCGGCATCAGAGACATCAGATCGAAGGCTCTTCGTTCTAACAACCCCTGCAACGTAGTAAGAGCTACTATCGACGGACTTTCAAAGCTTCGCAATGCTGATGAAGTTGCTGCCGTACGTGGCAAAACAGTTAAAGAAATATTGGATTAAGGGAGGGCTTACAATGGCAAATTTAGAAGTAAAGCTCGTTAAGAGCCTTATCGGAAGCAAAAAAGACCAGATTGCTACTGCTTCTTCCCTTGGTCTTCGTAAGATCGGGGACAAGGCAACACAGCCCGACAACCCGCAGACACAGGGTAAGATAAAGAAGATTTCTCATCTTATCGAGGTCACGAAAGCGTAAGGAGGTGCGAAAATGAAATTGCACGAACTTTCACCGGCAGAGGGCTCCAAGAAGGCTGTAAAGCGTATCGGCAGAGGTCCTGCTTCCGGTCAGGGTAAGACAGCGGGCAAAGGCCATAAGGGTCAGAAGGCTCGCGCAGGCAGAGGTATGCGCCCCGGATTTGAAGGCGGCCAGATGCCTTTACAGAGACGTATTCCCAAGAGAGGATTCAACAATATCTTCGCTAAGGAAATCGCTGCTGTTAATGTATCAGCTCTTGACAAGGCGTTTGAAGACGGCGCAGTCGTTGATGTAAACGCATTGATCGAAAAGGGTCTTGTTAAAAAGGCGCTTGACGGTGTTAAAATTCTCGGAAACGGCGAAATCAGCAAAAAGCTTACTGTTAAGGTTAATGCTTATTCCGACTCGGCTAAGCAGAAGATCGAAGCAGCCGGCGGAAAGGCTGAGGTGATCTAAGGGTGTTTAAAACGATCATAAACGCGTGGAAGATTGCGGATCTTCGTAAAAAGATGCTCTTTACGGCACTTATCGTCTTTATATTCAGACTCGGTGCCGCGCTTCCCGTCCCGTTTGTCAATATCAGCGGTGGACTCATCTCTGATCAGAACGCAAACAACTTTATGACATACCTTAGTATGATGACAGGTGATGCTTTTAACTACGGTACGCTGTTCGCAATGTCGATAACCCCGTACATCAATGCATCCATCATCATTGAATTGCTCACAGTAGCTATCCCGGCTCTTGAAAGACTCGCAAAAGAGGGCGAAGAGGGCCGCAAAAAGATTTCCACTATAACGAGGTATTCTTCGGTAGTTCTTGCACTTATGCAGAGCACGGCTTATTACTTCTATATCCGTTCTCAGAACTACCTCTCACTCGATGCAGACGGCAACAAATTTACCGGCTTCTTCGCAGTGCTTCAGGCTATAACGATTATTTTCTGCTACACTGCCGGTGCTTCACTCATTATGTGGCTCGGCGAGCAGATCAACGAAAAGGGTATCGGCAACGGTATTTCAATAATCCTTTTCGCAGGTATCGTTTCAAGAATGCCTACCACGTTATACAGCCTCTACTCCTATATGGATAAGGGCGGTGCTTACTATGCACTTGCTCCCATAGCGTTTGTATCACTCATACTTATGATAGGCTTCATAGTATGGATGGACAACGCCGAAAGAAGAATTCCCGTTCAGTACGCTAAGAGAGTCGTAGGACGCAAGATGTACGGCGGTCAGAACACTCACATTCCGATTAAGGTAAATATGTGCGGCGTTCTTCCCATAATCTTCGCTTCGTCCATTCTTTCTCTTCCGCCTACAATTCAGATGTTTGTCACAGTTAAAGAGGGCGGCTTCTGGGCAGGCTTCTTCAAGATTTTTGAAACAACTCATTGGGCATACGGAATTATGTACTTTGTGTTGATTATATTCTTCGCATATTTCTATGCAGCCATTCAGTACAATCCCATCGAAATGGCGAACAACATCCGCAAGAACAGCGGTGCAATCCCCGGCATTCGTCCCGGCAAGCCCACGTCGGACTATATCACCAAGATATTGTCAAGACTTACATTGCTCGGTGCTCTTCTTCTGTCGGTAGTTGCGCTTTTCCCGCTTCTGTTCTCACAGATTACGGGTGCGTTCCATCATCAGGTAAACCTTTCACTCGGCGGTACTTCCATAATCATTATGGTCGGCGTTGCTCTTGAAACGGTTAAACAGCTTGAATCTCAGATGATGATGCGTCATTATAAGGGATTCCTTGATTAAGATACGGAGGAAAAGTATGAATCTTATACTTCTCGGCGCCCCCGGCGCAGGTAAGGGCACACAGGCTGAAAAAATCTGTGCAAAGCTTTCGATTCCCGCCATTTCTACGGGCAATATCCTTCGTGAAGCGATGGCGGCTAAAACAGAAATGGGACTTAAAGCCAAGTCCTATATCGATGCCGGCAAGCTCGTCCCCGACGAGGTCGTTATCGGTATTATCGAAGACAGACTTAAG
>OHYE01001393.1_pt1 | contig 9980 bp, 8 predicted proteins | sample 1580141 | NCBI WGS metagenome assembly OHYE01 (sample SAMEA3882530, study PRJEB24775) | human gut metagenome | biome: human-associated habitat; feature: intestine environment; material: feces | place: Netherlands | collected 2009/2010 | reverse complement strand
ATCCCTTTCTTATATCCGAACCTCTTCATGAACATACCGGCAGGAAGCGCCATCAGAAAGTAAGCGATATAAGTGGAGAACTGCACAAGACCGCTCTCCGCCTTCGTCATCGTAAAGACACCTTGAAAATGCTTATTCAATACATCCAACAGACCATGAGCAAAACCCCACAATAAGAACAGGCTGGTGATCAATATAAACGGGACAAGATAAGATTTCCCGTCAGGAGCGGAAAACAAAGTTTTCTGATTATTCTTTTTCATACTTGCTATTTGTTATGAGTCAGCAAAGATACTCTTTTTTTCAGAGATTACTTTCCTGTCACTACTTACATGTCAAAACGGTTCGTTTTCTGCCAAATTTTCCTATAGACATCCTTCCTTAATAATCATGTTTTCAAATACATATACAAACCTTAAGCAAGTCCATTTGCCTAAATTCATTGCCTCCGGAAAAGATTTTCAATTTCGTTTATCATCCTTTATTCATATTAACACCGGACATATTGTTTTGGCATGTCTTTTGAAGTTGGTATAGTGCTTTCGGGTTAGAAGAGACGAGAGCGAAAAAGAATATAAATGTTTAACTAAATAATTGGAGGACTGTATTATGACACCGATGAGAAGAAGTCAAAATTGGTTACCGTATGTATTCAATGATTTATTTGACAACGACTGGATGATTAAAGCGAACTCTACAGCTCCCGCCATCAACGTGATTGAATCGGAAAAGGACTATCGGGTAGAAGTTGCTGCTCCTGGTATGACAAAAGACGATTTCAACATCCGCATCGACGAGAACGACAACCTGGTCGTATCGATGGAGAAAAAAGAAGAAAAGAATGAAGACAAAAAAGAAGGACGCTATCTGAGACGCGAATTCTCCTATAGCAAATTCCAGCAGACAATGGTTCTTCCCGAAAACGCAGAGAAAGAAAAGATCGAAGCAAAAGTCGAGAATGGCGTGTTGAACATCATCATCCCGAAAATGAGTGAGGAAGCAGCCAAGAAAGCTGAAAAGATTATCGAAATCAAATAATCTGTTGTCTCATATAAACTAAAGGCTATAATGGTTTGTTTTATTGGAAAAATATTATCCGGTTAAAGCAAACCATTATCTTTTTATCTATATCTTTGCCTATATAAACATTGTATCGTATTATAAATCTAATTGAAAGAAAGGGAACAAAATTATGATTTTAAGCAAGAAATTATCCGAAGCATTTAACGCACAGGTTAATGCAGAAATGTGGTCATCCAACTTGTATCTGTCCATGTCCGTGCACTTCCAGAAACTGGGATTAAACGGTTTCGCCCACTGGATGAAAAAGCAAGCAGAAGAAGAAATGGAGCATGCCCATAAAATGATCGACTTCACTATCGACCGCGGTGGTGATATCACAATCGGGCAGATCAATGTCGTTCCTACTGCATGGGGCAGCGTCACAGAATTATTCGAACATGTTTACAAACACGAATGCTACGTTTCCGAACTGATCGACAAAATGGTCGATATCGCAGAAGAAGATAAAGACCATGCATCAAGAGACTTTCTCTTTGGGTTCGTTCGCGAGCAGGTTGAAGAAGAATCTACAGCTAAAGAAATCGTAGAACAGTTGAAGAACTATGGCGAATGCCATGTTGGTATCCTTGACCACAGATTGGGCAAAAGATAAAAACAATGGACAATTGATAATGGACAATTGACAATTAGTTGACACATTCTTATTAATTGTCAATTGTCCAGTGCCCCAAGTATCGCTTTCCCCCACAGCTCTCCCAAAGCAGAAGCCCCTTTCCGGTTAGGATGTAGATAGAAAGTTCCTGCATTTCCCTTTTCGGGGAAGAGTTCGTTTTTATAATGCGTCTTGAAATAATCGAAACCATCCGTATCTCCCATAAAGATCTGTCCGGGAAAATGTTTGGAATAATCGAGAACCAACGCCTGTAATTCAGGATAATAACTTTGCAGACGATTCAATCCCTCTTCCAGGTATTTGGCTCCGTTGTATGTATTCGGGCTGTACCATACCGGCCGGTGTAATACGATCTTGCATTCCGGATAGAGTGCCAGCAACTTATCGATAATCGTTTTCATATTCTCATAATACTTGGCAGGCGAGGCCGGAGCTCCGTTCGGTCCTGTAATAGCGCTGTCGTTCGTCCCAAGCATAATAGAAAAGATCAAAGTCGCCCAAGTTTCATCTTTGAACTGGTCGGCGACCCGGACCACCTTCGGGAATAGCAAATCGGTTTGAGGCAGAAAATCAAAAGTCGTACTTCCACTCACCCCCTGGTTAGAATAGCGGACAGTTCCAACAGACGGCTGCCTGCGCAGATACAAAGCGGCCTTCACAGGGGGAGCCTCATGTCTCGGATTTTCCAACAAAGCGCCTTGCGTTATGCTGTTTCCGATAAATACTATATTCAGATTTTTCTTTTCCTCGCCCGTCATATAACAACAGATTGTCATACACAACAATAAACCTATAACTTTCCGGATATCCTTCATAATTCAATTTTTCTACTTTTCCGCGAATGTAGGAAAAAATTCATTCACTTCCGGATGTTCCGATAACCAAATTTTAGCACCTTCTTCCTCGTGCATCGGATAAGCCTCCACCAAATCCATCAATTCGCCTAATTGATTATTATCGAGAGAAAAGTTCCGGAAAAAAGCGGCAGCATACGGATCTTTGTCAGAAAAGCCTTTGGTTGCCATAATCTGAATCTGTTCGGCATCGCCGTACTGTTTTTGCGGATCATCTAGAAATTTAAGGTCGTAGCGGGAGAACATCCAGTGGGGAGTCCAGCCGGTTACCACGATCCACTCTTTGTTCTCGATCGATTTCTGGAGAAATGCGACCATTGTCGCACCGCTCGAAGGTTTTAACGTCAGCTCGACCGGATATTCCCGGATGACACCGATGATCTCGTTACGGAACTTCTCTTTATGCTCATTCAATTCTTCTATGGAACGAATCGTGACATACGAGGGAACAACCAGCCCCATCCTGGCATTTTTATAGGCTACTCCTAACGCTTCCAAGTTATCGCCATATTTCCTTATATAATCGGCATGTGTAGCCGGAAGCCATGCATCCATAAAAACATCGACTTTACCGGCCGCCATCGAGACAAAGACCGGTGCAATATCCGCATTTCGCAGCATCACATCATAGCCCTTGCTCTCAAGCATGACTTTCGCCAGATAGCTCATGGCTATGCCTTCCGACCAGTTTACATAACCGATCGAAACCTGTTTCCTGGCTTTCGAGGAATCGCTGCAATCAGCGAACATCATCATGAAGGCTACAATAAGGGATAAATTTATAATGATAATCAATCTTCTCATAAATACTTTTCTTTTTATCTGTTTTACTTTCTACGGACAAAGCCCTGTGTAATACGATCCAAAACGATCGCTAGAATCACGACGGCTATGCCGCCTTCAAAACCAAGTCCGATTTTCATTTGTGTGATTCCTTTCAATACGATCTCACCTAATCCGCCAGCCGAGATCATGGCCGCAATCACAACCATAGAGAGAGCCATCATGATTGTCTGGTTCACTCCTGCCATAATGGTAGGTAAAGCCAACGGGAGCTGTACTTTAAAAAGAAGTTGTCCCGAAGTGGCCCCGAACGAACGGGTCGCCTCTACAATATCTTCCGGAACCTGACGGATTCCCAAGTCGGTAAGACGGACAACCGGAGGCATGGCGAATATCACGGTGGCAAAAGCGCCCGGAACAGGTCCCAGTCCGAAAAACAGAACAGCCGGAATCAAATAGACAAAAGCGGGCATCGTCTGCATCAGATCCAAAACCGGACGGATCACCTTAGCCGCCTTATCGTTTCGCCCGGTCCAGATTCCCAGCGGGACACCGAACAACAAGGCGATGATCGTCGACGACAAGACAAGCGCCACAGTCTGCATGGTCTGTACCCAAAACCCCATCCCCCAAATCAAAAGTAAACCGAGCAAGGTCAGGACAGCGGTTCCCTTTCCGGCTTTCCACCAAGCTAAAGCTACTATTCCTACAATCATCAGGTAGAACGGGACCCACATCAGTATTCCCTGGAAGCCGTCGATAAAGCCGCCTACGATGTGGTTGATTACATCAAAAAGGCCAGCAAAGTTTTCTGTCAGCCAATTAATGGCCATTTCTATATATTTTCCGATATTTATCATAAATCTATTGCGTTTTGAATGATTTCTTCTATTTCTTTCTGATCTTTTCCGGTCATCTCGATAATGATGGCTGAAGTCGATACGACACCTTTCAAACGGTTATTCTCATCGACCACCGGCAAAGCCTGCTGGACTTTCGGCAAGAGGGGCAACATATCTTCGACTGTCATACTCTCCAATACGGAAGGGACCTCTTTCATGACAATCGAACTGATATCCCGCGCCCCTTCCTTACGCAACCGCAGCACATCTTTCAACCGTATTTCACCAAGGAACTGCTCGTCCGCACCGATCACGGGCAATGCATACAAACGTTTTTCCCTCATCTTGCGGATTATGGCCTCCGGACCATCTTTGCGGATACGGACAACGATCGGTTGAGTCAGCATGATGGAAGAGGCCGTAACGACACGCCCACGATCCACACTCTCGGTAAAACGGGTGACATAGTCGTTCGCCGGATCGGTCAATATCTCTTCGGGCGTCCCGACCTGTACGACTTCGCCATCCTTCATAATGGCAATACGGTCGCCTAATTTGATGGCCTCATCCAGATCATGTGTGATAAAGACAATGGTACGTTTCATCTTCTCCTGCAAATCCAGCAACTCGTCCTGCATCTGTTCGCGGATAAGCGGGTCAAGGGCAGAAAAAGCCTCGTCCATCAACAGGACTTCCGGGTCGTTCGCCAAAGCACGTGCCAGTCCGACGCGCTGCTGCATACCTCCGGAGAGTTCGTCCACACGCTGGTTCTCATATCCTTTCAATCCTACAACGGCTATGCTTTCATATGCTTTCTTTTCGCGCTCTTCTTTAGGCACTCCCTGCAATTCAAGCCCGAAAGCTATATTGCTCAATACAGTCCGGTGAGGCAACAGGCCAAAATGCTGGAATACCATCGCCATCTCCTTACGGCGTATTTGCAACAGTTCCTTATCCGACAGAGATGTGATGTTCCTACCGCTCAGCCATATCTCTCCCATAGAGGGTTCGTTCAGCCGGTTAATGCAACGCACCAACGTCGACTTACCACTACCGGAGAGCCCCATTATCACGAACATCTCTCCTTCCTTTATTTCCAGATTGGCATTACGGACAGCTATGGTACAGCCTGTTTCTTTTAAAATTTCCTGTTTGCTCTTACCTTGCTTAATCATCTTTTTCGCTTTGGCCTTCTCAGGTCCGAAAAGAATCGATAAGTCTTTTATTTCTATTTTCGTCATATTTTAAAAATTATATTTGGTCATGTTTAGAAGTAATTCCCAGGACCGGGCATGTGGTGTCTATTTAATAAACAGGGAAAAACGCGTTTAGTTTAAAAAAGACAATAAGTTCGGTCTTCACTCGTCTTTATTAGTATAATAAATCACTTATAATCATACAATAAAATAACAAAATCAAAAGAATCAATCATTCATGTTTTCGACCAAAAGGAAATGTCCGGAATCGCCTCGCATATGAAATACAAGGAGATTTCCGGACTAACAAGGAATAAATATGTTCTTTTTCGATGGTATTATCTTGTTCGGCTGTACTCGTACAGTATTTTCCCTTTTCCATTCATCAGATAAAAGGATAACTTACTATCTTCCATGCTGACTACAGTGAACCCGGCTTCCGGATTACAGAACTTCGTACCCTCGACAGTTTTTACCTTACGGGAAAGTGAACCGGATGTATTTACCAGATAGTCAACCTTGCTGTCAGCAGGCTGGATGTGCTGGAAGTTATGAATATGACCACAAAAATACATATCGACACCATATCTGTCCAACAGAGGCTCCAAACGTTTACGCATATCGGCACGTTCACTTTCCTCTTTCGGCGTATCGGCATAGACAGGATGATGGCCGATTACGATCTTCCATTTCTCAGCAGAAGAGGCAAGCGTTTTTTCGATCCATTGAAGCTGCTCTTCCATATCCTGTCTGCCGGCATCGGGATATTTCTCCGTATCTTCACGGTATTTGTCAATCAGAGGCGAAGTATCTATAAATACCAACAAGGCTTTCTCATTTTCACCCGCCTCCACGACTTTTGAGTAATAACGGGAAGGGACGATCCAACGACGGCTTTTCTTGCCGTAATCCAATACCGCTTGCGTATTACCGCGATACTCATGGTTCCCGTTGACGGCAAACCACTCCAGCATCAGCTCAGGATGGCTGTAAACAAGCTCGTAGTTTGTCATCCACAACGGATCATTCACGCTGCGTACGCCTTCGAAATGATGTATATCTCCGGTGGCAACTACAAATTCGGGGCCTATTTCTTCGGCCATGGTTCCCATCAGCTCGGCTATGGGCTTCTGGTCGTAGTAGCCGTTGCGGCCGAGATCGTTGGCTACATAAAAATTGAATTTCTTGTCGAATATGGAATAGTCCGTTATCTGTGCGACAGCCCAATTACTGAGGAGAATAACTAAAAGGAGAGAGAATACTTTTTTCATTATGATATTTTTTGATTGTTACTTAAGTGGTTAGAAATTGATTTTCACACCTGCATTTACCTTTATACCGTAGTGTTCGCTTTGCATCGTGCGATCCTTTGTACCTTGATAGTAGCGTAAAGGCTGGTTCAGCAGGTTGTTAGCTTCAGCATAGAAGGTCGTTTTTAACTTCTTGCCGAAAGTATAGCTGGCATTGGCATCCATATAATTCACAGCATCGTAGTAACGGTCATAGAACTTTTCCGAACCCATTTCATCGATGAATGCAGATGCATAGTTATAAGAGAGGCGGATACTTAATCCTGACTTCTCGAAGAAGAGTGAAGCATTGGCTGTGTGCTCCGGAGATCCCGGGAGGCGCAGGCTGCTTTCATTCTCGCGTCCTTCGAAGTTGAAGTTATCTACCCGGGAGTAAGAATAGGTGTAAGTTCCGTAGAAACCGATGCACTTCAAGGACGGGGCAATGAAACTGAAGTCGCGTTGATAGGCTACTTCCACACCCAGCAGATCAGCATTGCCGGAGTTGCGCGGCTGGCTGAATTTAGTATAGGTGGTTCCGTTGTAGCTATAGTTGCGCAATGTCTGGTCTACAATGAAGTCGTTAATCTTCTTGTAGAAGATGCCGGCACTGACGAGACCGATACTTTTGAAATAATATTCACCACTCAGATCGAAGTTATAGGAGAGTGTCGGCTTCAATCCCGGATTACCGAGGGAAATCTCGTTGTCGCTGCGCTTAATTGTGATGTTGGGCGCCAAGGCGGAGTACTTGGGGCGTGCAATGGTGTTGGTGAACGAAGCGCGTACCTTGAAGTCATCGTTTACATCATATTTCACCAGGACGGAGGGAAGTACATTTAGGTAACTATCCGATTCGTAGGGCGTGCGGGTTGTTTTCTCTTCATCTGCATCGAATTGGCTACCGGAATATTTCACATGTGTATTTTCCAGACGTAATCCGAGCATCAGATCCCACTTCTTGCCGAGTTTCTGGTCGAAACGCAGATAACCGGCTGCGACAGTTTCTTTTGCCTTGAAGTTGGTGGCGAGTTCTTCTTGCACTTGCTCTTTTTCGAACAGGCTTGCATTATTCAGGTCGAGAGATCCCAAATATTCTTTGCTTACGAAACTGCCCACTTTGTATTGATCTCCCGGAATGTATCCGTCACGATTCTGGTCGACGGCAGCAGCCAGACTGGCTTTGTCGAAACCTTCTTCATCCAGCGGGGTATATTCGTAGAAGTCAATTTCCTTGTCCTTAGTCTTATGTACTACTTTGGCACCGAAGCGCAGGTGGTTTCCGAATTCTCCTTTCGTAAGCGGCAGGCTGAAGTCGAGTTTGAACTTAAAGTCTTTTTCCTGAATGTCTTCTTGTTGTTCGGTCACTTCTTTCAGGCTGAAATCATCGTTCAGATACATGGTTGAACCTTCTTGCGGAGTAAGCAGTGGTTTACGTTCGTCACTCAGATCCATATTGAATTTCTGTTTTTTCAGCTGATAGTCGATGTAACGTTCGTTGGGACGTTCTTCGCTGGCTTTGGCGTAGTTAACACTCCATCTTGTATCCAGTTTGCCGAAGAGATGCTCACCGCCGAGGGTAAAGTCCATGGTGCGTTGACGTTCCAGACGGGCGTTGCGGTTATCGGGCGTGCCGCCTTTGGTCTGTACACGCATGGTACCTTTGTTGTTAATAGAACAGTATTCGTTGCCATTGTCATCCTCTTCCAGGTTGATGCCTTTCACGGTGAGGCGGTAACGGTTTTCCCAATCATTGCGATTATTGAAGATACCTTTGAAGGTGAGTTTGTTGTTTTCGTTAATATCCCAGTCGAGGGCGGCGGAATAACTTTGACGCTCTCGGGTGATGTAGTATTGACGAACCTGGTAGTCGGTGATGCAGAGTTCTCCGGTTTCTACATCTTTGTCCCATACAAATTCAACATCGTCCGAACCGGAAGGCGAGTTTTGGTAAGAAGCGGAAAGCATGACTCCCAATTTGTCGTTGAAGAAACGGTCACCATAAGTAAATCCTAAATTTAATTGTGCTTTGTCGCTAATCCAGTTGTAACCGGTTCCGGCAGTGGCACTGATGAAACGCTTATAAGGAGAGTTCTTGGTCACTAAATTAATGGAGCCACCGATGGCGTCGGCATCCATATCCGGAGTAACGACTTTATTCACTTCGATCGTCTGTATCATATCCGCAGGGATTAGGTCGAGCTGTACATTACGTGTATCGCCTTCAGCAGAAGGAACTCGGTTGCCGTTGATGGTGACGGAACTCATATCCGCACTTGTTCCACGTACTTGTCCGAAACGGGCTTCGCCCTGGTCATACTGTACGTTGATACCTGAAATACGTTTCAAAGCATCTCCAATGTTAGAATCCGGAAACTTGCCTACTTGGTCGGCAGAAACCACATTCTTGATGCCGAGGCTGTTTTTCTGTGAATTAATAGCGCGGCGTTGTCCCTGGAAAGCTCCACCTACTACCACTTCCTGAAGTTCGAGTCCTTCGTTTAGTATGACATCTTTCTCTAGGGTACGTCCTTCGGGAATCGTTATTTTTAATTCCACAGGTGAGTAACCTACATAACTTACTTTTACGGTGTAAGTTCCCGGTTCCAGATTAGGGAAAGTGTAGAAGCCGTTGACGTCACTCGTTACGCCGGCATGTAGCTTTTCAATGTAAACGGAGGCACCCGGAAGGGTTTGCTTTGAAGTGTCGATGATACGACCGCGTACAGTGCCTTGTTTTACTACGTTTGTTTTCTCATCAGCTTTTGTCAGATTGCTGACCGCTGTAAATAAGAATAAGAGCGTAAATACTCTAAAAATGTGTTTCATACTTGTTATGATACGTTAATGAATTTGCCGCAAAAGTAGAGACATCGCGTTTCATACTTTTTGCGGCAAATTGAAGAAATGGTAACAAATATGATACATTTCGGTTACGGGATTGCTGAAATAGTTTTCATTTGGATTGAGCTTAGTTTTTAGGGTTATATTTCACTACCTCATTCATTGACAGCCTCTGATTTAAGATGTTCTCCAACTTTCTTATTAAAAGATATTTTAAAAGAATAGGCATATTCACAAGGTTTATTTTGCGGGAAAGATATCTTTAATCCTTCATCGGTTTGTTTCCAATCAATCTTTTCATCAGATCCTAAGAGGTTTATTCTAACTATCTTGGCATCGGCAATTGATTCTTTATTTAAAGACTTTATTAAGGTTCCGTTATCACTCCAATTTAGAATAATTGCATAAAGGTCATTATCTTTAGTAGTGAAACGCATATCTTGGGCAGTATAAGCGATTGCTGCATTATCGGAAAA
>OHYE01001366.1_pt1 | contig 10085 bp, 8 predicted proteins | sample 1580141 | NCBI WGS metagenome assembly OHYE01 (sample SAMEA3882530, study PRJEB24775) | human gut metagenome | biome: human-associated habitat; feature: intestine environment; material: feces | place: Netherlands | collected 2009/2010 | reverse complement strand
TATAAAAATCCATATGAAATTCGACTCTGCGATTTAATCAGTGTTTCCCTAGCTATCCACTGATTTTCCAAAGGAGGAGCCATGCATTCTTCCTTATTTCATTCGATGACTCGAGCAGGTCTTGCCCTGCTCGTTTCGTCATTCCTGCTTCCTGCCGGGGCAGATGCGGCACCGATCCGTGAAGTAAGCGTCTCCGTCACGGGAGCGGGCGGCATGCCGCCCGCAGTGGAGAAGCGGATCACGGCGAGCATTTTTGCCATAGGAAACCGCATCCTTGTCGGCAAGGACGAGAGCCTCTTTCGCGCGCACGAGGGTGAGTATGACAAGGTCCTCGCAGACATCGTGAATCGTGTGGTCGTGGGCTATGTGGTGGATGATATATCTGCCTCTTATGGAGAAAAGACAGCGCTTCACGTATCGCTCACTCCGGTCGGGCAGATGATCCGCGAGGTGGAGACCGAGATCGACTACGGGAATCTGTCTCCGGAAGCGGCAGCGCTGGTGAAGAAGGACAGCGCCGGCGTACCGCTCCTTATGAGTCAGCTCCTCTCGGGGCTTCCCGTTGATTCGGTCGGCTGGGCGGAGAGTGTCTCTGAGTCTGCCGGGCGAGAGCTTCTTAAGGAGATCCTTCCGGAATTTACTGCCAACTTCGAAGTGACCTCGGGGGAGAAGACAAGAGTGCGGATCTCCCTCATCCCGCAGGGGACGATCGTCCGTACCGGAAAGCTCACCCTGCACAAGACCACCATTCCGCGCCTCCTGATGCTGCGCGCGGTGAATGAGACGGAACATGCCCTTCGAAGTCTTGAAGGGCTTCCGCTCGCTTTTGTCGTCCGCCATCAGAAGGATCTGGCTGCGTCGATGAATGACATCCTCGCCAAGGACCCCTTCATTGAAAAGTATGGCATAGAGACAAAGGCCTATCTTTACCCGGGAGAGATCACAGAACTCAAGGTCGATGCACTGACCGATCACTGGATCATCCGCACGGAAGCATGGATGGATGCCGGGCGCGATGGAAATCGCAATACGGCGATCGAAGGCATGCTCGGGCATTTCGTGGGTAGGAACAATGTGATCTTCGGCGAGGCCCGCTTCTACCCCGGCCCTGTCGACTGGAATGTCTATGGCGGCTGGTACCATCACTTCGGACGCGTCATGGATCTCGGCTATAAGTATGATTTCGTAGAAAACAGCCACCATGCCTTTGGACAGATCCCCTTCGGCGAGAACTTCGCCCTGCGTTATGACCGTGATTGTAAGAAAAAAGAGAATGAATATGGATTTTCCTATAAGATCCATAATTACATGACGATCGAATATGTGTATAATGATGAAGAAGGCAAATGGCTCCGGCTGATTGCCAATTTATAAAAGAGGAGAGTAACCTATCATGATGACAACTCTTGGGAACAAGAAAAACGTAAAGATTTTTTCCTTCGCTTTGGCTGGCGTATTCATCGCCTCCGTGGCAGCGATGGCGGTGGTATCCATGGGTGATACAGCGAATGCCGCTCCGACCTCTGACATCGGCGTTGTTGACCAGAGGGAAGTGATCTCCGCGAACAGCACCCTCGCAGCGAACTACCAGCAGAAGATGAAAGAAACGGCAGATGAAATGCAGAAAGACTTCGATGCGAAGTCAGCAGGCATGAGTGATGCAGAAAAAGAAAAGCTCTTCGCTGACATGCAGCAGCAGTTCAATCAGAAGAGACAGGCCATCGAGAAGGACATGGATGATCAGGTGACCGGCGCTGTGAAGTCCGTCGCATCCAAGAAGGGCCTTGCTCTTGTTGTCGATAAATCTGCTGTCATTTACGGCGGCACAGACATCACGAAGGAAGTCACCGACTCCCTTTCGAAGTCCCTCTCTTCCGCTGCCTCCTCTTCCGCAGCATCCGCAGCTTCCTCAGAAAGCAAAAAATAAGGACGTCTCATGAAATATAGAAACTGTGTATACACCATGGCGGCTGCCCTCCTCGTGGCGTGCTCCCTGGCGGTAAGCGGATGCAGCGATAAAAAAACCGAGGAGCCGGCGCCACCTGCCGTTTCCTACGGCGTGGTCGACTTGGAGACCCTTGTGAAAGCCCATCCGAAATACAGTACATATTTCCGCCTCGAGACTGAGTACAACCATCTCCTTGATCAGTACCAGAATGAACGAAACAAGCTCATTCACATCGCATCCCAGCAGCAGCACATCAAGGCCGCGCTCTCCGATCAGAGCCGGCGCATGGCTGCTGAAAATGAGTGGAAGACGAAGGTCAAGGCCAAAGAAGACGAATTGAATGACGGCCTTGCAAAACTCTACAAGACCATCAGCGAAGCGCACAAGAAGGACAGAACCTTCACGCCCGATGGCCTCACTGACGAAGAGCGCGCCGAGATGGCGAATCTCCAAATGAAGCTCACCGTACTCGGTGTCACCGGCTCCGAAAAGGAAGACGTCAAGCAGCGCCTCCATGATCTGATGGACCTTCGCACCGAGCGTCGCCAGATGGATACCATCGGCTGGACAGAGGACGAAGTGAAAGCGATGAAAGAGGCAAAAGAAAAGGCATCGAAGGAGCTCGCTGATTTTTCAGAGAAGACCGCAAAAGACATCAAGCAGAACCTCTCTCAGGATACGAATGTCGATGAGCCTCTTCCTGAAGACCCCATCGATCCATCGTGGAACGAAGACTGGCAACAGAAAATCGATGCCAAGCAGAAAGAGATGGCCGCCGTCAAGAAAGAAATAATGGAAGACATCCGAAAAGTTGCCGCCCGCGAGGCCTCTGACAAGCACCTTTCCATGATCTTCTCGAAATACAAAGCCAATATCCACGCCGAAGACGTGACGGGGGATATGGTGAATCGTATAGTCAATATCACCAAGTAGGAGGAAATCGAATGGCTATGTGGAAAAAACTGGCCTGTGTAGGACTCATTGGCGCAGCACTCGCCTTTGCCGGCTGCGGCAGTGAACATAAAGTGGCAGTCATCGACTACCAGAAGCTGGAAGCTTCCTCTCCGAAGATCCAGTCTATCGAAAAAGAGATCACTGATAAGGATAAGGAGATCAGAGACCGCCTGGATCAGGACTCCCAGAGCGGACTCTCCGATGAAGACATGCAGAAGAAAGTCCAGTCCGCCCAGCAGGAGCGCATGATCTTCATCCAGAGCAAACAGAAACAGATCCAGTCCATGGTCGAGTCTCAGGCAGCCCAGATCGCGAAAGAAAAGGGCATCGGTATCGTCATGCATAAGAGAGCCGTACCCGGCGGTGCCGTCGACATCACCGATGAAGTGATGGCCAAGATCGATGGCACATCAAAAGCGGCATCCGGCGCTGCTTCGTCCGTATCCAAGTGAGGTCCATCATGAAAAAAACAGCAGGTGAAATCGCTGCCCTGATCGGCGGCACTCTCTACGGAGACAGCACGGTCTTGATCGACGACGTCGCCAGCGCAGAAAGCGCTGGCCCGTCGCAGGTGACCTTTGCCCGCGGTGTCTACGCCGAGCACATCGAAGAAATGCAGGCAGGTGTCATCCTGGTCGATGAACTCTCATCGTCGTCCCCGATGCCCGCCGCTCCTTTGGCGAACTCATCGAAGTTTTTCGTCCGGAAAACAAATGGGAACCGGGCATCCATGAGACTGCCGTCATCAGTGAAAAAGCCCTGATCGGCAAAGACGTCACCATTATGGCGTATGCCGTCATCGAAGAAGGCGCCGAGATCGGAGACGGCTGTGTCATCTACCCGTACTGCTACATCGGAAAGTATGCGAAGCTCGGCAAAGACTGTGAACTGAATCCGGGCGCCGTCGTACATGAAAACAGCATCTTAGGCGACCGCGTCGTCCTTCGTGCGCATGCCGTCGTCGGCGGTCAGGGCTTCGGCTTCTCCACTGACGAGGCAGGCCACCACCATCACATCCGCCAGCTGGGCCGCGCTGTCATCAGAGATGACGTCGAGATCGGTGCCTGCTCCACCGTCGACAACGGTGCGATGAATAACACCATCGTCGGCAGCGGCACCAAGATCGATAACCTTTGTCATCTGGGACATAATGTCGAGGTCGGCCAAGACAATTTCCTCTGCGCGCAGGTCGGCATCGCCGGCAGCACCAAGGTCGGCGATCACGTCATCATGGCCGGACAGACCGGCGTGAATGGCCATATCACCATCTGCGACAACGCTGTCTTCGGAGGCAAGACAGGCATCATCGGTACCATCAAGACCCCAGGCACCTACCTCGGCTATCCGGCGAGGACACACGCCCAGTGGGGGAGAGTCGAGGCTGCACTCTCGCACCTGCCGGAACTGATGAAAAAGATCCGCCGTCTGGAAAAACAACTCGCTGAGAAAGAAGAAAAGTAAATCAGCATCTTATCGTCGCTGATACAAAGCCCGCCAAGTTTTTGGCGGGCTTTTTGCGTGCGTATCATGTCTCTATTCACGAAAAAGGACTTTATGCTCGTGGCTGCGCATACAGAACCAAAAGGGGGAAAACTGCGCAAAAATCTCACGTCTATGTTGCCCGTAAAAGTCAAACAGAACTTATTTATATACAATGATAATTTATATTGATAATTGACGATGCGGGGGGGGGATGGTAGGGTGTAAGGTGATAGTAAGAATGTATATTCATTCATGCCTTGATTGTGCTGATAAACATAGGATTATGCTGCAGGACAGTCCGGCTTTACACATCAGTCAGCAGTTATTTTGGGAGGCTTATGTATGGCTATAAAATCACATGCGCGAAAAGATGTTACGAAAAAGTTGTTGTCCTTATGTGTGGGGATTGCGCTGCTTTCTGGAACTGGCGGTGTGCTGGCGGATGCCGCGGATCAGACGGTGGCAGGGAATCTGAATGGTACTGCCGTGACAGGGAATACGACGTTTAATACAGTCACGGTGAAGAGCAATAGAGAGGCGGTAGTCAAAAATGAAGATGGACAGGAGACGACCATCACAAATAGCAGCGGCGGGGGCTGGAAGCTCGTGGCTGGGGCACAGGATCACAAAGATAAAAATACATATGAAGTGATGGGGGGGAATGTGGTCAATGTATCCAGTGATACCGACATAACGATTGCAAAATTGACAGGGGGCGTGTCACAAATGCCGGGTGCCTACGCTGGACATTCGGCTAACTCCGTGCGGTATTATTCGGTTATCCATAATGTGGTCAATATTGGTTGCGAGGAACAGCACGGCGGTACGTTGAGGGCAGAGGCCATTTTAGGCGGGGAGTCAAAGATTCCTTCTGAACAAATCGCAGAAGCCTATCAGAAGGCGTATCCTGTTTATAACGTCATCAACTTAAAGGGGATGACCATCACAGGACAAGAAACCAAACCATTAACAATCGCGGGCGGACAAGTATCTGGCCCTCAGGGAAGTTCTTATGGAAATGTAATCAATATACAGGGGGATGTTGTCTTAAAGCAGGCTCAGATATACGGCGCAGATAATAGTGGCATTGCAGGATGGTCTGTATTTGGGGGACATGCCTGCGGCAATCGTATCAATTTGTCTGGACAGGCCAACTTGAATGAAGAGGTATCATTGCAGGGGGTCAATTATGCAAGGCCATATAATAGCAGTAGATGTAAGAATCTAGACAATATTTTGAACATTGGCTATAAGGAAATCGTCATCGAATCTCCAATCAAGCAGCTGCCGGATCAAAGTGATCTGGCATGGGATGGACCGCTTAGAAATTATGAAGGGAGAGACACCATTGATGCATTGTCGAATAAGTACAACATTGGGCTCAAAGGAGAAGTTGCTTTATGGGAAAACAATAAAGTAAGTAAAGTATCTGCTTTTTCTTCGCTAAAAATCTGGGCAATGAAGAATGATGGGCAAACGCCAGCGTTGGATGTAAAATTCGGATTCTTTTCCTATAAGCCTTTTGGCATGAATGGTAATGAGGTCGGTAGTATCATAGATCTGACATATCTGACTTCTGGGGAGGATTATGGTACGAAGTATTATGACAACGAGAATTATACAAGCACAACTGAGTTTGATCAAAAATTAAATATCATTGAAGTAGATCGCTTAACGGAAGACAAAAGGGATAAACTCATTTTTGCAAAAGCGACACCAAACCAGACAATCCCGATTATTGTAGCTACGTATGGCCGTTTTGGTAATGGTAATGATTATGGAGATCAGGCTGCTATTAAAGCGAATACGTATAGGTACAGGTATGACTTGCCAGAGATAAAAAAAATAAATCAAACCTGTACATTACAAGGGGACTATACCGGCGAAGCGGTGTTTGATGCATTCAGTAGTGAAAATCCTGATACTGCTGCCATAAAAAATGATATCGTATGGAAGACGAGTGATATCACCGTCGGAAAAGTCATTATCTCGGACTTACACTGGGATGAAAGTGGAGCAAATGCTGCGCTGCAGCTCGAAAACTATGGTTATCGCTTTAACGATCAGACAAATTTTTCCATGGACATGCCTGATTTGCCAGAAACGAATCATAGTTCTTCTCTGCTTTCAGCTAACAAATTCGTAACACTTATAGATGGCAGTGGGGCGAAGTCCGTTACGGGGTTGGATCAGCTCCCTTCTCTGTCGCATCGGTATAATTATCAGTTGAATGAGGGGGCGGTCGAGGTTTCTGCCGATGCCTCTACAAAGGTATCAGAGGATCAGAAATCTCTCCACTGGGGGCTTGGAAATCCGATGTCTCTGTCATACAAAAAGCTCGATTGGACGAAGACAGCCCCCGTTGCTTCGCTGAAGGCGGGAAGCACCTATGATCTTTCACAGACGAAGGTGGATCTTACTCATATGCAGGTGGAAGGCATTGCTTCTCTGCCCTCTGGTAGTAGCCAAAGGACGCTGCTCTCTGTGAATGGGGAACAAACGGGACTTGCAGGAGCCAATATCACTGGCGGTGAGGAAAGGACACTTGAAAGAAAAGGGACAACCACAGAATTGATCGGAAAGGCGGACATTGCAGAGAATGGGGATCTGGTATATGCATTGAGCAGACGCATCCAGCCGCAGACACACAACGTGATTCTTGGGCAGGAAGCGGGATTGGCAGCGCTGATCGATGACAATGACTTGGTGCTGGATACGATGAAGAATCTGGATAAGGCGGAGAAGGGACTTCAGACTTTTGCAACCGTCGGCGGGGGTGAGAACCGGTATAAAACCGGTAGTCATATCACGACCAATGTATGGCGCGGACAAGTGGGGGCTGCGTGGAAGCGGCAGAAGAACGGAGTCGAGCAGGAGCTGGGTATCTTCTATGAATACGGTGATGGCTCGTACAGGACATATGCAGAAAATCATGGCGGCGGTAAACTAAGCTACAAAGGTGCGGGTGTCCTCTTCAAAAGGACGGAGGCCGATGGCCGGTATGGGGAGGTGTCGCTCCGTGTCGGTCGGGCATCCAACGATGCGAGAAATCTCCTGCATGACGGCGTAGGAAATACGATCGCTTACAAAGCGAATGGCATGTACCATGCTTTTCAGGCAGGGCTTGGCAGGATCACACAGCGTGGAAGGGGAAATTCCTTCGATACCTATCTGCGCTATTTCCACACGCATCTCAATGGTGACTCTTTCGAAGCGGGCGGCTGCTATGATGTGGACGGACTAAGCAGCCACATTCTCCGCATAGGAAGCCGCTGGCAGCATCAGGATCGAAACTGGGAATACTATGCGGGTCTTGCGTATCAGTATGAATTCAGCGGGAACGCTTATGGTCTCGCAGAGGGAAATATCATCGAGAGTGCATCGCTTCGCGGAGGCAGTGTACGATTGGAGTATGGCATGCGTCTTGAAACGAACCGCTGGCGTGTGGCTTTGAATGCGAGCGACTATGCGGGGCAGCATAAGGGGTATAATGGCAATATCAGCGTGACATATAAGTTCTGATGTTTTTCTGTAAAACGGCTGGCCGGAAAGCACATTTCCGGCCAGCCGTTTTGCTGCCGTGGGGCATCCGGAATGAATTGAAATTTTCAGAAATTTTCAAATTTCATACGAAAGTATGGTACAATAATAGGGTATGTAAAAAAGAGGGATGAGGAAGCGGTATTCATATATTGCTCACCGGGGAAAGGCTCTCATTCGATTCCCCGTCTCTCGTCCCCAGTCACTAGTCACAAAGTCACTACAACCCCCAAGGAGGTCTATAATGGCAAAAGATTATTCATTCGATGTGGTATGCCGCACGGATCTGCAGGAAGCGGCGAATGCTGTGAATCAGGCGTCCAAGGAAATCGGTACGCGCTATGATTTCAAGGGCAGCAAGAGCTCGGTCACTCTCGATGAGGATAAGATCACGCTGATCGGCGATGATGATTTCAAGCTGAAGCTGGTGAAGGATATCATTCATGGGAAGCTCGTGAAGCGCGGGATTTCTCTCAAGAATTTGAAGGAAGAGAAGAAGGAAGCGGCGGCCGGCGGGACGGTCCGTCAGGTACTCTCGCTGCAGAACGGGATCTCTTCGGATATGGCGAAGGATATCGTGAAGCGTGTGAAGGCTTCGAAGATCAAGGTCGCTGCCAAGATCAATGGGGATGAGGTGCGTGTATCGAGCAAGGATAAGGATTGCCTGCAGGAGTGCATCCAGTTCCTGAAGCAGCAGGACATTCCGGCGGATCTGCAGTTTGTGAATTACAGATAGTGAGCTTGCGAAAGAGTCCTCCGTCATGAAGACGGCTTTAACAAATGAGGAATTAGGAATGGTGGTGCGGCGCATAATCATAGGAAGCGCCGCGGAGTATGAAAAATGGGTAAGGTCAAAAATTCTGCTTTGGGAAAATGTTTGTGAAATCGTTAATCAGTGTTTTCCTAAAGGCAGAAGAGGGATCCAACTTTTTGGTATTCACGGCGCTTTATTATTTTTATGCGCCGCTCTACCATTTCTCATTTCTAATTTCTCATTCCTAAATTTAGAAAAGCAGTATGGGGAATTGTAAGGATATCCATCAATCGCATTGAAATGGAGGAGTTATGAACGCAGAGGAAATGATGGCGAAGACGCTCCGGGAAGGGCATACCACCGGCGCTACGGCGACGGGGGCGATGAAGGCAGCGATTCTGGCTATGAGAGGAGAATTTCCAAAGCAGGTGACTGTCCTTTCGCCGCAGAGGACGGAGCTCACGATCCCGGTGGAGTCGGCCGAGGCGCATGGGCGGACGGGCATCGCGACTTGTCTCAAGGATGCGGGCGATGATCTGGACTGTACGCATGGGACGCCGATCGTCGTGACGGTGGAGCTGGTGGATACGCCAGGTCTTACGCTCCGCGCGGGGAAGGGCGTGGGCACGGTGACGAAACCGGGGCTGCAGGTGAAGGTGGGACGGCCCGCCATCAACCCGGGCCCGCAGATCATGCTGCGCTATGTGTATGAAGAGCTCATCGGCAAGGATCATGGCTGTATCGTGACGGTGTCTATCCCGAAAGGGGAGGAGCTGGCGAAGCAGACGTTGAATCCTTCGCTCGGTATCGTCGGCGGGATCTCGGTCCTGGGCACGACGGGGATCGTGAAGCCGATGAGCGAGGAGGCGTACAAGAAGTCGCTGGCGCCGCAGGTGCCGGTGGTCTATGCGAGCGGGATCCGCACGGCGGTCCTCTGTCCCGGTCGTATCGGTGAGACGGCGGCGAAGATCATGGGCATTCCATCGGATGCGATCATCGAGACGAGCAATTACATCGGCTTCATGATGGAGCAGTGCATCGCAGGCGGTTTCCAAAAGATGCTGCTCATCGGCCATATGGGAAAGCTGGTCAAGGTGGCGTCAGGCAGCTTCCATACGTACAATCGCAACAGTGACGGTCGTATGGAGACGATGGCGGCGTATGCGGCCATGAATGGGGCGTCGACGGATACGGTGCGGGAAATCATGTGCTGCACGACGACAGATGGCGCGGCAGCAGTCGTGCATCGCGAAGGGCTGGATATGATTTACCAGCAGATGGCAGAGCGGGCGCAGGTGCGCTCGGAACGCTATATCTTCGGTAAGGCCAGGGTCGGCGTGATTTTTGCGGCGATGGATGGTACGGTGCAGGCAGTCAGCAGCCATGCGAAGGAGATTCTGGAGGAGG
>OHYE01001346.1_pt1 | contig 10207 bp, 11 predicted proteins | sample 1580141 | NCBI WGS metagenome assembly OHYE01 (sample SAMEA3882530, study PRJEB24775) | human gut metagenome | biome: human-associated habitat; feature: intestine environment; material: feces | place: Netherlands | collected 2009/2010 | reverse complement strand
GGGCGATCTCCCCGGCGGCGAAGTCGATGTACACCGCGCCGTCGAGCGCGCACGCGAGCTGATCCATGAGGCCGGACGGCTTGCCGAAGTGGCGGTTTTCCGCCTGCTGGCCGAAGCGCGCGAGCTGCTCGGGCGAGAACGCGCCGCCGTTGTAGAGCGCGTTGAAGATGCGGCCGACGAGGATCTCAAACGCGGCCGACGACGACAGGCCGCCGCCCGGCTTGAGCGCGGAGGACGCCCACGCCTCGAAGCCGCCGACAGCACCGCCGGCGTCCAGAATGGCCGCCGCCATGCCGCGCACGAGCGCCCACGGCTTGCCATACGCGCGTGGATTCACGGCCAGATCGTCGAGCGCGACCGTGAACGGCCGGTATCCCTTCGAGTGGATGCACACGCGGCGGTCGCGCCGGCGCGTCGCACGCGCGGTGATGCCCACGTCCACGGAGGCCGCCAGCACGCGGCCGAGCTGATGATCGGTATGGTTTCCGGCCAGCTCCGTGCGGCCGGGGGCAAAAAATCGCTGCATGATCTTCCTCCGAAAAAAGCCGGCAGGCGTCCTGCCTGCCGGCTTCCGTGCAAAAAACTCAGTGCTTGCGCGCGAGCACCCGCTCGATGCCGCGCACGACGCCGGCCGCGTCCACGCCGTACTTGGCCAGCAGGTCGGTGTACTTGCCAGTCTCGGTGAACGTGTCGGGGATGCCGACAAACTCCGTCGGCGCGCCCGTGCCGCCCCAGGCGAGCACTTCCGCCACGGCGCTGCCGAGGCCACCGTAGATGTTGTGCTCCTCGGCGGTAACGATCGCGCCCGTCTCCTGCGCGCAGCGCAGGATGAGCTCGCGGTCGATGGGCTTGATGGAGTACATGTCCACCACGCGCACGGACACGCCGCGCGCGGCCATCTGCTCGGCCGCCTCGAGCGCCTTGTGCACGAGGATGCCGCAGGCGATGACGGTCACGTCCTTACCGTCGCGCACGATCGCACCCTTGCCGCACTCGAACTTCGTGTTCTCGTCATACAGGTCCGGGTACACGTCGCGCGACAGGCGCAGGTACATCGGGCCGTAGGTGTCCACGGCGTACTTCGTGGCCCAGCGGGTGCTGGTCGCATCCGACGGGACGAGCACGGTCATGTTCGGCAGTGCGCGCATGACGGCGATATCCTCCGTGGCGTGGTGCGTCGCGCCGTCGAGCGCGTCGGACATGCCGCAGTAAGCGCCGCCGAACTTCACGTTCAGGTTGCCGTAGCACACCTGCGCGCGCGCGGAGATGAGACCCAGCGTGGTCAGGAAGACCGTGAACGTGTTCACGAACGGGATCTTCCCGGTCGTGGCAAGGCCCGCCGCCGTGGCGACCATGTCGGACTCGGCGATACCCATATTGAAATGGCGCTCGGGGTGCGCCTTGGCGAAGATGCCGCTCTTGGTAGAACCGGACAGGTCAGCATCGAGCACGACGATGTTCTCATTGGTGTCGCCGAGCTCGGCGAGCACGGTGCCGTAAACTTCACGAATGGACTTTCCCATCACACGTTACCTCCCAGTTCCTGCATTGCCTGCGCGAATTCGGCGTCCGGAATGGCCTTGCCGTGCCAGGCGGACTTGCCCTCCATGAAGGACACGCCCTTGCCCTTGATTGTATCGGCGAGGATCACGGTCGGCACGCCCTTGCAGGCGACGGCCGCGTCGAGCGCAGCGTCGAGCGCCGCCAGATCGTGCCCGTCGCAGCGCAGCACGTTCCAGCCGAAGGCCTTCCACTTGCCGGGCAGGTCGCGCAGCGGCATGATCTCGTCGGTCGTGCCGTCGAGCTGCACCTTGTTCCAGTCGACGATGGCGGTGAGGTTGTCAAGTCCGAATTTCACGGCCGAGGCGGCCGCCTCCCAGACGGTGCCCTCATCGAGCTCGCCGTCACCGAGCACGGCGTACACGCGCGCATCGGAATGGTTCAGCTTCAGGCCGAGGGCCATACCCTGCGCGGCGGCCAGGCCGATGCCCAGCGGGCCGGACGGCATATCCACGCCCGGCGTGCGCATGCACGGGTGGCCCTGCAGGGGGCTGCCGGTCTGGCGCAGGGTGTTCATGCTCTCGGGGGGCAGGAAGCCCTTGCCGATCAGGTTGCGGTAAAGCATGGGCGCGGCGTGACCCTTGCAGAGCACGAGCCGGTCACGGTCCGGATCGTCAGGGTGCGCGGCGTCCACATGCATGCGCTGCTGATACAGCAGCGTGAGGATCTCACAAACGGACAGGCTGCCGCCCGGGTGGCCGGACTGCGCGCCGTGGATGGCGGTGAGTACGTCGATCCGATACTGACGGCAAAGCTCCTGGAGCTCGGCCGTGCGTTCCGGGGTCAAAGACATGGTGGTTTGTCCTCCTGTTTGATGTTACTCAATTAGGATACAACGTGCATTTTTTGATGTCAACGGCGCGCGGCGATTTTTCGCGCGTTTTCCCTTGTTAATTTTATAATCGTTGCTTTACCGGGCGACAATCGTTATAATCAAAGGGACTATATTTATTGTCTGCATCCCCGCAGACCATTCAGGAGGCGAGGTCAATGGACCCCAACAAAGCGCTCAACATGACTATGCTCTGCGATTTCTATGAGCTGACGATGGGCAACGGTTATCTTGAGCACGGCATGCAGGACCGCATCACGTATTTTGATGTGTTCTTCCGCAGCGTGCCGGACGACGGCGGCTACGCCATCGCCGCCGGTCTCGAGCAGATCACCGACGAGGACATTGCCTATCTGCGCAGCCGGAAGCTGTTCAGTGAGGCATTTCTGGACTATCTGAAAAACTTCCGCTTCACCGGCGACATCTGGGCCGTGCCGGAGGGCACGCCCGTGTTCCCGCGCGAGCCGCTCATCACGGTGCGCGCGCCCGCCATCCAGGCGCAGCTCGTGGAGACGTATCTGCTGCTGCAGATCAACCACCAGAGCCTAATCGCCACGAAGGCCAGCCGCATCTGCCGCGCGGCACAGGGCCGCACGGTGCTCGAGTTCGGCTCCCGCCGTGCACAGGGCGCGGACGGTGCGATCCTCGGCGCGCGCGCTGCCTACATCGGCGGCTGCGCCGGCACCGCCTGCACGATCTCCGACCAGCTCTACGGCGTTCCCGCTCTCGGCACGATGGCGCACTCCTGGGTGCAGATGTTCGACTCCGAGCTCGACGCCTTCCGCGCCTACTGCCAGACGTACCCCGACAACGCCACCCTGCTCGTGGACACCTACAACAGCCTGCAGTCCGGCGTGCCGAACGCCATCCGCGCGTTCAACGAGGTGCTGCGGCCGAAGGGCATCACGCACTGCGGCATCCGCTTCGACTCCGGCGACATCGCCTACCTGACGAAGAAGGCGCGCAAAATGCTCGACGACGCCGGCTGGCCCGACTGCAAGATCACCGTGTCCAACGCGCTCGATGAGCGCCTGATCGCGGGGCTGCTGCGCCAGGGCGCGCAGATCGACAGCTTCGGCGTGGGCGAGCGGCTCATCACCGCGAGCCGGTGTTCGGCGGCGTGTACAAGCTCGCGGCCATCGAGGACGAGAACGGCAACATCATCCCGAAGATCAAGATCAGCGAGAACGTCGGCAAGATCACCAACCCCCACTTTAAAAAGGTCTACCGCTTTTACAGCAAGGACTCCGGCATGGCCGAGGCGGACTACATCTGCCTGCACGACGAGGTCGTGGACGACACGCAGCCGCTCGAGATCTGCGATCCCGACGCGACGTGGAAGAAGAAAGTGCTCACCGACTTCACGGCGCGCGAGCTGCTCGTGCCCATCTTCCGCGGCGGCAGGCTCGTGTATCAGAAGCCCGCGCTCGATGACATCCGCGCCTACTGCGCGCAGCAGCTTACCACGCTCTGGCCGGAGGTGCTGCGCTTCGACTACCCGCACAACTACTACGTTGACCTGTCGGAAAAGCTGCTGAAGATCAAGCTCGAGCTGCTCAACGCCGGCGGAAAGTCGCAGGGCTGAGCCATGGACGCCGCATCCCGCCGTCAGGCCATTCTCAACCGGCTCCGGACGGCCGACCGGCCCGTGAGCGCGTCGAGCCTTGCCGCCGAGCTGAATGTCAGCCGCCAGATCATCGTGGGCGACATTGCGCTCCTGCGCGCCGGCGGTGCCGAGATCTCCGCCACCCCGCGCGGCTACGTGCTGCCGCGGGCAACGGACGGCATCACGCGCACGATCGCCTGCCGCCACACGCTCGAGCAGACCGGGACCGAGCTCGACATCCTCGTCGACAACGGCTGCACCGTGCTCGATGTCATCGTCGAGCACCCGGTCTACGGCCAGCTCACCGGCCAGCTACAGATCAGCAGCCGCTACGATGTGGAGCAGTTTCTCGCGCGCGTGCAGGCGCACGACGCCGCCCCGCTGAGCATGCTCACCGGCGGCATCCATCTGCACACGCTGCGCTGCCCGGACGCGGCCGCCTGCGAGCGCGCCTGCGCCGCGCTGAAAGCGGCCGGCCTGCTGCTGGACGATTGACAGAAGTTTAATTTAGTTGACAAGTGCACAGGAAGACTTTATAGTATGCTTTACAGGTGTCATGACACCTGTAAAGCATACTTATTTTCTGGAGGAATGCACTATGCAGCGGTTCCGGGACTTTCTGAAGCGAAAGGATATTGAGATCTCTCTGCGGCGCTACGGTATCGACGCGCTCGGCGCGATGGCACAGGGCCTGTTCTGCTCGCTGCTGATCGGCACGATCCTCAACACGCTCGGTCAGCAGTTCCACATCGGTTTTCTCAACGCGATCATCTTCACCCTCGGCAAGGGCGACGCCGCGGTCGGCTACACGATCGGCGGGTGCGCATCGCTCATGGTCGGCCCGGCGATGGCGGTGGCCATCGGATACGCGCTGCACGCGCCGGCGATGGTGCTGTTCTCGCTCGTCCCGGTCGGCTATGCGACCAACGCCATGGGCGGCGCCGGCGGCCCGCTGGCCGTGCTCGTGACGGCGATCGTCGCGGCCGAGTTCGGCAAGGCCGTGAGCAAGGAGACGAAGGTGGATATCCTCGTCACGCCCATCGTCACGATCCTCGTCGGCGTCGGGCTGGCCATGCTCGTGGCCGCGCCCATCGGTAAGGCGGCCAACTGGGTCGGCGCGCTCATCATGTGGGCGACCGAGCAGCAGCCGTTCGTCATGGGCATCCTCGTGTCGGTCATCGTGGGCATCGCGCTCACGCTGCCGATCTCGTCGGCCGCCATCTGCGCGGCGCTCTCGCTCACGGGGCTCGCGGGCGGCGCGGCCGTGGCCGGCTGCTGCGCGAACATGGTGGGCTTCGCCGTGCTGAGCTTCCGCGAAAACGGCTGGGGCGGCCTGGTCAGCCAGGGACTCGGCACGAGCATGCTGCAGATGGGCAACATCGTGCGCAACCCGAAAATCTGGATCCCCGCCATCGTGACGTCGGCCATCACGGGCCCGATTGCCACGTGCGTCTTCAAGCTGCAGATGAACGGAGCGGCCGTCAACTCCGGCATGGGCACGTGCGGCCTGTGCGGTCCGATCGGTGTGTGGACCGGCTGGGTCGCACCGAGCGAGGCCGCCGTCGCCAACGGCGCCGTGGCCATCCAGCCCGGAGCGATGGACTGGATCGGGCTCGTGATGGTCTGCTTTGTGCTCCCGGCCGTGATCTGCTGGGCGATCGGTCTGCTGTGCCGCCGCCTCGGCTGGATCCGCGAGGGTGACCTGAAGCTGGACTAAATCCTCGTACATACAAAACCCCGCACAGGACGATGTCCCGTGCGGGGTTTTCTTTACATCCCAAAGAGCCGAATGCCCTTGACGAGCATCGACAGCCCCAGCGTCACGACCAGCACGGCGCTGCCCTTGACGATGTATTTCATCCAGCTGCGCGGCAGAAACGACTGCAGCGCGCCGAACAGGAACAGCAGCGGCACCGTGCCGAGCGAGAACACCAGCATCACGAGCGCGCCGCGCGCGGCGCTGCCGCTGCTCATGGCGCAGAGCCACATGGCGCTGAGTGCGCCGCACGGCATGACGCCCGTGAGCAGGCCAATGATGAGCGGCCGGCCGGCAAAGCGGCGGCGCGTGCGCGCATTGAGGCTGCACGCACCGGGCAGCTCCGTCTCCGTACTGCGCAGGCCCGGCAGGATGCCCGCCATGCGCAGGCCAATGAGCAGCACGAGCGCGCCCGCAACGGTAAAGACCATGCTCTTAATGTTCGGCGTGTAGGTGATGACCGCGCCGAGCGCACCGCAGAGCGCGCCGACCGCCGTGTACGACACGACGCGCCCGCCATTGTACGCAGCCGAGGCGATGAGCCCGCGCTTGCTGCGGCCGGTCACGCCGCGCGCGTCCGTCGTCTGCGCGAGCAGAATGCCGCCGCACATGCCGATGCAGTGCGTGCTCGTGAGCAAGCCGACGAGAAACACGAGACTGAGCGAGGCATTGTCCGCGAGCGCCGGGACTTTCACGAGCGCGAGCAGCTTCGGCAGCCCCCAGTAGAGCACGCCCACGAGCGCAAGACAGATCCCATCGACCACCACGCCGCCCATGCCGTGCGTGCCCGGCGGATAGCCGGCATTCGTGAGCACCTGCCGCAGCGTGTCCTCCGTGACGATGTTCGGATCATACGTGATCGTCACGCGGCCGCGCCAGTAGTGCGCCTGTGCGGAGACGACGCCGCGCGTGTGCAGCAGCGCATCCGCGATGGCGTCCTCGCACGCCCGGCAGATCATGCCGGACACATTCAGCTCCAGAACCGTGGTCGTCATGGCCGCTCCCTCTTCGTTTCGTTCCCGCGCAGCGCACACAGCAGCACGCCGCCGGATGCACCGCACGCAAGCACCGCCGCCGCGGCCGGGCCGATCACCCCGCACGCAGCCAGCGGCAGACACACGGCATGATACGCCAGCAGCAGCCAGATGCCCCGGCGCACGGTGCGCGCCGTCCGCTCGGCCGCACGGCCGATCTCTGCCGGCGCGGCGACACCCGCGGCCTGCCCGGCCGCGCCGGGACACGCGGCGGCCAGCACAGCGCACGTGCAGGTCAGCGCGCGGGCCAGATTGCCCGGCTGCCGCCAGAAAAGCCATACGACGCCAACGCTGATCGCCAAAAGGACGAGCAGCGCGGTGAGGCGTGATGCCGCCCGCTCGAGCCGCACCTGCTCCGGTGTGCGCACGGTCTGTGCGCGCTGCAGGGCTGCGATCGTCCGCTGCAGCGCCGTCGCGTCGCCGGCCGCCGTGGGCGTGATGAATGCGCTGCCCGCGCGGTTGAGCGTGCCGGCCAGGACTGTATCCCCCACCGCCTTTTCCGCCGGCTGGGCTGCGCCCGTGAGGGCGGATGCATCGACTGTGCAGGTGCCGGAGCACACGACGCCGTCGACCGGGACACGCTCGCCCGGCAGAACGCGCACCACGTCGCACGGCGTGAGCGCGTCAGCGTCCACCGGCGTCCCCACGCCGCGGCGCACGACCGTCGCCGTGCGCGGGCGCAGATGCCGCAGCCGCCGCACCGGTGCGTGAAGCGCCCCGCGCACCAGCTGCGCCGCGTACTTCCCCGCCAGCAGCGCGCAGACGATGCCGCACGGCGCGGGAAAGCACGGCCGCAGGCCCGTGAAGGCCGCATAGGCACTGTACGCAAACAGGATAAGCGCTGCGAGCAGACCGGGTGCGTCCGGCCCGAGACTGCCGCCGCGCAGCACGCGCCACGTGCCGTGCCAGAGCGCTGCGCCCGCGCCGAAGAGCACCGCTGCCGCCAGCGCAAGCTGCACGAGCTCCGGCGGCCGCCACAGCATCAGCGCCGTGAGCAGCACGCCAAATCCCAACCGGCGCGCCAGCCGCTGGCGCGTCCGGCCCTGCTGGGCCTCCTCGCCGCCGCGCTGCGCCGTCAGCTCCGCGCCCGGGCCGAGCACCGCCGGGAGCGCCGCAGCGTCCGTGCCGACCGGCCAGAGCGTCACCATAAAGGTATCGCCCGCGCGCGCAGCGCTGCGCACGCCGAACACCGCCCGCAGCCGCGCCTCCGCCCCGTCGTCCGCGCCCGGGCAGCGCAGCTCCGCCGTCTCGACCGGCACAGCAAAGCACGCGCGCTGTACGCAGCGCGCGATCTCACCGAGGTCCACGGCCGCCTCGTCATACGTCAGGCGTGCGCAGCCGGCCGTGTCGCTCACGGACACCGCATGCACCCCCGGCAGCCCCCGCAGCGCGCGCACGATGCGCACCGCGCAGGCGCCGCAGTCCATGCCCGAGATGCGCAGGATCACGTCCGTCATTTTTGCCGCCGCCTTTCGTAATTTACCAACTGGTCAGCAAAAAAGATAGCACGCTGCCACAATTTTGTCAAGGCGCGGCGTGGATTTTCCCGGCCATTTGACGGACGTCGAAAATCGCAGTATAATCGAGACATCCCAGTAGCCCGGAGGCGACCAAGATGCCGATCATTGTCGACCGTGACCAGATCCGCATGGACATTCTCATGGCGTTTCAGCGCTGCATCGAGCGCAAGCCCATGATGAACGTGTCCCTGCGCGACATTGCAGCCGAGGCGGGCATGAGCCACGCCAAGCTGCTCAACTATTTCGAGAGCAAAAACGATCTCATCCTCGCGTATGTGCGCTATACGCGCGAATATATGAGCGAGAAGTGCAGCCAGTGGTTCGCCGGGCACGACCGCGCGGACTATGCCTCCAACCTCGCGTACATGAACGCTTTTATGGACTATGTGGCCAACGCCCCGGCGCACGAGCAGCGCCCGAACGCCACGACGCAGACCTATGTCCTCGCGCGCTACGACCCCGAGATCGGCCGGCTCGTGCAGGAGGAGTTCCGCGCGTGGCGCACGCTCATGGAGCAGTGCCTCATCCGCATCTACGGCGAGGAGGTCGGTATGCACGAGGCCGAGGCGATGATGATCCTCATCGCCGGCACGTTCATCTGCAACTACAATCAGGCGCTCACCGGCGAGATCAATGACAACATTCTCGGCTATCTCGGCAACCTGAACCGCTCCTGACACCGAAAAAAGTCATCCGCCTGACGGCAGCATCCGCCTGACGGCAGCAGCCGTCAGGCGGATTTGCATAGGGGGGAAGGATGTGAAAAGGTATTACTCGTTTGGGTGTGCATCACAGTAGTGATGATAGATATTCTCGATATACAGCGCAGCGTCGCGGCCGCGGCCCTCGGCGAGCATGGCAGTGATGCGCGTCTCCTGCTCGATGACCGTCTCCGGCCCCCAGAAGGTCACGCACCGCTCCCAGAGCACGCCGCTCACGTCCGCGAGGCTGTTCATGAGCAGCGGGAAGATGAGGTTGCCGCTCAGCTCGGTGATGGTCGTGTCAAACTTGCGCATCCACCGCGCGTAGGCAGCGATGCCCTCCCCCGCGGCGAGGGACGCGCGCAGCCCGTCGGTGATGGCGCGCAGCTGGTCGATATCGGCCGGCGTGCCGCGCTCGCCGAGCAGGATCATGGCGCCGCCCTCGATCGCGTCGCGCGCCTCGACGAGGGAGCTCTCGATGGCATGGTCGAACTGGCCGCCGTATTTCCCGAGGGCCATGAGCGTCTCAAAATTGCCGTGGCGGGCGTAGTCCTCGATGTAGTTGCCACGGCGCGGCTCCATGCGCACGAAGCCCATGCGCTCGAGATCCTCGAGCCCGGTGTGCACCATCGAGCGGCTGATGTGCATCTGCTCGGACAGTTCGCGCTCCGACGGCAGCCGGTCGCCGACCCGGAGCTCACCGGAAAAGATCATGCCGATGACCTGATCGACGAACAGTTCCCGGAGCGTCGGGGCCTGAATCTGCTGAAATCCCATCAGACCTTCTCGTCGACCTTGCGGTGGTCGTAGAGCTGATCCAGCAGCGGGCGCACCAGGAAATAGATCGCCTTGTTATCGAGATTGAACCAGTAGATAAGCATGCTCCCCACCCAGACGCCGGCCGCGCCGAGGAGCAGCTTTGGCAGCAGTTTTTTCATCGTCATTTCCTCCTGTTTACCAGCCTTCGTAGTCGTCATACTGCAGCAGGGACGCATCGAGCGGTTCGGCCTGCATGACGGAGTACATGTAGTCGTTGACCTGCTGGCGGATGTCGGCACGGGAGATGGTGCGGTGGTCGAACATATCGTTCGAGACCACCATGAGCTTCGTCTGCTTCTCCTTCGCCTGATCGAGGATGACACCCGTGAGACCGAGCGCGCCCTTGCAGGTGATGTCATCGTGCAGGATGACCATGTCG
>OHYE01001343.1_pt1 | contig 10223 bp, 7 predicted proteins | sample 1580141 | NCBI WGS metagenome assembly OHYE01 (sample SAMEA3882530, study PRJEB24775) | human gut metagenome | biome: human-associated habitat; feature: intestine environment; material: feces | place: Netherlands | collected 2009/2010 | reverse complement strand
GATCTCCAAGGTTCCTGTTTTAACAATAACCAGTTTCCTTCGATTAAAATGATATCTTTTGTGACTTTAATTTGATCTTCTACTACATCATGAAGAATTCCAGCTACGATTGTCTCCTTATCAAGCTCTAACTCTGCTAAAATAATCGCAACGCACAATGGATGGATGATATACGGTTCTCCCGATTTTCTTACCTGCCCCTTATGTGCCTCGTATGCAATGTTGTATGCCTTCTCTATCAGACTGATATCCGTAGATGGATGATACTTACGGACACTGGCGATCAATTCCTGATATAATTTTTCGGGACTCTCAAACTCCTTCATTGGTTTGATACTATTGTCCTCTTCTTTTACGATTTTCTCTAATTCTTCTGACGAAAGTTCTGCCATGTAGATCACCCACTTTTATCTATGCTTTTGTGTATAATATATGATTATATTTTATTTTCTATCAAAAATCAACGCTTAAACTTTGCATCCGGCTTCCATCACCATTCTATCTGATAATCTGACATCAGGATGCCGTCTATTTCCCGGTCACCGCAATATGAAAAACCTAATTTTATGGCGAGTTTTTCGGAAAGAGCATTTTCTTTTTGAATCAGACAGTGTACGAGATGTACCTGCAGCACCTCTCTTGCATATTGCATGATCGCCTGACAGACTTCATAGGCATAACCCTGATGATGAAAAGATGTCCGGATCGCATAACCCAATTCCATATCTCCATTTAACTCTTCCCGATGTTCCACACCAGCCCTGCCGATCAGTGTGCCCGTTTTCTTCTCAAAAACGAGCCACATTCCGTATCCGTAAAAACGATACATATTTTCGATATAGGCTTTCTGATATTCCAGCTCTTCCTCATATTCATATAACCCCTCCATATAATCGGTCATTCCGGGTTCTGCATACATGGAAAAAAGAGCATCCAGATCAGAAAGTTCCAGTTCTCTCACAATACAGCGTTCCGTCTCCAGAATCGTCCATGGAATGTTGAAATGTCTCTCATACACACGCTGTAAAAACGTCATATCGACTTCCTCGAACCCCTCGACGACCATATCGGCATGAAGAAATGTATCCGTTTCCGGCTTCTGATAGGCAATCGCCGGGACGTCCACATCTCTGGCAAGGTCTAAAAGAGACTGATTCGAAGACAGAAAAATGATATCTCTGCTCCGCTTCTCTGACAGCTGATGAAAGGCTTCCTCTTTTTTTATTAATACAAATGTAGTTTGTTTTATTCCTGCAAGATTTTCTCTTAACAAAGAAACTTCACGCTCCGGTATCTGCGACACCCATATCTGTTTTGGATACTCTTTCCTATTATAATATGGCAAACCTGTTCTCCTTATTGATTGTTATGCGCAAAACAACCGGTATCTGAACAGATACCGGTCATCCTTTTAAAACCCATAAATTAATATGCAATATTTACATCGACATTTCCCTTGATTCCAGGAACACTTCCCTTGGAAGAGTACTGCCACATGTTATATTTTCCTTTGTAATTGCAGGTTGTGTTGTACTGTGCAACCCAGATAAAGTAGTTACTGAATGCGGATGCATCAATTTTATTGTTGTACCAGCTCTTGCTTGCGTAAACACCTGCTTTTCTTCCACCGTTTGCAATGGTCTTACAGAACGCAGCCACGCATGCTGTTCTGGTGCCTTTATCTAATCCGTTGGCACGGGCTGCTCCGCTTCCGTTCTCTGTATCGACAAAGATCGGGTAAGAAAGATTGTAGCCGGAGCATAAGGTCAATGCCATACTTGCCTCCTCAACAGCCTCTGCCTCAGTTGTAGCCTGTGTGAAGAAGTAAACACCAACGTTAATGCCGTTTGCAGTTGCACCTTGAATATTTTTCTTGAAGCAGGAATCCTCTACCAATGCTCCTGTCTGTGATCCACGGTAACCGACACGGATAATTGCAAAATTGATACCTGCTGCCTTTACAGATGCCCAGTCAATATTTCCCTGATGGCTGGATACATCAATACCGTTCTTTCCGGAACCTTGCTGTAATGCTCCATCACTTCCGAAGTTGTAAGAGATACCGCTGATCACCTGACTTCCTGTTACACGCTGATGGTTGCTGGTATAGTAATATACTTTTCCATCAATGGTCTGCCATCCGGTGTAAACCGGCTCGGTGTAGTAAGTTCCGTTTGCATTGTAATCTGCCACGGTTGCTGGTTTTTTACACTCGGAATCTTTGTAAAGTAATCTACCGGATTTATCTTTTAACTGGGTTGTTGTATTTCCAGTAAAATCATTGACTGTAACTGTACATGTGATTTTCTTGTCACTTGCGGTTGTCTTGGTATCGCCCGGTTTTGATAAGTATGTGATCGTACCTGTAACAGTTGCACTTCCTTTTCCAACTGCTGTCAGTGTACATCCTGTTTTCGCTCCATTGGATACCTTTACAACTTTTTCGTTGCTGCTTGTCCATGTAATATTTGTAATAATATTGCCTGCGTCTGTCAATGTTGCTGTGAGACCAATTGCATTTGCATTATTAATAGTGCTGTTATATAAAGCTGCCGTCTGTGGTGCTGTGACGGATGCGCTGGCTGCGGCTGCAGCTTTTACCCATTTTAGTGTGTATGCTGTTGTGCCTGCTGCCACTTTGATCTTCGTGGAACCTTCTGCCAGTTTATATCCCTGTGCCTCATAAGAAGATGCCTGTATCTCAGTAGCAGTAGCATCTACTGTGATATCTTCACTTTTGGATTCTTCTGCTTTGGTCTTTCCATCAGCCTGAAAGAAATTATGTGTTACCTTATAAGTAGCCTTATCTGCTGCTGTTGCAACCCACATGATGGTATATTCTTTTGCACCATCCTGAATCGTAAGGGTTGTACCGTTGGAAGCTTTATATCCGTCATATGTTTTTGCAGATGACACCGTTTTCGCATCCTTTGCAACAGTTACTGTCTCTTTTTCATCTGCTTTGTCTGCTTTTGTTTTTCCATCGTTTTTATAAAACATATGGACAATGGTAATTTCATATTTATCTGGTTTCGTATCATCCGGCTTTGTCTCTGTACCATCTGTTTTGTCTCCAGATGTTCCATTCTGGCTGCTGTCTCCACCAGATGCTCCCTGCTGACCACCTGTACTCTCACCACTTCCACTATTTCCAGAACCATTATTCTGACCACTGCCAGTTCCCTGACCACCAGTAGTTTCCGAACTGCCTTCACTCGGTGTTGTCGTTTCCGATGGTGTTGTTGTTTCTGATGATTTTGGTGTTGTTGTTTCCGATGATTTTGGTGTTTCCGATGATGTCTCGGATGATGTTGTCACATCTGTTGATTTCGTTCCTGTAGCATGGTATCCCACACGTTTTGCGGAAGCTGTCACTGCTGCCTGTGCAATGTCCACTTTTGTTGATCCACCAACGGAAGCAGTAGGGAAGTTGGAAGTATCCACATCTCCTGCTCCGACTTTGGATGGTGTGCAGGTGCTGTCAACCGTTTCCACTGTATCCTGAATAACAGCCTCCACCTCAACATTGTCTACCTCTGCATCCTCTGCCGGTGCTACTTCTGCTGCGGATTTGATCTCGTCTTTGACATCTACCTTGGTGTATTCAATCTTATCCTTAACCGTTACTTTGTAAGAATTCTCCTTTGAGATATATCCGTCAATCTCATTCAAAGAGACATCATATTTTCCGGCATCAATACTTTTAATGTAAATAATACCATCTTTATCATCATCTGAATATGTAGTTGATTTTGCCTTCTTCTTGTCTGCCTTGATCGTGATCTCAAAAGGCTGTCCCTTTACATTTTTCGAGGACTCGTCCTGAATCTTGATCTTCAGATCCTTCTCAATAGAACTTCCGACCAATGTGACGGTTTCCGGTTCTGCCGCCTCTGTTTCTTCCGTGACAACCTCTTCGACTGCCACAACTTCTTCCGTCGGTTCTTCTGCCACCTCTGTACTTATCACAACATCCGCCACAATTGGTTCCGGCTGATGAAAATGGTCATATAAAAAATATCCTCCTGTTCCGACACCGCCAACTGCTGTCACAGTGGCTACACCTGCTATGATTGCCTGTGTCTTTGTCAGCCCGCTAAGCAAAGTCGCAACCCCTTTTACCTTTCCGGCTGCGCCCTGAACTAAATTTAGAAAATTCATTCTCGTCTCCTCCTCGTCTGCATTTCCAATTACTTATAGTAAATTTTCGTAGTTCACTCTATTATGATAAAGAATCTGTCTGCAGTAATTTCGCTGCTATTCCTTCTTTGTAATCATACGAAGCTAATTATAGCATTTTCCCATATTATGTAAATATAATTTTCCTTATTTTTTTGGAAATTTTTTCCACCAGAAAATATTGTTCTCATTTTCAAGGTTACACGCCCTCACAGTCAAATGCCGGGATAAAACTCTCTTCCGCTGTGTCCCCCTCCTGGATAAAACCATTTTCTATCCCGATATCGATCGCATAATCCACCAGTGTCTCATATTCCTCATCGGTAATCCTGCGATTTAATTCCGGATACTTTTCCAGATTGGAAAGTGGGGTAAACTGGTTCATGATACTGATATAAATCATATCTCCGTAAGTTTCATGCAGATATTTTAAAATCTGTATGGAATCCGCCATACAGCCGGGCAGTGTCAGATGTCTTACGATCGTTCCACTTAAAATAAGGTTATCTTCATCTCCATTTACAAACACAGCCTTTCCTGTCTGCCGCACCATCTCTGCGATCGCTGCCTTTGCAACCTCTGCATAATCCGGAGCATGGGAATACTTTTTACTCAAAACCGGGCTCATATATTTAAAATCCGGCAGATAAATATCGACGCAACCCTCTAGCATTTTGATCGTGTCAACCGTCTCATAACTGCTTGTATTGTATACAACCGGAAGCGTAAGCCCTTCCTTTCGTGCCTGATCCAGAGCCTTCACGATCTGCGGCACAAAATGTCCCGGTGTTACAAGATTGATATTATTGGCTCTTTTTTCCTGCAATTCAAGAAAAATATCCACGAGCCGCTCCAGAGAGATTTCTTTTCCAACCGTTCCGTTTGCAATATTCTCATTCTGACAGAATACACAATGCAGCGAACACCCCGAAAAAAATACAGCTCCCGATCCCGCATCTCCCGAAATGCACGGTTCCTCCCAGAAATGAAGTGCTGCCCTCGCAACTTTTAAATTTTCTGTCTGCCCACAGATTCCTTTTTCACCCTTTTTCCGGTCTACAAGGCATTTTCTTGGACATAAATCACATTTCACACCTGCTACCTCTTGCTAAACACGTTATTTTCCGCTATTATATAGCAGTCAAAAAGATTTTCACAAAAAAATCTATCTTTTTCATTATAACAAAAGAAAAAGAAATGGATACTATTTTTAACAAAAGTTAATGAATTATTAAGGAGTAAACTATGAGTTTAAAAAATGTAATGGTCGCACAGTCCGGTGGACCGACAGTTGCAATTAACGCCAGCCTTGCAGGTGTGATCCGTGGAGTCATGGCATCTGAGCAGTATGAGACTGTCTATGGATCTGTAAATGGAATCCTTGGTATCTTAAACAATCATTTATTAAATCTGACAGAGATTATGAATGAAAATCCGGCATATCTGGATCGTCTGGAAACAACACCTGCAATGTATTTAGGTTCCTGCCGTCATAAACTGCCGGATTATCTGGATGATGATTCCTCATATGTTTTCATCTTCAAACAGTTTGAATTATACAATGTCGGCGCCTTCTTCTACATTGGCGGAAACGACTCTATGGACACCGTTTTAAAATTATCCGAATACGGCAAAAAAATCGGCAGCAATGTCCGCATCATCGGTATTCCAAAAACAATCGACAACGATCTGTGTGAGACAGACCACACTCCTGGTTTTGGTTCCGCTGCAAAATACATTGCTTCCTCAGTTTTAGAGATTGCCCATGACACTTTTATTTACGCAGTCAAGAGTGTCACAATCATTGAGATCATGGGACGTGACGCAGGATGGCTGACCGCTGCCGCTGCTCTTGCAAGAAACGGATATAATTCCGCTCCACATTTGATTTATCTTCCGGAAGTTCCGTTTGATACGGACGACTTCCTGTTAGATGTAAAACGTATGCTGTTTGAACGCAATAACGTTATCATTGCCGTATCAGAGGGTATCCGGGATGCATCCGGCAATTACATCAGCGCTTCTGAGAAGTCAGTCGATACATTTGGCCACAGCCAGCTGAGCGGCGCCGGAAAAACATTGGAATTCCTTGTGAAAGAAAAATTAGGCGTAAAAGTCCGCTCCATCGAAGTGAATGTATTACAGCGGTGTGCAGCCCATTTAGCATCCAAGACAGACCTTATGGAATCTGTCGAATTAGGAAAAAAAGCCGTTGCGCTCTCCGAGGAAGGCGTAACAGCTTCTATGGTCATCATGAACCGTGTATCTGACGATCCATATACGATTGAATATGGATATGCCGAGATAAAAAATATTGCCAACGAAGCCAGATCCGTTCCTGCTGAATGGATCAACGCCGCCGGCAATGATGTTACACAGGAATTAATTGATTACCTCACTCCATTGATTCAGGGGGAATCCAATGTCACCTATGAAAATGGTCTTCCTGTTTATATGGATGTCAGTCATTTGACAAAACATCAATAAATTTTCCAATCTCAGCCCACGCTTTTCTGGATTCTGGCAGCATTTTTGCTGCCATCTGGAAAATGTGGAACATTCCATCATAAATACTGAGTCTTACTTTCACACCCTGATGTCTCGCTTTCGAGGCAACGCTCACCGAATCACTTAACAGCATCTCATAAGAACCTACCTGTATGAGCATTGGCGGAAATCCCCTGAAATCCCCATACAGAGGTGAAATATAAGCATCCATCGGATCATGGTCTCCCACATAATCTTTGTTATAGATCAGACTGTCCCTCGTATTTCCAAACAATGGATCCCTCTCATAATTGGTATCATACGATTCACCGCTTGCCATAAGATCCGTCCACGGAGACATTGCAACGATCCCACATGGAAGCTGCATTCCATGATCTTTCAGATAATGGCACAGTGCCATCGCAAGCCCTCCTCCTGCGGAATCTCCTGCCACAATGATATCCTCTGCAAACCAGCCCTGACCAAGCAGCCACTGATATGCGCTCACTGCATCTTCCAATGCCGCCGGATATGGATTTTCAGGTGCTACACGGTAATCAATGGTGAGTACACTCATCCCTTTGCTGACTTCATTGTAAAGTCCCGCAAACATGCGGTATGCATTCCGCATCGCTCCGATATACCCACCGCCATGAAGTTGTAAGATCACCTTCTGCTCATTCGGATTTTCCTTTAATTCAAGCCACTCCATTGTGAAGTGCTCCATCTCGATAGTGGTCATGGTGAACATATCCGGGCATTTCCACGGCGGTTCGACCATTTTTTTCCGCAGTTCACCGCTTTTGATTTTCCTGCCGATCAGGTTATCGTTTGTCACATGCGCGATCAGGTCACGCATGACATTTCCTGCGATGCTCGCTTCGTTTGTCTCATGTTCTCTTTCTTTTTTCAAAGTCAATTTTCTGATCATAAACCCTCTTATTCAAACTTCTGTCGTTTCCTTATCTGATATGGAATCTTCTCTTCAGTTCCACCCTGGCTCTTCTGTCACCGATGATCAGCGTTCCAAGGAACAAAAATACAGACGTTCCGAGTGCCGCGAGCGCCAGATACGGCACATAAATAATTCCGGTCAGATACAGAATAATCGGAACAAAACTGCACAAAATCATAAAAATCTGCCACATAATATAACTCTGCCAGTTCCTCCGGTTCACACACATCAAGACCAAAATTCCTATATCGACTAAAATGATCGCCGCCGGGAACACATACCGTACCGACCATCCCCGGTAACCATTCACAAAATCGATTGCAATCAATATCAATATGGCAATTAAAGTCAAAACAATTGTTTTGGCAATATAGCCGGTTTTTCCAAGGATTGCAAACCGGACAACCAGATATCCGTAAAAAAAGATCAGACCGGTAACAAGGCTCCACGCCGTCTCAAAATCACCGTAATGATTCACTGCAACTAAAACCGCCTCTGCCACGATCGCCACGAAAAGATAAATTCGCGACAAAAGCATCATCCGTCTTGTTTTGATCTTGACATCGGGATACATATTTTCCACCTCTATCGTAGGCTCTAATACGGAGTGACAGAGCGGGCAGCGCTCCGTCTCATCCAAAACTTCTATATTACATTGTTTACATCTGCTCATCTCACACCATTACTTTCCTGTTTTTTCTATCCTGATCCATTCTTCTTAATCGGCAGTTACACCATTTGTATCTAACTCGACCTCAATTCCGTCTGCTGCGATTTTGCGGAAAAATCCCCGCTGCACGGAAACATCTTTCAGATCAAAGCTGAATGAGAACACTAACATACTTCCATAAGAACAGATTGTTCCCTTCAAATGCTGTCCCTTCGACATTGCAAGAAATGCATGGAACATCTCCACATATTGGCGGTATTCCTCATCCACACCGATATTTCCGATATTTGTGATCGTCGTTGTATTGGCGAGTGCAGACTTTGTATACACAAGCTTCATCGCAATATTTTTTAAGAAAAGCGGTACTGCGCGCGCAGCAAGCAGTTTCTCATTGGATACATTATAGGAAAACAATTTCTCCAGATGCTCCCTGTTGATCTGGCTTCTCAGATTATCACGCACGATCTCCAGTACTTCCGCAAACGTGTAGACTTCCTTTGTCGGATGAAATTCTGCCGACACCATGACAAAGAAATTCTTTGTTGTGATCGAATTAAAATATGGGCGCAGATTTACCGGAACTGCCACGCGGATCGGACTCGCGGACGGCATTCCCTTCATACACTCCGTATACACACTCCAGATATAAACGGAAACCAGATATTCATTGATGCTGCAGCCGTATCTGTGGCACACCTCTTTCAACTGCGGAATCTGCATATACCCATGCATAACGCCGAATTCTCCCGGTCCCAGATGCTCTCCCTTTAACAGATATGCCTTTTTTGTCTGATAGCCTTTTGCAGAACTCTTCTTATAATTTTTTAAGAAACTGTCCTCTCTGTTTAAAGATGTACCACTGTTTAAGGAATCCCCCACCTTCTCCTTCAGTTCCGGGTGCGCAAGACGCAGATACTGGTAAGTTAACTCTTTCAAAAAGTTAATGCCGCCCATTCCATCGGTCAGCACGTGGAACACTTCCAAATTAATTCTGTATTTATAATAAGTCACGCGGAACATATAACTGTGGTTTTGATTCTGCTGGATATAGCGGCACGGAAAATTGCTCTCCTCACGTACTTTCGGTGCAGGCTTTCCATTCTCCTCAAAATAATACCAGAATACCCCCATGCGAAGTCTTAAATTAAATCCATCCATCTTCGGAAGGACGATGTTTAACGCCTGCTGCAAAATATCAGGCTGTACAAGCTCCGTCAGTGTCACACTGATGCGGTAGACATTGCTCATATTCTCGCCTGCGATCACAGGGAAAAGATGTGCCGTGTTATCCAGCCTGTCCCACCGGATCTCCCGGTAGGCTTTCTTTTCTCTCTTTCTTTTCTGTCTTTTATTGTCTATTGTAATTTCTTCTGTCTCAGAAGTCACGGTCTTTTTCTTCATGATTCACTCCACTCTTTTCATACTTCCTTTGATTATATCTGAATCTGTCTTAAAATACAAGTTTCCGGTTCTGTCTCTGCCAGATAATGAATCGTCAATTTCACAAAAATTTAATAAGTCGAATCATTGATTTTTATTTGTATCTTTTATAAAATAGTTTCGTGGTATCTGGTCTATCCAGAGACAAACTTAATATTTCAGATATCAAACTTCAATAATAATTGTGAAATTCCCTAAAACATAGAATACTTGACAAAAAATCAATATTACTAAGAGAGTTTTACAAACACTTATTCATAATAGACAATTGCGAAACTCTTAAAAGCGTAAATTGAATTGTAAAAAATTGACAAAATCTTGAGAAAACATTGGGGAACGGTCGGTCCTTAGAAGGCAGGTGCGATGTAAGTCGTGACTGGCTTCTTAGTACCGTTACCAGTGACACATAGCGAAAGCGTGTTTTCGAAAATTTTGTTAATCTTCATAATTCAGCACAGCCTTAAGGAAGTTTCGCACGCACTTATTCATGAA
>OHYE01001336.1_pt1 | contig 10249 bp, 8 predicted proteins | sample 1580141 | NCBI WGS metagenome assembly OHYE01 (sample SAMEA3882530, study PRJEB24775) | human gut metagenome | biome: human-associated habitat; feature: intestine environment; material: feces | place: Netherlands | collected 2009/2010 | reverse complement strand
TCAATTTACGCGAAGGCACCAAACAGCCTTCTTCCTGAAAAGCCAAAATCTTACGGTCCAAATCCGTCAGTTCGGCTCCTTCAGGGACAATCCAATTCCGTCTTATCTTTCTTCGCATTCTTTCTTTCACAGATTTATCATACAAAAGTACGATAAAAAAATCACTTTCCGACTGTAAAACCTTATAAATATCCCTATACCTTTATATTATTTAGACCAAACCGCCTAAAGCCATCAACACTCCCACACTTGACATGCCAAGTCCCGAATGGTACCTGTCGATATTCCAAGTGTCAATATGACAATCCCACCTCCTCGTGGCTCGCTTATTCGTGCCCGCCGCCGTCGCAAATACGCGATTCTCGCGCATCGGGAAAAGTACAGAATGCCAGCCTGCCCCGCATTCCTGCTTTCATAATGCCGTATGAAAGTCCACGCCCGACGCAAGGCAATACGGAACACGTAAGCATCCGAGGCGTTCCGCCTCGCAAGAAGGCATTCCGGTTCAGCGTCCCTTTCCGCCCCAAATAGCGTAAAAACGGAGCTTTTGCCGACCGCTGTGCCACCGTCTGCGTAGAACTTTCCGACAACATGCAGACGCCTCTCCCACGACATGCGGAGAAAAAAAATGTTTTTTCAGCCGAACGAAAAATCGTTCGGCTGAAAGTGTTTCCTAATTTTGCTTTAGATGCGTGAAAAACAAGCCCCGAAACATAAAAAATGTATCCAAAACCACCGTCAAGCCCCCTTAACAAAGACTTTTCGTAAAAGGCAGTCGTAACAGAAACATCCTTTTTGCTTTCTTTTTAATACTTCAAAACGGGCTTTAAACAACATTTTGTCCAAACAAAACATCCGTGCGCTCCCCTTGACGGGAACCGCACGGATGTATATGTTTTTCGGGAGTCGGCCACAGGTACGACCGCCAAGCCTTATGGCTTCCTATCGCCTTTTGCCCGTCAACGTTTCCAACTGGTCTCTTCCACACTGAGCGAAACAGACACGGCATCGGAAACCTTGAAATGCACCATTCCCCCAAACCGACTGCTGAAATTATTCATCCACGGCATCGGAGGAATCCACGGCTGACGGCCTTGCATCGGGAAAAAAGCTTTGCTGCCGTATGCGTACAAACTCACCCTGTCGGTCAACTGATAACCGGCCAGCAAATTGATTCCGAAACGGTTCTCATTCAAACCGTTCCAAGACAAGCGGTCGTAAAAGCCTCCCACAGACAGCACCAACCGGTCGGTGAGGCTACGCACGTACATGGCAGAGATTCCGGTCCCGAATCCCACCCCGGGAAAACGGTTCTTGCCGAACGAGGCCGACACGCTCATGTCCAGACTGGCATTGAAACCTTCATGCAGTTCCCATAAGCCCCAATATCCACCATAATAACTTGCCGGGAAATAAGCCACGGTACCGTCCCGGTACAATGGAGGAAGAGAGGGGCGAAAAGTCCATTGTGCCGTATCGGCCACCAACGTGTCCGTCAAAGCCAACCGCGCGCCGACCTTCTCCGGCGTCACTTCCGATGCCGACGGCTGTATCTTCAGGCTCTCCTTTCCGGCATCCACACCCGTCACCGAATCCGAGCGCAAGACCTCCTGCGCCTGTCCTGCAACCGCGCAGGTCGCAAACAAAATGAGCAATAAAGCCCGACAAAGACCTTTCTGTTTCATTCTGACCTCCTTTTTTAACGTACACGCAAACGGTCATTTACTTGAATGGCATAATCTGCCGGCAAATTATTCATATCATACAGACTCTCCAAACGTATCCCGTAGCGTTGCGCAATATTATACATCGACTCACCGGCCTTCACCACGTGAGGCACATCCTTGTATTTCTTGGCGGCCTTTTTCCGCTTCCGTTCCAGATATAATACATCTCCGGCCTGGATTCGATACCCTTTCGGCAATTCATTGAACTTCCGGATGTCGCGTGCCGACACGCCGGTTTCTTCCGCCAACAAATCAAACGTATCCCCGGCGCGTGCAATAATATAATAATTCTCATTATTGCGGTACACCAGATGGGACGGCAACGACTCACTGTTCAGTTGACGGTCTATGCTGCTATAATCAAAATGCAACTTCGACGATTTGTACTTGTCGTATTGGTCTAAGTCGTACCGTTCTATCAAATCTATCAGCAAGGAAGCGTAACGCGGATTCGTGGCATAGCCACAACGTTTCAAACCACGCGCCCAACCTTTATAATCTTTCGGAGAAAGGTCGAACAACGAAGAATAACGTGCTTGTTGCAGAAAGCGTGAATGGTCTTCGTACGACTCTTCCACGCTCCTGTATTTACGAAACTTTTCATTACGTTCGTCATCGTCCTGTAAGACGTAGGGGCCCTTCCAAGCCCGCCCGCATTTGATGCCGAAATGATTGTTGGCTTTCCGCGCCAATGTACTTGTCCCGGCTCCGCTTTCCAACAATCCTTGTGCCAATGTGATGCTGGCCGGAATCTTATAACGTAACATCTGGTCTATAGCCATTCCCTTGTATCGTTCTATATAATTAAGGTATTGCTGGCTGACACCCTGTGCCTGCAGCAAAAAGCTCGTCACACCGAACAACACGGATAGAAAAACGGTTTTCAATCGCATATCTCAAATATCATGAAGGATTTCTCACACACAAAGTTACCTCTTTTTTCTTCGTTGTGAATAAAAAAACATATATTTGTGCATTATTAACCAAAAGGAAACAGTCCTATGAAAGAGAAGGAAATTATCAGCAAAGTCAGAATATACGACTATGAAGAATTATCGGAAGCAGACCGCGAATTGATAGACAAGGCCAAGGAGGCCACACAGACGAGCTATGCACCTTTCTCTAAATTCTGCGTGGGCGCAGCCGCCCGGCTGTCCGACGGAAGGATTGTAACGGGAAGCAACCAGGAAAACGCCGCCTTCCCGTCAAGCCTGTGCGCGGAACGCACGGCACTGTTCTACGCCAACGCACGCTACCCGGAGAAAAGCGTGGAAGAACTGGCCATTGCGGCTTACGCCCACGGAGCTTTCCTGAAAGCTCCCATCCCTCCTTGCGGAGCTTGCCGGCAAGTCATTCTCGGAGTGGAAGAACGGTACGGACATCCCGTACGCATCCTGCTGTTCGGCGAAGAGGGTACCTACGTGGTCGATTCGGTCAAAGCCCTACTCCCCTTGCAGTTTACCGGAGAAACCATGAACGAATAAAATATTTTTCGTACCTTTGCCGAAAATATTCAATTCAAGGTATAATTTAAAGTATGATTAGCGTATCGAATCTTGCCATCCAGTTCGGGAAAAGAGTCCTGTACAAGGATGTAAACATGAAGTTCACCAATGGAAATATTTACGGTGTCATCGGGGCTAACGGAGCCGGGAAGTCCACGTTGCTGAAAGCCATATCGGGCGAATTGGAACCGACCAAAGGCAGTGTGGAACTGGGACCGGGCGAAAGGCTCTCCGTACTGAGCCAGGACCACTTCCAATATGACGACTGTACCGTGCTGAATACCGTGCTGATGGGACACACCGTATTGTGGGACATCATGCAGCAACGCGATGCGCTTTATGCCAAAGCCGACTTTTCGGACGAAGACGGTATCAAAGTGGCCGAACTGGAAGAAAAGTTCGCGGAAATGGGCGGATACAATGCCGAAAGCGATGCCGCCTTGTTGAGCGGCTTGGGTATCAAAGAGGACAAGCATTACGCACTGATGGGCGAGCTGAGCGGTAAGGAAAAGGTACGTATCATGTTGGCCAAAGCCCTCTTCGGCGAACCGGACAACCTGCTGTTGGACGAGCCGACCAACGACCTCGACCTCGACACGGTGCAATGGCTCGAATCATACCTTTCCGATTTCGAGCACACGGTATTGGTAGTAAGCCACGACCGTCACTTCCTAGATGCTGTCTGTACCCATACGGTGGATATTGATTTCGGCAAAGTGACGATGTTCGCCGGTAATTACAGTTTCTGGTATGAATCCAGCCAGTTGGCCCTGAGACAAGCTCAAAACCAAAAGGCCAAGGCCGAAGAAAAGAAGCGGGAATTGGAAGAATTCATCCGGCGCTTCTCTGCCAACGTGGCCAAAAGCAAGCAGACCACCAGCCGAAAAAAGATGTTGGAAAAATTAAATGTAGAGGAAATACGCCCCTCTACCCGCAAATACCCAGGCATCATTTTCCAGATGGATCGCGAGCCGGGCAACCAAATCCTCGAGGTGAAAGGATTACGTGCCACAACGGACGACGGAACCGTGCTTTTCAACGACGTGAACTTTACCGTAGAAAAAGGAGATAAAATCGTTTTCCTGAGCCGCGACCCGCGTGCCATGACGGCTTTTTTTGAAATCATCAACGGTAACCGTAAAGCACAAGGAGGCGACTACAAATGGGGAGTGACCATTACTACGGCATATTTGCCTCTTGACAACACCCGTTTCTTCGAAAGCGATTTGAACCTTGTGGATTGGTTGAGCCAGTTCGGTGAAGGCAACGAAGTTTACTTCAAGAGCTTCCTCGGAAGAATGCTGTTCTCGGGAGAAGAGGTAATGAAGAAAGTCAACGTTCTTTCGGGAGGAGAGAAGATGCGTTGTATGATAGCCCGCATGCAGTTGAAAAACGCCAACTGTCTTGTTTTGGACACTCCGACAAATCATCTGGACTTGGAAAGCATCCAGGCTTTCAACAACAATCTGAAGCTGTTCAAAGGCAACATCTTGTTCTCCAGCCATGACCACGAGTTCATCGAAACCGTGGCCAACCGTATCATCGAACTCACCCCCAACGGCATTATCGACAAGATGATGGAATACGACGAGTACATTGCCAGCGACCACATCAAGGAACTTAAAACAAGAATGTACGGGGATTAAAAATATTTTTGGAAAGCAAAAGCCGAATGGCAAACTATTTGTAGGGTATTTAGCGACTAAATACCCTTTTAAAATATTGCATCATGGAAAAAAATAAAGATATGAACGAAGAAGAGTTGAAAGCCCAACAAGAAGAAACCTTGGATAATGTAGTGACCTCACAACCAGACGAAGGCGACAAAGCTGAAGAACAACCGGCAAAGGAAATGTCCGTGGAAGACAAATTGGCTGCAGCAGAAACCAAAGTGGCAGAACTGCAAGACAAATACCTGCGTCAGGTTGCCGAATTTGACAATTACCGCAAACGTACCATCAAAGAAAAGGCTGAATTGATTTTGAACGGGGCGGAAAAAACAATCACAGCCATACTTCCCATATTGGACGACATGGAACGTGCATTGAAGAATATGGACAAGATGGAAGACGTGGCTGCCGTAAAAGAAGGCGTGGACTTGATATTCCAGAAATTCGTAAAAATCTTGGGCGAACAGGGGGTCAAGAAAATAGAGACCGAAAATGCCGATTTCAATACGGATTTGCATGAGGCTATTGCCCAAGTGCCGGCTCCTTCGGACGAAATGAAAGGTAAAATTATCGACTGCGTCAAAACAGGCTATACTTTAAATGAAAAGGTGATTCGCCACTCTCAAGTGGCCGTAGGACTTTAAACCGCAATGAAACATGGCGAAACGTGACTATTATGAAGTGTTAGGCGTTTCAAAAAACGCCTCGGACGACGAGATAAAAAAGGCTTATAAGAAAATGGCTATCAAATATCATCCCGACCGCAATCCGGATGACAAGGAAGCCGAAGCCAAATTCAAGGAAGCAGCAGAAGCATACGACGTGCTCCGCGACCCGCAAAAACGTGCCCGCTACGACCAGTTCGGACCGGAAGGCGTAAATGGTGCAGGCGGATTCGGAGGCGGCGGAATGAACATGGACGATATCTTCTCTATGTTTGGCGACATTTTCGGAGGCCATGGCGGATTTGGTGGCTTCGGTGGAGGCGGCAGAGCCCGGAAACCCCAATACAGGGGAGGGGACCTTCGCCTTAAAGTGAGAATGACGCTTCAGGAAATAGCCACAGGAGTAACCAAGAAATTCAAGGTCAAAAAGAAAGTGGCCTGCCCGCATTGCCACGGGAGCGGAGCTGAAGGCAGCGGTGCTACCGAGACATGCCCGACATGCCACGGTAACGGCTTCGTCGTAAAAACCCAACAGAGTATTTTCGGCATGATGCAAACACAAGCCGTTTGCCCCACGTGTGGCGGAGAAGGAACCATCATAAAGAATAAGTGCAAAGAATGCGGAGGGGAAGGTGTCGTCAACGGCGAAGAAGTCATTGAAGTGAAAATTCCCGCCGGCGTAGGAGACGGCATGGTCGTCACCGTCACGGGAAAAGGCCATGCTGCCCGACGTAACGGAGTCCCGGGAGACATTCAAGTTTATATCGAAGAAGAACCGCACAAGGAACTCTTACGGGAAGACAATAATCTGATATACAATTTACTTTTGGATGTCCCCACTGCGGCATTGGGCGGCGATGCGGAAATCCCGACCATCGACGGAAAAGTAAAAATCAAAATAGAACCGGGCACACAACCGGGCAAGGTGGTACGCTTGAGAGGCAAGGGGCTGCCTGCCGTACAAGGTTACGGATACGGCACAGGAGACCTTATCGTAAATATCAGTGTGTATATTCCGGAAGCTTTGAGCAAAGACGAAAAGAAGACGTTGGAAGAGATGAAGAAGAGTGACAACTTCGCTCCGAATCCTTCCATTAAGGAAAAGATATTCAGAAAGTTCAAAAGCTATTTTGAATAAAAGCTATAAATAAGGAGATGACGTATAAAGAAGCCACAACATACTTGTTCAACAGTGTGCCCATGTTCCAAAATGTAGGAGGAACAGCTTACAAAGAAGGACTAAGCAACACTTTGCTGTTGGATGAACATTTTGGTCATCCTCACCGCAAATTCAGAACCATCCACGTGGGGGGCACTAACGGCAAGGGCTCGTGCAGCCATACATTGGCAGCCATACTTCAAACCGCAGGTTACAAAGTGGGCCTTTATACGTCACCTCACCTGACCGATTTCAGGGAGCGCATACGGGTAAACGGAAAAATGATACCGGAATGCGAAGTGGTTTCTTTTGTCGAAGACGAACGCTCTTTCTTCGAGCCTCTGCACCCTTCTTTCTTTGAATTGACCACGGCTTTGGCTTTCAAATATTTTGCGAAGGCCGAAGTGGATGTGGCCGTTATCGAAGTAGGCATGGGAGGACGCTTGGACTGCACCAACATCATTACTCCGGATTTGTCCGTCATTACCAATATCAGCTTAGACCATGTGCAATTTCTGGGAAACACCCTTACGAAAATTGCCGGAGAGAAAGCAGGAATCATCAAGCCCAGAGTTCCAGTGGTCATCGGCGAGACTACCGAGGAAACAAAAAAGGTCTTCAAGGATAAATCACTGGAGATGAATGCTCCAATAAGATTTGCAGAAGAAGAGCATGAAGTCATTTCATCCCTTTCGGAAAGCAATACGCGTGTGTACGAGACCTTTCATTACGGAAGTTTTATAGGTGAACTGGGGGGTCTCTGCCAGGAAAAGAATACGGCAACCATACTCACGGCTATCGACGAACTTCGAAAAGCCGGTTATACTATCACACAAGAGCATATCCGGATCGGTTTCGGACAAGTTTGCAAACTCACCGGCTTACGAGGCCGTTGGCAACAAGTCGGAATGTCCCCCACCATAATCTGCGACACAGGACATAACACAGGAGGGATAAGTTATATTGCCGACCAACTGAGAGGTATCCAGGCCGATAAGCTCCACATTGTAATAGGTATGGTAAATGACAAAGACATTCATTCCGTTCTACGACAGCTTCCCCAATGCGCTACCTATTATTTCACGAAAGCAAACGTTAAACGGGCACTTGACGAACACACTCTTCAAACACTTGCTAAAGAAGCCGGATTAAGAGGAACTTCCTGGCCCGACGTAAGGTCTGCCTTTCAGGCGGCACGGCAATCTTCTACGGAAAAGGATCTGATTTTCGTAGGAGGCAGCACGTTCATTGTGGCCGACTTTTTAGCCTTTTATCACCCGGAACAAGCATAATCTGCAAATCTTCTCATTTCTGCATCATCTTTTTCCCCGAAATCTTTTGCAATAAGAAAGTTTTTTTCTTATTTTGCATAACGATAATTTAACTTTAAATCATAAGTCGGATGAGTTTAAAAAATATTAGTGGTCTTAAAAGAGAAGATTTTCAAGCAGAAGTTCAGGGCAAACAAACAGATTTGTTTATTCTGAGAAACAATAAGGGTTGTGAAGTTGCCATTACAAATTACGGAGGAGCACTGGTTGCCATTATGGTTCCTGACCGTGACGGAAAAATGGCAAATGTCATTCAAGGACATGACAACATCCAGGAGGTCATCAGTAGTCCGGAGCCATTCCTCAGTACTCTGATAGGCCGTTACGGTAATCGTATCTGCAAAGGTAAATTTACGTTAGAAGGAAAAGAGTATTCACTGACGATCAACAATGGTCCGAATAGCCTCCACGGTGGTCCTACCGGATGTCATGCCCGCGTATGGGACGCAGAGCAAACGGACGAACGGACATTGCGCCTGCATTACGTCTTCGCAGACGGCGAAGAAGGTTTCCCCGGGAATTTGAACATGAATGTCATTTATTCGTTTACCGACGACAATGAATTGGTAATCGAATACAAGGGAACCACCGACAAAACAACTATCGTCAATATGACCAATCACGGTTTCTTCAGTCTGGCCGGTATTGCCAACCCTACTCCTACTATTGAAAAACTGCAATGTCAGATTAATGCCGATTACTTCATTCCTATCGATAACACCTCTATTCCTACAGGAGAAATCAAACCTGTAAAAGGTACTCCTTTTGATTTCACAACCTCGCATGAAATCGGCGAACGCATAGATGCCGATGACGAACAGACGCGGAATGGAGCCGGTTACGACCATTGCTTCGTACTCAATAAGAGAGAAGTAGGCGAACTGAGTTTTGCAGCCAAAATATACGAACCTGTTTCCGGTCGTACAATGGAAGTTTATACCACCGAACCTGGAGTTCAAGTATATACGGATAATTGGGCTGACGGATACAAGGGACAGTTAGGCGCAACATTCCCGCGTCGAAGCGCAATTTGTTTCGAGGCGCAGCATTTCCCCGACTCTCCCAACCGGCCGTATTTCCCGTCGGTCGTGCTGAAATCGGGCGAAACATATACCCAAAAAACCATCTATAAATTCGGAATTGAAAAATAAGTGAAACAATAATAGATAAACAAATCTTAAAAAACAAATTATCAAATGACTCAAAAAACACAACCGAACTACACGTTCGCTCTCACGGTGGTCATTATCGTTTGCTTCCTTATCGGTTTCGTAACGACAATGAACAATTCTATGATTGGATTCTGCAAGACTGTATTCAACCTGACAGAAGCACAGGGACAACTTGTTAACTCCGCTTTTTATGGAGCTTATGCCTTGTCTATTCCCTTTGCTCTTATGATGAACAAGATTGGTTATAAGATGACATTGGTTCTCGGCTTGGCCGTTGTCGGATTGGGTTTCGTAATCAATTACTTTGGTATATCAACGAATTTGGATGCCGCCCAGACGACCATCTATAATATCTTCTTAGCCAGTATGTGTTGTGTGGCATTGGGTATCGTCATGTTGCAACTTGTAGCGAATCCGTACGTAATGGTATTGGGTACACCAGAGAAAGGTGCATTCCGTATGACGTTAAGCCAAGCCTTAAATTCTGTAGCCACGACATTGGCTCCGATGTTTATTACCTATTTTATTATTGCAGGTAAATCGGAAGATCAATTAAGCGGAAATGATGTGACCGTTCCTTTCTTGGGATTGGGCATTTTTACTTTCCTGCTTTGCATCATTCTTTACTTCTTGAAACTTCCGGAAATCAAAGAAGAAGAGCAAGCTGCCGACAATGGTGACACACGAGAATACAAATCGAGCGTGTTCAAATACCCCCACGTATGGTTCGGTGCTTTTGCCATCTTTATGTATATGGGATTGGAAATCGGTATCCCGTCCATGTTGTCTGCTTATTTCGACAGCAAGCCTGATTTGGGCGGTAAAGCCGAAGACTTCCTGCCGTTGTATTGGGGCGGTATGATGGTTGGACGTTTCATCGGTGCCGGTGTGTTAAGCAAATACCAACCACGCCATTTGTTGACGGTTTGCCTTCTCGGAGGTGCGGCATGCGTCGGCATTTCATTCGTTCTGCCGGGGATGGCAGCCGTATACGCCATGTTGGCAGCCGGCTTGTTCCAC
>OHYE01001333.1_pt1 | contig 10270 bp, 8 predicted proteins | sample 1580141 | NCBI WGS metagenome assembly OHYE01 (sample SAMEA3882530, study PRJEB24775) | human gut metagenome | biome: human-associated habitat; feature: intestine environment; material: feces | place: Netherlands | collected 2009/2010 | reverse complement strand
ATCTTCCTCCTTCCCCTTTATACTCAATACTTACAAAAAGAACACCGGATGTACGATATGAACATCCGGTGTTTAAATCCTACTTTTTTATTATAGGCAATTAAAAAGTTTCCGTCAATACCCGTCGTTTTCTCTTTTCGCCTGTAATGTTTCAAGTACTGTTCTTTCTTTAGTTTTTCTTCTTCAGGCTTGCAAATACAGACTGCAGAACGATGAAGAAGCAGAGGAGTGCGGAAAGTACGATTCGTACCCACCAGCTTGAAAGTGTTCCCTGTGTAGTGATCAGACTGGAAATCGTTCCTTTGATCAGTACACCGAACAGGGTTCCGAATGGAGTTCCGACACCACCACTAAGTAGTGTACCCCCGATAACGGCTGCTGAAATCGCATCCATCTCAAGACCTTTTGCCTGTTCTACGAATCCGGCACAGCTGTTCATACAGAAAAGGAATCCGCCGAGTCCTGCAAGAAAGCCGTCCAGAAGGTATGCAGCCATTTTTGTTCTCTTAACATTCAGTCCCATCATAAGTGCACTCTGTTCATTTCCACCGATCGCATATACAGAACGTCCGAATTTTGTATACTTCATAACGATTATGATTACGATCAGAACGATGATTGCAATGATAACTGTCGGATAAATATATGCCGGGAGGAATTTTCCCCTCTTACTGTAAGAACCAAACGGCATGTAAATTTTGTATTTAGCCCATGCCATGAAAGTTGCATTTTTGATAGAAATCATATCAGTACTGATGATTGATGTCATACCACGTCCAAAGAACATACCTGCAAGTGATACGATGAATGGCTGGATTTCAAGATAAGATACCAGGAATCCCTGAACGATACCAAAAAGGAGTCCGATCAGAAGTGCGATGGCAACTGCCATGTAAGCACTCATTCCTTTCTTTTCCATATCGTATGCACACAGCATACATACCAACGCTGTTACGGAACCAACAGAGATATCGATACCGCCTGTGATCATTACGATTGTCTGTCCCATTGCGATGACCAGAAGTCCCGCATTGGAAATGAACAGGTTCAGGAACATCTGTGGTTTTGCGAATCCTTTATCAGCAAATATTACCATACCTGCTGCATACATTACGATGAACAAAAGAACAGTTACCATAAGAAGGAAACTATTTCCGTTAATTTTCATTCCCGGTTTGTTTAATGATTTCTTTTTCATTAGTTATTTCCTCCTTCCACTGCTTTATTTGCACGTTTCATTTTCTGACTTGTCATAAATTTCTGGAATACAGGGCTCTGTAAAGTAACGATGATAATAACTACGATTGCCTTGTAAACCGGCAACTGGTCAGCTGATACATTCATTGCATATAAAGTTGTTGTAAGTGCCTGAATCGTATATGCTCCGATTACAGATCCCATTAAGCTGAATTTACCACCGCCAAGAGCGTTACCACCAAGAGCAACTGCCAGGATGGCGTCCATTTCAAGGTTCAGACCAATGTTGTTGGCATCTGCGGAATAGATTCGGCTGGATGCTACGATTCCTGCAATACCTGCCAGTACACCACAGATTACATATGTAAGGAACTTAATCATTGTTGAATTAAGACCTACCAGTCTGGATGCTGTACCGTTGATACCTACACTTTCGATGTAAAGACCAAGTGCTGTTTTCTTTAATACAAGATATGTGATCACTACAACAATAATAGCAATAAAGATTGGTGTCGGAACCGGGCATTTTCCGATATATCCACCGTATACTTTATAAGAGCCTACACGGATATATGTAATCTGTCCGTCTGTGATCAGCTGTGCAATACCACGACCTGCTGTATACAGGATCAAGGTAGCTACCATCGGCTGGATGTTCAGCTTTGCTACAAGGAAACCATTGAATGCTCCACATAATGCAGATGCTGCAAGTGCTGCTAACATAGCAACGATAATTGGTGCTGCAAGTGAGTTAACAGATACCTCTCCACCTGAAAGGATCTGGCAGCATACAGCTGCTGCAACCGCCATAACTGCACCAACACTGATGTCCTGTCCACCGGATGCTGCTGTAACCAGCGTCATACCTACGGCAAGGATTACTAATTCTGATGCACGGTTAATAACGTCTACGATATATCCGTACAAAACTCCGTTGTTAATTGATACTTTGAAGAAGCCCGGAGTAGTGATTACGTTAACCAAAAGTACAGCTATGAGGCACACGATTGGCAGAAACAGTCTCATAGATGTAAGCTTTTTCCATCCTGACTTTGTATTACTCATTATCTCCACCTCCTGCGATTGCTTTCATAATGCCTTCCTGAGACAGTTCGTTTCCACTGATCTCTCCGACTTTCTTTCCGTCTCTTAATACACCCATTCTTGAGCATGTACGGAGCATTTCTTCTACTTCTGAAGAAATGAATGTAACTGCCATTCCCTGATCAGCAAGATCAAGAACCAGTTTCTGGATCTCTGTCTTTGTTCCGATATCAATACCACGTGTCGGCTCATCAAGAATCAGATAATCCGGATTTGTAAGCAGCCATCTTCCGATGATTACTTTCTGCTGGTTACCACCTGAAAGACTCTTAATCGGAGTTTCACGGCTTGCTGTCTTAATCTGCAGCATTTCGATATATTTATCTGCTGCTTCTTCCATTTCTTTCTTACTCAATGGATGGAACATACCTCTTTTTGCCTGTAAAGCAATAATGATATTCTCTCTTACTGACAGGTCAGCAATAATTCCATCTTTCTTACGGTCTTCCGGAAGATATGCCATACCAAGTTTCATGGCATCCAGTGGAGAATTGATCTTCACTTCTTTTCCGTCTGCACCATAAATCGCACGAACCAGTTCGGAACGTCCTGATCCAAGAAGTCCTGTAAGTCCGACAACTTCTCCTTTGTTAACAGTGAAGTTGAATGGACGGATGCTTCCTTTTCTTCCGATTCCTTCTGCTTCGATAACCGGAATAAATTCTTTCAGTTCTGCATGCTCGCCCTTGATATCAGCAAGATCATCGAAATCTTTACCCATCATCTTAGCAACCAGCATAACTCTTGGAAGGTCTTTTGTTGTATATTCTCCAACCAGTTCACCATTTCTGAGAACAGTGATACGGTCACAGACTGCATATACCTGCTCCAGGAAATGTGTAACGAAGATAATTCCAACTCCCTGAGCTTTCAAACGATTCATTAATACGAATAATTTTTCTACTTCATCATCATCCAGAGAAGATGTAGGCTCATCAAGAATCAGTACACGACAGTTCATATCAACCGCACGTGCGATAGCAATCATCTGCTGTTTAGCAAGTGAACACTCTTCCAGTTTGTCTGTAGCTTTTGCATCAATCTGCAGATCCTTTAACAGCTCTGTAGATTTCTTGTTCATTGTCTTCCAGTCGATAAGGCCTGCTTTTCTTGGTTCACGTCCGATAAACAGATTTTCTGCAACTGTAAGGTTCGGACAAAGGTTGACTTCCTGATATACAGTACTGATTCCATTGTCCTGCGCATCCTGTGGAGATCTGTTAACGATTGGTGCGTCTTTTCCTTCCATTTTAATCTCTCCAGACTCAAATGGATGCACACCGGTAAGTACTTTGATCAAAGTAGACTTTCCTGCACCATTTTCTCCCATCAGAGCGTGGATTTCTCCTTTACGGAGAGTAAAATCAACATGTTGTAAGGCTTTGACACCTGGAAACGTCTTTGAGATATCTCTCATTGTTAATACAACATTATTTTCCATTTCTAATGTTCACCCGCTTTCTTTAATATCCAAAAGGGCATAGAAAGCGCGGCAGCATATCCGGCTTTTCATTCCGTTTATTCCGCCGCGCCATTTCACCTCTTTTTTATGTTACTATAAGTTCTGCCTGTTTTTAGTATGCACGTTTGTCAAGAATTTCCTGTGTAATCTTTGTTACATCATAATCTTTATCATCAACTTTCACACTCTTAACAGTGTCATCATATGCGAACATTTCTTCCTCTACATATGCTTTCTTGTCAACATCTTTGCCATCTTCCAGCTTCTTGATGATTTCTTCTACACGTGGTCCGTGTAATGGGTTACACTCTGTATCGCAGATGATCTTTCCAGATAATGTATCTGTCAGACCAGCGTTTGTTGTATCGAATGACATTACAAGGATGTCTCCATCCGGTCCTACTGTCTTACCAGCAGCTTCGATTGCATCGATTGCTCCGAATGCTTCGTTATCATTCTCACAGTAAACTACGTTGATGTTATCATGCTGTTTCAGCATAGACTCCATAACTTCCTGTCCTTTAGCCTGTGTGAATTCACCTGTCTGCTGTGCTACGATGTTCCATCCATATTCTTTAGCAGCTTCTTCAAGACCTTCTGTACGTCCGATCTGAGCTGAAGCTCCGATTGTTCCCTGAATGTGAGCGATGTTAACTTCTTTCATTCCCTTAGCTTCTGCATAAGCGTTCAGCCATTCGCAAGCTTTCTGGCCTTCCATCTTGAAGTTAGATCCTACCCAGGCTGTGTAAAGGCTGTCATCAGATACATCGATCATACGGTCAACGATGATTACCGGGATATCAGCATCTTTTGCTTCTTTCAGAACTGTGTCCCATCCTGTCTCTGTTACAGGTGCAAGTACGATGTAGTCAACATCCTGCTGGATGAAGTTACGGATTGCTGTGATCTGATTCTCCTGTTTCTGCTGAGCATCGTCAAAGATCAGTTTGTATCCGTTCTTTTCGCTAAATGTGCTCTTCATTGATTCAGAGTTTGCTGTACGCCAGTCAGATTCAGCACCTACCTGTGAGAAACCAATTGTAATTTCATCACTTGAGCTTGATTTTGAGCTGTCAGACTTGCTGTCCCCACCTTTGTTTCCGCATCCAACTGCTAATGATGCTACCATTGTAGCTGCCAGTAACGCTGTAATCACTTTTCTTTTCATTTTCATATCCTCCTCGGTTTTTCGCTTTTCTTTGATTGTCCGTCTGTCAATCACTTGTTAACTATATATTACTGAATTTCAGACAAACAATAAACAGAAGATTCTTCTGAATTTTTAGAATTTCTTTTGAATCGTTTCACAAAAGTTGGTTTTTTTACGAAAAAGGTTGGTTTTTTTGTGCTGCCATAGTAACCGTCGCTTTTGTACCATCATTTTCCACACTTTCCAGAGTTACTCCGTACCGTTCTCCGTAATAATAACGAATTCTCCGGTTTACATTTCCAATCCCAAATCCATCAATACTTTTATCTCCTTTTTCTTTTCCAATACTTTCCTGAAGTTTTTCTAACACTTCTTTCGTCATACCTTTTCCATCATCTGTGACTGTAAATATCATATTTTCACCGTCCAGCCTTCCGGTGATTTTTATCATTCCGCCACCACGTTTATTTTTCAGGCCATGGTAGAGAGCATTTTCCACTAATGGCTGCAAAGTCAGCTTAGGGATCATGAATTCTCCCATATTTTCCTCCATATCGATTTCATAACTCATAATATCCTGATATCTGAACTGTTGGATCTTCAGATAACTTTCTATATGTGACCGTTCTTCCCGTACTGTAATAAAATCCCGGCCTTTACTTAATGTTGTACGGAAGAAGTCTGAAAGTGCCGTAACCATTGACACAACTTCATCCTTACGGTTTTCTTCCGCCAGCCATACAATTGCATCCAGTGTGTTATACAGAAAATGAGGATTAATCTGCGCCTGCAAAAGTTTTGTTTCTGCAATGCGTAAATTTTTTTGCTGCTGCTTGATATCTTCAACCAATCCACCAATTTCCTGAGTCATATCATTAAAACTTCTGGTAAGCACTGCAATCTCATCTGTATTCGATTCCTTCGTCTGTACCGTAAAATCTCCTTCTGCCACCTGTTGTGTCATCCGGCATAATTTCTGTATTGGCTTTGTCACGCTTTTTGCCGCCTTCATTGTCAAAAACAAGGCTAACACGATCGCCGCTACGGATATCCAGATACATATAACAAACGTTCTTGTATTTCTTGTATCCAGTTCTGCTTTTACATTCGCATAATTGGTAGTCTCTACATATATATAGTCCTGTATTCCTTCCTGGATCAATGATGTCAGCATATAAATATTTTCATTCAGGTAGTTCATTTTATCTTCATATGCTCCACCCGAATCAATAGCTGTCTCCAGTTCTTTTACACAGCCTTTCAAAGACTTCAAGCTGTTTTTCAATCGTTTAATCTGATTTCTGTTGCTGTCCACGGTTGCCATGTAAGATAACTTATCACAGGTTTCTTCAAGCTCGTCAATATATTTATAAGGATTGACCGTCAAAATACCATTTACAGTTGTCTCTCCGTCACCAAGTTCTTCCATATCTCTTTTTCCGATAACAGCCAGATACATACTGTAATCCATACGTTCTTTAAAATCTCTTGCATACATATTGGCATACGAGACACTTTTTGTGATCTGTGCATATGCCGAAGTCGCATTTGTCAGCGAGGCCAGAAGATACGTCATTACCAGTATCATAGGAATAAATACAGCAAGAGAAATTCCTGCCAGTCTCTGATTTAACGAGACATTCCTGCGAATCTTTTTCATCCTTTACTCCTTTCCTCGTGCTCTAAATTCCTTCGGTGTACAATTTTGCGTTTTCTTAAATATATAACTGAAATAATGCGGATCCTTATATCCTACTTCATAGCCGATTTCCGAGGTCTTCATTGATGAACACATCAAAAGTTCTTTTGCCCTGTCCATTCGTATCTCTGTAAGATATTCCACAAATGTCTTTCCCATCTCTTTGCTGAAAATAGAACTGAAATAGCTTGGGCTCATCCCTACTTCTGCTGCTATCGTATTCAGGGAAATCTCATCCGACATATATGTTTTTCTGATCTGATCTTTAGCAATTTCTATAATATCCGAATAACGTCTTCCGCTTATTGTGTCACGTACTCCAATAATCTTTTTCAAAAGCATTCTTATATAATTTTTAATTTCTTCCAATGTCTGAATCGTCTTCATACTATTCTTTAATTCTTCTGACTGAGCTTGCATTTCCCCCTCTATTCCCTCAAACTTTTCGCAGAAAGACATCATGACTATATATGCGTCCATAATTATATACTGACGCATTAATACAGATTTCAGATTTTCCTCCGATAATTCATTTATATACACATCTACAAACTCATCTATCTCGTCTTCTGCCCCATTATTCAAGAATTTTTCCAACATGGTCCTGGTCTTTTCTATCTCTCCGAAGCTCGTAATTTCTATGTCATCCAGAGTATCTACATTCTGAGCCATCCGGATATCTTCTACGGATATGATCCGGTTAAGCTCCATTGTAAATCTCGCCGCCAATGCACGTTCTGCCTCCCTGAACGATTCTTCGAGCTCCCTGAGTCTGGCTACCGGCTGTCCAATTCCTCCAAAATAAGCAATTGTCGAATAATTCTTCATAATTTCTTCCAGATCTTTTGACAGCTCTTTTACTCTTTCTGACATTTGTTCTTCATTGTCAGCCATTAAAAGAAATGCCCAGCCTTCTACGCCACGCTGAAATTCAAATACATATTCCAGTCTTTCTGTTAATTTCTCAATTGCATATTCTGCTTCTCCCAATAGTTCTCCGGATTTTCGATTTTCTTCCCCTAAGGTAAAACGGAATAAAAGCAGGTTATACATCCTGGCGCTCAAATTCATTTCATATTTTTCCCCGGTTTCCAATGCATCTGCCATTGACAGATTACCTGCTATCATCTGTTCGAAGAATTTCTGTTTCTCATGCTCGGTATTCTCCCGCATTTCTTCCATATACTTACGAACCAGGTCTTTATCTTCTTTTTCACGACGGATAGATTCACTCACCCCATTTAAAGCTTCCAGTAATTTGCCGGAAGATATCGGTTTTAAAAGGTACTCTGTTACCCCCAGACGTATTGCCTCTTTGGCATAGTCGAATTCATCATACCCACTCAAAATCAGGATTTTAATATTCGGAAGTTCCTTTTTTACCAGTTTACAAAGTTCCAGTCCATCCATGAACGGCATACGGATATCTGTAATCAGAATATCCGGTTTTTCTTTTATAATCATGGGATAAGCCAGTTCTCCGTCACTTGCCTCTCCACAGAATATGTACCCTTCTTTTTCCCAGTCAATACTGTTTTTAATTCCTCTTCGTATAACCATTTCATCTTCTACAAGAAATACTTTTATCTCATTCATACTAATACACCCTCTCTTTCACTATTTTATCTGTAACTACCGTCACACTCCATTTTGCTTTTTCAATTTCAATCGTTGAAATTGATTTATTCTGAGTATATATTTTGTCTCCGATATAATATTCCTTATTGACATCTCTTTTGTATTCCAGCTGCTTAATTATCTTTTCGATCTTCTTTCCAAAATCCGGATTACATTCTACGTCTACGGCAATCTTTCCGTTTTGTACTTCTGCGAGCCCTTCTCTTGTTGCGTCGAACGATATTATCTGAATCCCATCCGTTCCAACTTTTTTCCCGGCCTGTTCGATCGCGTTGATCGCACCAAGCGCTTCACTGTCATTCTCGCAATACACCATATCGATATCCTTATATTTCTTCAGATATTCTTCCATAACTTCATGGCTTTTTGCCTGTGTGAACGCTCCTGTCTGCTGTTCAAGAATGTTCCATCCATTCTTCTTTGCGGCTTCTTCCAGCGCTTTTGTTCTTCCGATCTGGGCCGTTGCACCTTCTGTTCCCATAATATGCACAATATTCAATGTTTTCTTTTTATTTCTTTCCGCATATTGTTCCATCCAGCTGCAGGCTTTCTGTCCTTCCTGATAAAAATCAGCCCCCACCCAGGTCGTATACAAGCTGTCATCCTTTACCTTAACCTGTCTGTCTACGATGATTACCGGGATTTTGGCCTTCTTTGCCTCTTTTAATACTGTATCCCATCCAGTTTCTACTACCGGTGCAAGAACAATATAGTTCACATCCTGCTGTATAAAGCCACGAATCGCTTTAATCTGTTGTTGCTGTTGTTGCTGCGCATCTTTAAAGATCAGATCATATCCTCTTTTTTGAGAAAATGTAGTCTTTATAGAAATGGAATTTCCCGTCCTCCATTCAGATTCTGCTCCTACCTGTGAAAATCCTATAGATATTAATGGTGTCTCTTCATCTTTTTTCTCTGTTTTATTTATTACTTTGTTCGCGTTGGCCAGAACAATTCCTCCTGCAACTGCCAGAAATACAAGTCCTACCGCTACGACAACTCTTGTCCAGTTTTTTCTTCCATTCCCTGTTTCACTCATAAAAAAAGTCCTCCTATAATATGTAAACAGCTAATGGCTATTATACACTAATTATAGAAGAACTTCTTCATTACTTATATAATTTTATTTACGAAAATAGTTCGTTTTTTTGCGATTCTAAATATCCCCGCGTCTGTTTCTGGACGCTTTCAGTCGTGTCTGACGAAGCTGTTCTTCGGCACGTTCCTTTGCTTCCTCTGCACGCTTCACATCGATGTCTTCCGGACGCTCTGCCGTATTAACCAGTACAGAAGCACGGTTATTCACGATCTCTGCAAATCCCTTGGATACAACCGCTGTTACCCACTCACCGTCAGGCTTGCGGAAACGCAGTTCTCCGATCTCCACTGCGATGACCATGTTCTCATGATGAGCCAGAATACCTTTCTCCCCGTCGATCGTCGGGATGACCAGATATTCACATTTACCATCGTAGAAGACCTTATCCGTAGATATAATTTTCAATGAAAATGTGCTCATACTAAGCCACTCCTTCTGCCTTCGCCTTAGCGATCACGTCTTCGATCGTACCTACATTGAAGAATGCATTTTCCGGATATTCATCCATCTCACCGTCGATGATCGCTTTGAATCCACGAACAGTTTCTTTCAGTGGAACATATTTTCCAGGAACACCGGTAAATGTCTCAGCTACTGAGAATGGCTGTGACAGGAATTTCTGGATCTTTCTTGCACGGGCTACTGTCATCTTATCCTCTTCGGATAATTCTTCCATACCGAGGATTGCGATGATGTCCTGTAACTCTTTGTACTTCTGCAGGATCTCCTGTACCTTACGTGCTACCTGGTAGTGCTCCTCACCTACAACTGCAGGCTCCAGGATACGGGATGTAGAATCCAGTGGATCTACGGCTGGGTAGATACCCTGCTCAACGATCTTTCTGGAAAGTACGGTTGTCGCATCCAGATGTGAGAATGTTGTTGCAGGAGCCGGGTCAGTTAAGTCATCGGCTGGTACAT
>OHYE01001331.1_pt1 | contig 10309 bp, 10 predicted proteins | sample 1580141 | NCBI WGS metagenome assembly OHYE01 (sample SAMEA3882530, study PRJEB24775) | human gut metagenome | biome: human-associated habitat; feature: intestine environment; material: feces | place: Netherlands | collected 2009/2010 | reverse complement strand
CCCTGACCCCCGGGCAGGCCTGCCGGGTCACCGAGATCCACAGCACCCTGCTCATCGTGGAACCCATCCTGACCGAATCCATCAACCACTGAAAAAAGGAGCGTCTCTATGCCTATCATGCTGTTCGTGATCCTCGCGCTCATCTTTGTCATCCTGCTCATCGTCGTCACCAACATCGTCATCGTACCCCAGTCCATGGTGTACGTTGTGGAGCGTCTGGGCAGCTACTCCGACACCTGGTCGGCCGGCCTGCATGTCAAGATCCCGTTCATTGAGCGGATCGCCAAAAAGGTCAGCCTGAAGGAGCAGGTCGCAGACTTCCCTCCCCAGCCTGTGATCACCCGCGATAACGTCACCATGCAGATCGACACCGTGGTGTTCTTCCAAGTCATGGATGCCAAGCTCTACACCTACGGTGTCAACCAGCCCATCGCAGCCATCGAGAGCCTTTCCGCCACCACCCTGCGCAACATCATCGGTGAGATGGAGCTGGATCACACCCTGACCAGCCGCGATGTCATCAACGGCAAGATCACGGCCATCCTCGATGAAGCCACCGACAAGTGGGGCATCAAGGTCAACCGCGTGGAGGTCAAGAACATCATCCCGCCGCGCGAGATCCAGGAAGCCATGGAGAAGCAGATGAAGGCAGAGCGCGAAAAGCGCGCCGTCATCCTGAAGGCCGACGGTGAGAAGCAGGCCGCCATCACCGCCGCCGAGGGCGAAAAGGAAGCCGCCATCCTCCGTGCCGATGCCGTCAAACAGCAGCGCATTCTCGAAGCTGAGGGCGAGGCGCAGGCCATTCTCGCGGTGCAGAAGGCCAACGCCGATGCCATCCGCCTGCTGAACGAGGCTATGCCCAACGACAAGGTGCTGGCTCTGCGCAGCCTGGAAGCACTGGCCAAGGTAGCCAACGGCAAGGCCACCAAGATCATCATTCCATCGGAGCTGCAAAATCTGGGCGGCGTTGTGCCCAGCATCAAGGAACTTCTGACCGACCCGAAAGAGGACTGATCCATGATCTACGATACCCTGAACAATCTCCCCAACTATCTGGGCCTGTGTAGCAGTCTGGACAGCGTCATCGATTTCATCATGGCGCGGGATATCAACAACCTGCCCGCCGGGCGCACCCGCATCGATGGTGACAAGGCTGTGGTCACGGTGAGCACCGTGACCCCGCAGGCCAGCGACAAGGCCCCCTTTGTCCGGCACGACAACCACCTGACCCTTGAGACCGACCTCGAAGGCAGCGAGCTGTTTGAAGTGTCCCTGGGCGAATTCAGCCCCACCCGGCCCGCTGACGAAGCCGCTGATACCACCGTGGGCACCGCCGGCACCAGCATTGCCGGAATGCTCTGCGAGGGCCGCTTCGCCCTCTATCTGGCCGGGGAGCCGTACAAATCCGGCTTGAAGGCCCAGGGCTGCGGCAAGCTGAAAAAGGCTGTGTTCACCATGGAGCTGGACCCGGACGAAGAAGACGAGACCGAGGCCGAATAATTCCTGAAAGCACGAACTCCACGCAGCGTAGGTTGCGTGGAGTTTTTTTGTATGGTAAGCTGGCAGCAACAAACCCCACCGTCATCCCTGCGGGATGCCACCGCCCCTAGTAGGGGCGGCCCTGCGGGGCTGGGCAGCACACCCGGAGAAGCAGGAGCTTACGGTTTTGCCAATGGCCCCCCTATTAGCGGGGGCTGTCTGCGAAGCAGACTGGGGGATTATTCAGGAGGGTTATTACTATGAACACATACGTCACAGGCAGCACCATCCGGCAGCTGCGGGAAGCCAAGGGCCTGACCCAGGCAGAGCTTGCCGGAACGCTCTCTGTCAGCGCCAAGACCATTTCCAAGTGGGAGACCGCCAAGGGTCTGCCCGATATCTCCCTGCTGGAACCGCTGGCTGCGGCTCTGGGGGTCAGCGTGCTGGAGCTGATGCAGGGAGAACCCATTATCAACCGGAACCGGGCAGCCAACCTGCTGCGGAGCAAGCTCTACGTCTGCCCTCTCTGCGGCAATGTGCTCCACGCCACCGGACAGGCTGTGGTGAGCTGCTGCGGCATCACCCTGCCTGCGCTGAACATCGCCGAAGCCGATGATGCCGACGAGCATCATCAGTTGACTGTGGAGCGGGTGGAGGACGAGCTCTTCGTCACCCTGCACCACCCCATGGAGAAAAACCATTACATCTCGTTTCTGGCCTACCTCACCGGCGATAAGCTGCAGCTGGTCAAGCTCTACCCCGAGGGAGATGCCTCTGCCCGCTTCTCCCTGCGGGGCGCAGGTGTGCTTTACTTCTACTGCAACTGCCACGGCCTGATGAAGGCTCCGGATTTCCGCACCGCCACCCGGCGCACCTCACCCCAGAAGATCCACCTGCGGGAGCCGGATGAGGGCGACCGGGAACAGGTAATGGCCTACCGGGAAGAATTTCTGGCCATCAACTCCCGGATGGACGGCACCTCGGCTCTGGACAAATATGCCGACTTCGATGCCTGGCTGGCCCAACTCCGCAAGCTGAAAGACCCAGCCACAACCCCCGCCGGTCTCGTGCCCGCCACGGAGTATCTGGCTCTGGACGAGCATGAGCATCTGGTGGGCATGACCAACCTGCGCCACCGGCTCAACGATTACCTGCTGACCTACGGCGGGCACATCGGGTACAGCGTCCGCCCCTCGGAGCGGCAGAACGGCTACGCCACCCAGATGCTTTGCCTGACGCTGGAAAAGGCAAAAGAACGAGGCATCGAAAAGGTGCGCATCTGCTGCGACCATTACAACGTTGCCTCAGCAAAGACCATCCGCGCCAACGGCGGCGTGCTGGAGGACGAGCAGTTCGATTCCTCCGATGGAACGCTGACACAGCGGTATTGGATACAGAATAAGTAAAAAGAGGCTGTTGCCAAACTCCTTCCGTCATCGCTCACGCGATGCCACCTCCCTCAATGAGGGAGGCTTTCACAGATTGCCATTACGTCAAGGCTCCCTCCAAGAGGGAGCTGGCGCGGCGAAGCCGTGACTGAGGGAGTTGTCGGCAGCAGCCTTTCTCTATTTCAGCCCAAATGGAACATATCGATCAGCACCACGGCGGCCAGGCCATAGTAGACCACCACCGCCACCAGATCATTGATGGTGGTGATGAGCGGGCCGGAAGCCACGGCGGGGTCGATGTGGATCTTATGGAACAGCATGGGGATGACCGTGCCCACCAGGCTGGAGATCACCATAGCCACGACCAGAGATACGCCCACACAGCCCGAGAGCAGGAAGGCTTCACCCCAGGCGTAGGCCTTGAAGAAGTGGATGTAGCAGCCCAGGAAGCCCAGCGCCAGCACGGCCAGCAGTGCACCGTTGGTCAGGCCCACCCGCATTTCCTTCCAGAGCAGCTGGAGCTTTTTGGCAGTGGTCAGGTTCTCGTCCACCAGCACACGGATGGTCACAGCCAGCGACTGGGTGCCCACATTGCCGGCCATATCCAGCACCATGGACTGGAAGCAGATGACGATGGGCAGCACCGCCACCACCGATTCAAACGCACCCACCACCGAGGACACCAGCATCCCAAGGAACAGCAGGGCAATCAGCCAGGGCAGGCGCTTTTTCACACTCTGGAACACACCCTCGTTCAGATCCTCTTCACTGGTCAAGCCGCCGAGTTTTGCGTAATCATCGCCCATCTCGTCGTCCACCAGCTCGACCACATCCGCCGAGGTGATGATGCCCAGCAGCTTCCCGCTGTCGTTCAGGACAGGGAGCGAGCGCTCGGCGTAGTCCACGATGCGGTCGATGCAGTCGCTGATCTTCTCGTGGTCGGTGACGTAGGGGTAGGAGCAGGCGATCAGCTTTTCCAGGCGCTCCTCCGCACGGGCCACGATGAGGTCTTTCAGGTCGATGGCACCATAAAAGTGCTCGTTCTCATCCACCACATACAGTGTGGAGATGTTATCGTTCTCGCCTGCCTGCTTCACCAGCTCACTCATGGCCTGCCGGATGGTCATATCCCTGCGGATGCAGATGTAGTTGGTGGTCATGCAGCTGCCGATCTCGTCCTCGTTATAGGAGAGCAGCAGCTGCACATCATCGGCGGCATCCTTGTCCAGCTGGTGGACGATCTTTGCCTTATCGTCCTCTTCCAGGTCATCCAGAGCATCTACGGCATCGTCCGAATCCATGTGGGAGATGACCCGGGCGGCCCGCTCGGGGTCCAGCTCCTTCAGGTAAGGCTCTGCGTCGTCCAGATAGGAGAAGATCTCTGCCACCGTATCCACGCCCAGTGCGGTGTACACCTTCTGGCGCTCCTCCGGTGTCAGGGCCGTCAGGGCATCGGCCAGGTCATTTTCATGGTAATCGGACAGCTTTTCAGCCAGCTCTGCCTGGGGCAGACCGCTGTGGATGATGTCCAGAATCTCCTGCACATAATTTTTCTTCTGCATGGTTTGGTCCCTCCATTTCCCGTTTTCGGGCATAAAAAATACACCGCATCGGTCTGGTTACAACTCCTGCGGTGTACAAAGGGCATGCAGTTCAGGATGCGGCTAACACGTTTGCACGGCCCGCATCGCAGGAGAAGCGTTGTTTGGGGTGATCCGTATGGTCACTGGACATGGAAACAAACTCCTCCTTGGTGTAAGATTTTTCTTTCAGCCCCGTTATCATACTACGCCGGGCCGGATTTTTCAACCCCTTTTACAGTTTTTTTACCGGATTATTGCTATATTGCACAAAGAAAAGCCTACTTCTTATACTTTCCATACCATGCCACCGACACCCGCCAGGACACGGCATACAGGGCCAGTACCGCCAGCAGAAGCACTGCGGCCAGCCAGAGGGGCACAGGCAGCGGCCCACTTCCCGGGCCGTTCTGCTGCAGTTCATCCATCACGGCACCGCCGCCGCCCAGCAGGGCACCCAGTCCGGCAAAGGTCAGGACGTAGATCATGCGGGCTTTTTCGGCCCCAAAGCGGTACAGCAGCGGCAGGGAAATACCGTTGATCAGCAGGATGGCACACACACTGCCCGCCAGCAGGGACAGCGCATCCTTGTCCGGGGTCGTTCCGGTGCGCAGAGAGATCACCGTTATGAACAGTCCTCCAATTACAACAGCCGCCGCAGCGCAGAACAGACCGATGAGGTATTTTTCCGCCACCAGCGTCTTTTTGCTCACCGGAAGCGTCCGGCCATACTCCACCCAACCAACGCTCTGGTCGTAGGTGAGCAGGTTCACCGGCAGGATGCCCAGAAAAATGGCCGCATAACTCACCGGGAACACATAGGCGCTCGATGTGCTGAGCACCCAGATCACCAGCACAAATGCAACCGTCAGGTACATGGTCTTCATATTAGTTCTGACCTGATACCAATCCTTCAACAGCAAACCTTTCATCGCACATTCTCCCCTTTCACCATCAAAACGAACAGTTCTTCGATGCTCACCGGTGTCAGGGTGCTGCCCGCCGGGACAAGTTCCCTCTTCACCAGTGCCTCGGCCCCGTAGGCTGTCACCCGACGGCTGACGATGGCGTTTTTATCCAGCTCCTCCAATTGCCCGGCAGTGCCGTGCCAGAGGGCGTACTCCTCCCGCAGCGTGTCCTTGTCCTCACAGAGCAGGAGCTTCCCCTTGTGCAGAAAGGCAATGGTATCGCAGAGTTTTTCCAAATCGCTGACGATGTGGGACGAAATCAAAATTGCATGGTTCTCATCCCGCACAAAGTCCAGCAGCAGATCGATCAGCTCATCCCGCACCACCGGATCCAGGCCGCTGGTGGCTTCGTCCAACAGCAGCAGCTTGGGGTGATGAGAAAGTGCCACGGCAAGGCACTGCTTCATCTTCATGCCGGTGGAGTAATCGGCGTAGCGCTTTTTCTCCGGCAGTTCAAAGCGCTTACAATAATCCGCGTAAGCTGCGGCATCCCAATTGGGATAGATGCCCGCCATCACTTTCCCCACCTGCGGCGCGGTCAGGCAGGTGGGAATGCCCTCGCCGCCCAGCACCACGCCGATATCGGCTTTGGCAAGCGGGGTGATCCCCTCCTGCCCGAACAGCTTCACAGTGCCAGCGTCCCCGTCGATCATGTCCAGGATCAGCTTAATGGTCGTGCTCTTGCCCGCGCCGTTCTCACCGATCAGCCCGCAGACTGTGCCGCCGGGCAGTTCCAGATCAATGGGTCCCAGCGTAAAATCCGGGTAGTGCTTTTCAAGGCCGTGCAGTTCTAATGCGTTCATGGTTCATTCCTCCCACAGCAATTCCAACATTTCGGTCAGTTCCTGTTTGGTCAGCCCGCAGGGAGCCGCCAGCCGGACGGCTTCCGTCAGGTGTGCTTCGATTTTTTTCAGGTTTTCTTCCCGGAGCAGCTCGGTGTTTTTCGCCGCCACGAAAAAGCCTTTGGCGGGCACGGCGTACAAAAAACCCTCCTGTTCCAGCTCATCGTAGGCCCGCTTTGTGGTGATCACGCTGATGCGCAGATCCCGCGCCAGCCCCCGGATGGACGGCATAGCTTCCTCCGGCTGCAGTTCCCCGCTCAAAATCTGGTTCTTGATCTGGGTGTAGAGCTGCTCGTAGATGGGTGCACCGCTCTTGTTATCGATGAAGAGATTCATGTCTGCCGCCTCCGTTGCATCTGTATATTTACAGTATATACAGTAGATACGCAGTTGTCAATAGGCAGACACAAAAAAGCAGCTCTCCCGTTGGACGGGAAAGCTGCTTTTTTCATCTGATCAGGCTCTGACTGTGGGGCGGCTTAGTAGGCCACGCCCCAGTAGACCATCTTGCTGGCGGGCTTGCCGCAGCAGGGGCAGACATCGCTGATGTGCTCCTGCTCAAAGGGCATGCAGCGGCTGGACAGGCCAGCCTCTTCCTTCATCTTCATCTCGCAGGCCAGGTCGCCGCACCACATGGTCTTGATGTAGCCGGTGTTGGCCTTGGCCAGCTCCTTGACTTCCTCCATGGTGGTGGCTGCCCAGGTGCGCTTCTCGCGGTTGGCGAGGGCACGCTCGTACAGGTCCTTGCGCAGGGCCTCCAGCTGGGCCGGGATCGCGGTCTCCAGCTCGTCCAGGCTCACGAAGATCTTTTCACGGGTGTCGCGGCGAACCAGCACGCACTGGTTCTTTTCCAGATCCTTGGGGCCGATCTCCAGGCGCAGGGGCACACCCTTCATCTCCCACTGGGAGAACTTCCAGCCGGGGGCGTTGTCGCTGTCGTCCAGCTTGACGCGGGCATACTTGCTGATCTTCTCAGCCAGCTCGGCGGCCTTCTCGGAAACGCCGGGCTTGTGGGCGGCGATGGGCACGACCACGACCTGGATGGGGGCCACTGCCGGGGGCAGGATCAGGCCGTCGTCATCGCCGTGGGTCATAATGATGGCACCCACCAGACGGGTGGAAACGCCCCAGCTGGTCTGGAACGGGTGATGCAGCTGGTTGTCGCGGCCGGTAAAGGTCACGTCGTAAGCCTTGCTGAACTTATCGCCGAAGTAATGGCTGGTGCCGCTCTGCAGGGCCTTGCCGTCCTTCATCATGGCTTCGATGGTATAGGTAGCCTCGGCACCGGCAAACTTCTCCTTATCGGTCTTGCGGCCCTTGACAACAGGGATGGCCAGATCCTGCTCGCAGACGTCTGCGTAGCAGTTCAGCTGCTGCTGGGTCTCAGCCTCGGCCTCGGCAGCGGTCTCGTGGATGGTGTGACCCTCCTGCCACCAGAACTCGCGGCTGCGCAGGAAGGGACGGGTGGTCTTTTCCCAGCGCACCACGCTGCACCACTGGTTGTACTTCATGGGCAGCTCACGGTAGCTGTGCAGCACGCGGGACCAGTGGTCACAGAACATGGTCTCGCTGGTGGGACGCACCGCCAGGCGCTCTTCCAGCTTGTCGGAGCCGCCCATCGTGACCCACGCCACCTCCGGCGCGAAGCCATTGACGAGCTCGCCTTCCTTCTGCAGCAGGCTCTCCGGGATCAGCACCGGCATAGCCACGTTCTCATGGCCGGTAGCCTTGAACCGGGCATCCAAGTCCTTCTGGATCAGTTCCCAGATGGCCTGACCATAGGGGCGCAGGATGATAAAGCCCTTCACACTGGAGTACTCCACCAGCTCTGCCTTTACGCAGATGTCGGTGTACCACTGTGCAAAGTTTTCTTCCTGGCTGGTGATCGCCTGCACAAGCTTCTTGTTGTCTTTTGCCATTTTGTTATATCCTCCTAAGCCGTGCGCCAAACGCCTGTGTTCCAGCCGTTCCGCACGAGCTCATATTAAAAGCCCCGCTGCAGTGCCGCCGTGTGCAGCGCTGCGGGTGCGGGGCCTTTTTGCAAAACTGTTATCAGCCCTTGTGGCTGTCCACAAATTCCACCACGTCGCCCACGGTGCGCAGATTCTCGATGGCATCGTCCGGCACCTCAATGCCAAACTCATCCTCCAGCGTCATCACCATGTCCACGATATCCAGGCTGTCGGCCTCGAAATCACTCATAATGTCGCTCTCCATCGTGATCTTAGCAGGGTCAATATCCAGCTGCTCTGCCAGCAGTGCACGGATCTTTTCAAAAGTATCCATCGTCGCGGTCTCCTTTTGTCAATGATTCTTTCTTCTCTGCCCGCACGCCCTCTCCGGCGTGCAAAAGCACTCTCTCTTTTTATATCCCATGGGCCGTATCTTGTCAAGCCCTGTTTTGCATTCCGGCCCTTTACGGGCAGAAAAAACCGATGAAAATTGCACAAAGCCCTCTTTTTTGCTTGACAGAAGCCCGTTTGATTCTTATGATTATATGTGACGAACCAAACCTCTCAGCCGTGCTGCATCAGCATGGCCGCAGAGGTCCCGCCTGTAAAGGAGAATGCTCCATGAAATTGTCATTTACCAAAATGCAGGGCTGTGCCAATGATTACATCTATCTGGACTGCCGTGCATCCGGTGTGCCCGCAGACATTGCCGCGCTTGCACAGCGGCTCTCTGCCCGGCATTTTTCCGTGGGTGCGGACGGCATCATCTGCATCTGCGCCCCTGTGACCCCCGGGGCCGATGGCCGGATGCGCATTTTCAACGCAGACGGCAGCGAGGCCCAGATGTGCGGCAACGGCGTGCGCTGTGTGGCCGAGTGGCTCTACACCCACGGGGTGGAAAAGCCTGTCCTGACCATCGACACCAACAGCGGTGTCAAGCGCATCAGCCGGCAGGGCGCACAGCTGTGGCAGGTGGAGATGGGCGCTTACAGCACCCTGCCGACCGACCTGCCGGCCATCCACATGGGCGAAGGCCCGCTGGTGGATCAGCCGCTCACCGTAGAGGGAAAAGTGTGGAAGGTGACCTGCATCAGCGTGGGCAACCCCCACTGCGTGACCGTGGTGGAGGATGTGGACAGCCTGAAGCTGGAAGCCATCGGCCCGGCGTTCGAGCATCACGCCAACTTCCCGGAGCGCATCAACACCGAGTTTGTGCAGGTGGTGGATGCCGCCCACCTGAAGATGCGGGTGTGGGAACGCGGCAGCGGCGAGACCTGGGCCTGCGGCACCGGCACCTGTGCCACCGTGGCGGCTCTGACCGAGCTGGGCATCTGCCCCGCCGGGCAAGATATCCATGTGCAGCTGCGCGGCGGTGAGCTGGTCATCCGGGTACTGCCCGGCAGGCAGCTGCTGATGACCGGCAGCGCTGTCACGGTGTACGAGGGAGTTGCGGAAGTTTAACATCCTCGCCCTCTCCGTCATTGCTTTGCAATGCCACCTCTCCCAAAGGGAGAGGCAATTGCGGCTCAACGGTCAGCTTCTGCTGGCGTAGACGCTGCATCGGCTCTCCCTTTGGGAGAGCTGGACGCGAAGCGGCCTGAGAGGGCGGGCAATCTTATAAAGTGAGGGAACAACTTATGAAAATGAATCACCATTACGGCGAGCTGAAGGCAAGCTACCTGTTCGTGGACATTGCCCACAAGGTGGCCGCCTATCAGGAAGCACACCCCGAAAAGGAGATCATCCGCCTGGGCATCGGCGATGTGACCCAGCCTCTGGCAAAGTGCGTGGTCACCGCCATGCAGGATGCCGCCGCTGAGATGGGCACCAAGGAGGGCTTCCACGGCTACGGCCCCGAGCAGGGCTATCCGTTCCTGAAGCAGGCCATTCAGGGCTACTACGCAGGCCGCGGCACCCAGCTGGCTGAGGACGAGATCTTTATCTCCGACGGTGCCAAGAGCGACCTGGCCAACGTGCTGGGTCTGTTTGATGTGGATAACACCGTTCTGGTCCCGGACCCCGTGTACCCCACCTATGTGGACGACAACGTGACCGACGGCCGCAAGATCATCTACGACCACACCAGCCAGGAGAACGGCT
>OHYE01001329.1_pt1 | contig 10326 bp, 7 predicted proteins | sample 1580141 | NCBI WGS metagenome assembly OHYE01 (sample SAMEA3882530, study PRJEB24775) | human gut metagenome | biome: human-associated habitat; feature: intestine environment; material: feces | place: Netherlands | collected 2009/2010 | reverse complement strand
AGTGGACTTGGCCTCGTACACGCCGAGGACCTCCGCGCCCTCGAGCGTCAGGCGGCGGGCCATGATGAGCCCGATGTCGCCGCTGCCGAGGATGACGCAGCGCCGGGTCGGCAGCTCGCCGAGCAGGTTCGTAAAATGCTGCGCGGTGCCGGCCGTGAACACGCCCGCCGGGCGCGTGCCGTGGATAAAGACCTGTTTTGCCGTGCGCTCGCGGCAGCCGGTGGCCAGCACGAGCGTGCGGGTGTCATAGCGCGCGACGCCGTCGCGGCTGACGGTGACGACCGCGAAGCCGGCGGGCGTTTTCTCCACGCGCGTGACGAACGTCTGTGTGTGCGCCTCAATGCCCAGATCCTCGAGCCGGTCGATGAAGCGCTCGACATATTCCGGCCCGGCCAGCCGCTCGCCGAAGCGGGCGAGGCCAAAGCCGTCGTGAATGCACTGTTTGAGCATGCCGCCCAGGCGCGCCTCGCGCTCGATGAGCAGCACGTGCGCACCGTTTTCGTGCGCGGAGATGGCGGCCGCGAGCCCGCCGGGGCCGCCGCCGATGACGATGACGTCGTACATCATGCCTGCACCTCCCCGGATTTCGTCGGGCCGAACGTGATGGGCGCGTCGGCCGAGGACTTGCGCACTGCGCTCAGCGGCACGCCGAGATACTCCGCGATGATGCGCACCACCTGCGGCGAGCAGAACCCGCCCTGGCAGCGGCCCATGCCGGGCCGCACGCGCTTTTTCACGCCGTCGACCGTCGGCACGCACACATTTGAGCGCAGCGCGTCGAGGATCTCGCCGCGGCTGATCTCCTCGCAGCGGCAGACGATGACGCCATAGTCGGGGTTTTTCGCAATGTACGCCGCGCGCGTGGCGTCGTCCATCTCCCGCAGGACGGGGATGCCCGGCCGGTGGGGGTCAAAGTCCGGATTGATGGCCACGGGGCGCTCGCGCGCGAGGATGCGCACGGCCATGTCCGCCACGTCGACCGCGACGGCGGGTGCCGTCGTCAGGCCGGGGGACTGGATGCCCGCGACGTGGATGAGGTTGTGCGTGCGGCGGCCGCGCTCGATGATGAAATCCTCCTCGAACGTAGGCGCGCGCACACCGGTGAAATAGGTGATGATGTCGCGCTCGGTCAGCGCGGGCATCGTGATCTTCTGCTTTTCGAATACGTGCGCGATGCTCTCGGGATACGTCGCCGTGTTCTCTTTTTCATAGGTCTCCACCGCGTCGGGCCCGATGAGCAGGTTGTCGTGCACGGTGTGCAGGATGCCGCCGCCCTTCGAGTGCGTTTTCGACACCATGTCGCTGCCCTTCACGGACGCGATCGAATGCATGAACGCGCCGGCCTTGCGGTCGAGGATGCTGTTCGTGCCGCGGCGGGGGTGGATGGAGAAAAAGCGGTCATCCGCCATGCGCGCCACGTCCTCGGCGAACACGCCGGCCGCGTTGATGACGAGCGCGGGGTGCAGCGTGCCGCGGTTGGTGTGCACGGCGGTGATCTGCCCGTCCGCGACGTCCATGCCCAGCACGGCGGTGTTGAGCGCGATGCGCGCGCCGTTTTGCACGGCATTTTCCGCGTAGGCGATCGTCAGCCCGTAGGGACAGACGCAGCCGGAGTCCGGATTCGAGATGGCAAAGCGGGTCTTTTTGTTGAAGTTCGGCTCGCGGCGCAGCAGCTCCCTGCCGGAGATGAGCTCGGTGTCGGCGATGCCGTCGTGATATTTGCGCCACATGCAGTAGCCCCACACGGCGGGACGCAGCCAGCCGTGCTGGAAGCAGACATATTGCCCCACGCGGTGAAACGGCACGTCGAGCTCCTTGCAGACCTGATCGTACATGGCGTTGCCGCGGCGGATGTATTTGTGCTTGATGCTGCCGCGACCGAGGTCGATGCCCGGGTGCACCTCGCCGTCGTTGCGCCCGGAGGCGCCGAGCGCGAGGTCACATTCCTTATCCACGACGAGAATGTCGAGCTTCTGGCGCGCAAGCTCGCGCGCGATCGACACGCCCGAGATGCCGCCGCCGATGATGAGCACGTCGGGCGTCTGCCCGTCGAGCGCATCGTCATGCAGCGCGGGCACGCGCATGGGCGCGTCCTTGCCGCCGGTGAACGTGATGTCATTGACGACATGGCACGTGGAATATTTCGTTGCGGCCATCTGGCCGGCGCGCACCACGTCGTCCCAGCGGTCGAGTTCGCCGCGCAGGACGATGCAGCCGTCGGCCAGCGCCGCCGTGACGCGGCCGCCGAAGGCGCGGTGCAGTTTTCGGTTCAATGCGGAGATCTTCATGAAAGACAGGCCTCCCGGAAGATGAGTCGGCCAAGCGGCCGACTGGATGTCACAAATATACCTTTTTTCGACCGGGAAGTCAAGGATTCGGCCTGGGTCAAATCTGCTGAAATTTCCCTGCCAGACTGGACAAATCGCCCAAAATCGCGTACAATAAGACACGATTTATCTCATAAGATCAGAAATGAGGAAAGCAAATGGCCGCTCCGCGCAACGACAATGTCAAGGAGAAGATCCTCGACGCCGCGACCGGCCTGTTGGACACGCAGACGTTTGCCGATATCTCGCTGGCCGAGATCGCCGCGGCGGCCGGCGTGTCCAAGGGGACGCTCTATTACTATTATAAAAATAAAACGGATATCCTTTTCGACCTCACCAACCGCTATCTCGACCGCCAGTGGGACGAGCTGATCGCCTGGACGGAGAATAAGGACAAGGACACGTCCGTGCACCGGCTGGTGAAGTACGTCGTCGAGCGCAACACCGCCTCCGCCGGCATGCGCCTGCACCTGATCCACGCCGCCATGCTCGGCGACGAGGCGCTGCGCGCCAAGCTCATCGACCGCTACGCCGCGTTCGAGCGGCTTATCGCCGAGAAGATCGCCGAGCGCACCGACGTCGTCTCCGCCGACTATCTCACGCAGCTGATCCTGCTCGCGTCCGACGGCATGATCGTGCAGGAGGCGCTGCGCAACGACAACTTTGACGCCGCCGCCTTCGTGCGCCAGAGCGAGGCGTATCTGCGCGTTCTGCGCCCCGCTGACCGGATTTGAGTGTCATTTCTCAACAAATGTGTCGAAAGTCACCCTCTTGTCCGGATTTGTGAAAGAATTAGCGTGTAACCGGTTGACACCGCATGGAACACGTGATATTTTTGTTATGACCAGGTGGTAGAGCAAGCGCCTGCTCGTTCCGCCGCGGCCAGGGGACGCCGCAAAGGCTTTTTTTCGTATGTCGAAGGCGCCGGAATGCACCCGCATCCCGACGCCTTTTTACATAGCTGCAATGGGAATTATTTTGAAAGAAGGGACAATATGAAAGACCTGAAACATCTGATTTTCTTCGAAAATCTCCTGCAGGATGCGCAGAACGAACTCGTCACGCAGGCGGTCAACGACGGGAAAATCGCCCTCGGGTACAACTGTTATTACATCCCCGAGGTTCTGCTCAACCTGCCGGGCTGCTTCTCGAGCCGCCTGCGCGCGCCGCGCTGCGAGTCTACCGACGTTGCGACCTACTACATGACCAGCCGTGTCTGCCCGTATGTCCGCTCCATCCTCGAGCGCGCCATTGAGGGCGGCTACAACTACCTCAACGCGCTCTTCGGCGCCGAGTGCTGCGCGTCCATGGAGCGTATGGAAGAGCATTTCTTCCTCATCAATCCCGTGAAGAACGACCGCTTCTTCGTCACGCAGATCGATCCCCCGCTCAAGGGCGATAAGACCAGCTATGACTACTACAAGGGCCAGCTCAAGCTCAAGGTCGTCGACCAGCTCGCCGAGCGCTACGGCGTGGACACCTCCGATGCCGCCATGCGCGCGACCATCGAGAAGTTCAACGAGCTGTGCGATGTCATCACCGAGATCGGCAACTTCCGCAAGCTGCCCAACCCGCCCATTACCGGCTATGAGTTCCACGTCATCCAGCTCGTGAGCGAGGTCTGCCCGCACGACCTGATCCTCCCGTACCTGAAGGAGACGCTTGCCGAGATCAAAAAGCGCAAGCCCGAGCCGGAATTCCCCTTCCGCGCGCGCGTCGTGGTCGCCGGCTCCGAGATCGACGATCCCGAGTTCACGAAGCTCCTCGAGGGCTGCGGCGCCATGGTCGTGGCCGACCGCTACTGCTTCGGCAGCTTCCCCAGCCGCGAACAGATCGAGATTCTGCCCGGCGAGACCGCGTTCGACGCCATCTGCCGCCACTACCTGCACTGGAACCAGTGCGCCCGCTTCATGGAAGGCGCGAAGATCGACCAGCGCCATGCTGAGGTCAAGCGCCTTGTCGACGAGTTCCATGCCGACGGCGTGATCTACGAGAACATGAAGTTCTGCGAGTTCTGGAGCTATGAGAAGGTGCTCGCCTCCCATATCCTGACCGAGGAGATGGGCGTGCCGTGCTGCACGATCGAGAAGGAATACGCGCTCGGCTCCATCGGCCAGCTCCGTACCCGTTTCCAGGCCTTCGTCGAGAGCCTGGAAATCAAGAAAATCAATTCTTGAACAGGAGGGGAATGAAAACTATGAATTGCCCTGTTACGAAATTTATTGACTCCAAGATGCAGAGATTCGACCCCCTCTGGCAGGCTCAGAACGGTGTCGGCGGTCTCCGCAGCCGTTACTATGATAAGACCGGCGTCGCCAAGTACCGTGAGTGGCGTGGTCTGCACGACACCATGGTTGACTACCGTGCATGGCTCAAAAACGTCATGTCCATGGCTGCCATGGTCGCCTCCGCGCCGATCCCGTGCCTGAAGGGCTTCTGGGAATACCGCTGGATGGGCTCGTATCTCGGCACGTTCATGTTCATCGACCGTCTGTTTGAGGGCTACCGCGGCCCCGAGCTCGTGATCGCGCACATGAATATGCACGCCATCGTGCAGAGCCTGACCAAGAAGATCGCCCTTGTGCTGTCTCACGACCTGCGCATCGGCGGCAAGGATAGCGACAAGATCATCCCTGTGGACGAGGTCATGCCGCCGCTGTTCCTGACCGGCTTCAAAGACCTGATCCCCATCCCGCTGCAGACGCTGCCGGAGTTCATCATCTGCGATGTTGACCAGCAGCTCGAGCCGTACTACATCGATGTAGCCGAGTCCTTCGGTCTGCCGGCAGACGTCTGCTCCCGCTGCGCGGCGGAGACCGGCGGGCGTCACGTTCAACGACGACTTCCCGCTCATCGGCAAGGCCTTCCTCTCCACGAACATGCCCTGCAACGCCTCCGAGGCGACGTCCATGTTCCAGCGCCGCCGCATCGGCCTGCCGGACTTCCAGATCACCATGGCCATGATCCACAACGAGCCGGCCGCCCACCCGTACTCCGCGCAGGTCCTGCGCGACTGCATCGAATTCGTCGAAAAGGAATACGGCGTTGAGTATGACTGGAACGCCCTGTTCAAGCGCGCCAAGCACATGAACGAGCAAAACGAGATCGAGCTCGAGAAGTGGGATTACTTCAAGACTCCCTACTGCCCGCTGACCGGCATCAGCGAGACCCTGTACCGTCTGTACGCCTGGGCCTCCGCCAACGGCCAGGAGGACTACTTCACCAAGAACGACCGCAAGGTCATCAAGATCCTGCGCAAGTGCTACAAGAATAAGTACGTCCCGTATGGCGGCACCACGCGTCACCGTGCGTTCCTGTGGGGACCGTCCGCCGTGTACTACACCGACTTCCCGACCTGGACGCAGAACTGCTGGGGCATCAACATCGTCCTGAACATGGACTCCACCATGGGTCACAACATGATCAGCACGACCGACCCCGATCAGGCGCTCATGGATCTGGCGCTGTTCAGCGAAAAGGGCGTTATGCGTCACATGGCTGTCGGCGGCTGGGACAACGTCAACTCCGTCTGGGAGTGGGCCACGAACTTCAACTGCGACATGGTGCTCATGAACGACAACATCGCCTGCAAGGGTATGCTCGGCGTGCACGCCATGATGGAGGAGCAGGCACGCGACCTCGGCTTCCACTTCATCTTCATCGAGCACGACCTCGAGGACTGCCGCACCGTGCCGCGCCGCGATATGCGTAAGTGCGTCAACGAGTATATGTCCATCGTGCTCAACGAGCAGCCGCTCGACCCGACGCTGGTCGACTTCGACGACTCCGCGGCGTACTAAGAAAGGCAGGTACCGACTATGAATATGAAACTCGCTGCAAAGATTATGGGCAAGGTCGGCCTTGTCGGCTTTATCGGCTTCGTTGCGACCTTCTCGATCTATATGTTTAACCTCGAGAACAAGCTCATCTACTATGTGCTGCGTCCCTTCCTGAACAAGCACTACGATTCTCAGGTGCGCGATAAGCGTATCGTCTGAGCGTTTCGCAAATCGCATAAATCGAAACCCCGCTGCTTCTGCAGCGGGGTTTTTTGCGTGTGCCGCAGGCACACGCTCCACAGAGGACCGCTTCGCTGGGTCCTCTGTGGAAGAGATCGCAGCTCGCTGCAGCGCACGCATTGTACACCAAAGGCGCCCAATGCGCACGTTTGCGAGCCGAGCGGTATTTTCTCCGCCGTACACGCCGCCGGAGAAAATGATTGAAATTTCTTTGCGTCTGCGGACGCAAACTCTGCGAGGCTTTGTGACGTTACGAAGTTTTTCAGTCGTCCGGCTGCGGAGGCTCGACCGCGGGTACGGGCGGAGACGAGGCTTTGTGACGTCACAAATGCCGCAGGGCGCGAAAAAGCCCGCGTGCAGTGCACGCGGGCTGCTTTTCGCAAGGATCTTGTCCGATCTTACTTGATGCCGTACTTCTTGTTGAACTTATCGACGCGGCCGCTGGTATCGACGAGCTTCTGCTTGCCGGTGTAGAACGGGTGGCACTTGGAGCAGATCTCGATGGAGATGTTCTGCTTCGTGGAGCGGGTCTCGTACACGGCGCCGCAGGCGCAGCGGATCGTGGTCGGCTGGTAATTCGGATGGATACCGTCTTTCATAGTCATTCACCTCGTATTAGGCTGTCTTGAGCACGGGCTGGTCCGTGGTTACAAAACGCAATCTGAATTCTAGCATACCGGTGACAAAATTGCAAGCGGTTTTCGCATTTTTTTACGCATCCGGGCCCGGCACGTCGCTGACCTGGCCGCAGTGCAGAAAATACAGCACGCGGCGGCAGACCGGCTGGCCGGTGATGCGCGCCATTGCCCCGGCATAAGCGCGCAGCTGCGCGGTGTAGTACGCCGTGCGCGCCGGCACACCCTCGGGGCGGATGCGGTCGGTCTTATAGTCCACGATGACGAGACCGTCCTTTGTTTCGAACCACGCATCGACCACGCCCTGCAGCAGCACCTGCTCGTCCCCGGCGTTGGGGAAGAACGTCTCCGCCGGGCACAGCAGCGAGAAGCGAAACTCGCGCCGCAGCGTGCCGGCTGCCTCTGCCGCCGCGAGCTGCGCGCCGAGCTCGGTGCGGCCCAGCCGCAGGAGCGAGGCCGTGTCCACGGCCTGCGCCTCGCGCCCCGTGAGTTCACCGCGCGCGGTCAACGTTTCTACCTGCGCGCGGATACCCTCCGGCGTGCGCGCGTCGGCAAAGTGCAGGTACTGCAGGATGTGGTGCGTGGCCGTGCCGCGCTCGGCCGCGGTGAGCTTGCGCGCGCGCGCTGAGAAGTCCGGCCGGCGGAAGGTCTGCGTGCGCGGCGCGCCCGCCAGCAGCGGCGCGCCGGCGTCCTCGGGCGGCGCATCCTCCGCCTCCAGCCGCTTGAGCTCCGTCGCCGTCACCTTTGACGGCAGGTCGACCGCCTGCGCGTGCGCGTAGCGGAACGTGAGCGCGCGCTCGAGCTGTGCCAGCAGGGCGGGGTCGGGCTCCGGCAGCGCGGGTCCGGTCTCCGTCTCCGCGCGCTCTGCCGCGGCGTCTGGCTTCAGATAGACGTAGTTCCGGCGCAGGAAGCGCTCGTCCCGGTCGAGCAGCGCGCTCTGCAGCAGCCAGAACAGGGGGCTGGCCATGCCGCGCAGCAGCTCCGGCGGGAGCGGCGCGCTCGCGGTGGCCTCCAGCCAGCCGGTCGTTTTGGCGATGCTGTGCGTCGTGCCCGTGATGATGAGGCGCTCCTTCGCGCGCGTCATGGCCACGTACAGCAGGCGCATTTCCTCCGAGAGCGTCTCGGTCAGCAGCTGCGCCGCGATCGCCTGCCGTGCGATGGTGGGGTACTCCACGCCGTGCTCGAGATCCGTGCACTTCGGCCCGAGGCCGAGCGCCGGGTGCACGAGCACGCTCGCGCGCGTGTCGGATTTGTTGAACAGGCGCGCCGTGTCGCACAAAAACACGAACGGGAACTCCAGCCCCTTGGATTTATGGATGCTCAGGATGCGCACGCTGCGGCTCTCGCTGCCGGGAACGGTGGGCTCTTCGCCCTCGGCCGCCTGCCGCTGCATCCAGAGCAGGAAGCGGTGCAGCCCGCGCGCGCCGGTGCGCTCGAACTGCTGCGCCAGGTCGAGCAGGAGCAGCACGTTGCGCCGCCGCAGCTCGCCGTCCGGCATCGCGCTCGTGAGCGCCATGACGGCGCGGTCGTCCACGACGTGCCACAGAAATTCGCCCAGCGGCAGCTCGATCGACAGCGCGCGGTAGCGCGCGAGCACGTCGAGAAAGTCCCGGCAGTCGTCGCGCGTCTCGGCGGCGAGCGTGACCGCGGTGTAAAAATCATGCTCGCGGTCGCACGTGCGCACGGCGGCCAGATCGTCCGCCGTCAGGCCGAACAGCGGCGAGAGCAGCGCCGCGATCAGCGGTACGTCCTGGTGCGGATTGTCCACCACCGCCAGCAGCGAGCAGAGCACCGACACCTCCTCGGACGTGTAGAACCCGCCGCTCGTCTCCGCCGATACGGGGATGCCCTGCGCCTCGAGCGCGGCGCGGTACACGGGGCCGACGCTGTTGGCGCTGCTCAGCAGGATGACCACGTCGCCGTAGTGCGCGGGGCGCTCGGCGCCGTTTTCCCACACGGATGCGCCGCCGTCGATCAGCGCGCGGATGCGCCGCGCGACGTAGTCCGCCTCCAGCGCGGATTTTTCCGGCGTGGGCGCGTCGTCGTCCGCGTCCGGCAGTTCGAGCACGGCGAGCTCCGGCTTTTCGCCGTCGTCCGGGTAGGGTGCTCCGGCGCGCAGGCGAGCCGCGTCGTCATAGTCCAGCTCGCCGAGCGCGCGGGACATGATGTTGGAAAAGACGTGGTTGGCGCCTTCCAGCACCGCGCGGCGCGAGCGGAAATTCTCCCGCAGGAGGATGCGCCGCGGCGCACCGGGCAAGGCTGCGCGAAAATCTGCAAAGCGCGCGTATTTGTCGAGGAAGATCGTGGGGTCGGCGAGGCGGAAGCGATAGATCGACTGCTTGACGTCGCCGACGAAAAAGAGGTTATTGCCGTCGCGCGACACGGCGCGGAAAATGAGATCCTGCACCTCCGACACGTCCTGATATTCATCGACCATGATCTCGGTGTAGCGCCTGGAGAGCTGGCGCGCCAGCTCCGTCGGCGCGCCGTCGTCGTCCGTGAGCAGCTGCGCGGTCATGTGCTCGAGGTCGGAGAAGTCCACAAGGCTGCGCCGCCGCTTTTCGGCGGCGTAGGCCGCGCCGAAGTCCAGCGTCAGCGCCAGCAGTGCCTGCATGGCCGGGGCGGTCGTGTGCAGGTCGGCGAGCGCCTGCGCGGAGGGGACATTGATCTGCTTTTGCAGCGCCTGGATGGCCTTTTTTGCCGCGTCGCGCTGCGCCTTGACGCGGTCGCGTACGTCCGGGTCCGGCGGCTTGCGCGTGCTGCCAAGCCGCGGGAACGGCACGTCCTGCAGCGCCGCCACGGCAGCGTCCCAGCTTTGATCGCAGGCGCGCACGACGGCGCGCAGACCATCGGCCGTCTCCGCGAAGCTCGTGCCGTAGATGCCGTAGAGCCACGCCATGTCCTGCGCCGCCATGATGTCCAGCTGTTTATCGAGCACGCCCGCCCAGTGCGCCGCGCTCTCGCGCACGCGCGCCAGCAGCGCCTGCCCCCACGGGGTAGCGCCGGCGTCGGTCACGCCGTCGAGCGCGAGCAGGTCCACCTGCCGCTGCGCCCACTGCTCAGGCCGTGCGTGGCACTGCATTTTGTCATAGAGCGAGAGCACCAGCTCGCCCAGGCGCGCATCGTCGTGCCCGCCGCCGACCGTGTCGGCCAGCAGGCGGAAGGGTGCGTCGGTGTCGAGGCGTGTATAGGCGCGCTCGAGCGTGTGCTCGAGCGCCGCTGCGCGCAGGGCGGCGCAGCGCTCGGTATCGGCGACCTGAAAGTCCGGCGCGAGGGCGAGGACTGCACAGTTGGCGCGCAGGAAGTCGGCGCAGAAGCTGTGGATCGTGCCGATCTCGGCGCGGG
>OHYE01001322.1_pt1 | contig 10373 bp, 10 predicted proteins | sample 1580141 | NCBI WGS metagenome assembly OHYE01 (sample SAMEA3882530, study PRJEB24775) | human gut metagenome | biome: human-associated habitat; feature: intestine environment; material: feces | place: Netherlands | collected 2009/2010 | reverse complement strand
TTTGTATTTGCAAAATATCCCGCATAATAATCACTTCCAAGATCAAATGTCTCGTTTAATTTGTCACGGCTCATAAATACACTGATTGCCCCGCTGTAATCATAGACTCCTTTTACTTTGAATGTGTAGCGTTTGCGTTCGTATTTTTCTTTTAATGTAATCTTATCTCCCGGTTCTACTTGATACTTATCTGCATATGCCGTCGATATATATACGCCATCTCCCAGATCTGCCTTAATATACTTACTGTCCGGTTCTACTCCGTACAATACTACCTCTTCGCTCTTGGCCTCTCCCGGAATTGTATTTAATGCGTATGCACTGAATTTTTCTGCTGTCTTGTTATCTGTCTTCGTGCCGTTCGAATACTGCATCAGCGATAGTAAACTTTCCAGTTTACTTCCACTGATTGCATCCGTCGGAACCTCCAGCATATACTGGTACTTTGCCAGCATATTTTCCTGTATTTCTTCCTGATAATGGTTCAGTACCGACGGGAGCAGCAATCCGAAGAATAACAGCAGATTTGCAAATATAATTCCTACAAACAGCACCAAATAATTACTGATATTCTGAAAAATAACTCTCAGACGGAATCTGCGGAAGATACCGAGTTTTGTACTTAAATGAACTGCCCTTTTTTGTTTTCTGGAAGAAAGATCTCTTCTTATGAACTTAAGCGGCGACAGTCTTAATTTGTAATGTAAAATTCCATAGTTGATCACCAGCATGATAATAACCGGTACAACCGTTGTCATCCAGAATGCTTCTGCATTCCAGACCGTTACATATGTCGGAAGGCTGTAACTTCCATAGTACATCCCCGCACATACCTGCTTTAATACTGTATATCCGAGAATATTTCCGACCAGTGCCCCGATCAGTGTGATCACAACCGGAAGTGCCATATAATGTAAGATCAATTCACGCCTTGTATACCCGGATGCACGCAGTGTTCCGATCACGCCCGCTTCTTTCCTGATCGTATTGCTGATCGTAATACCGAATACAAATGCAAGAATCGCCATTACAATATAAAGCAGCATAACGATCATCGCACGGTCACTTCCCATATCATCCCCTGTAAAATGGATCGACTGATTCTGGTATTGTGGTACAAAACTTTCTATCGTCACGACATCTGCCATGTCTTCCATCAGATCTTCGGCCATCTTCTTTTCTTTTTTCTCTGTTGCAGGTTTTTTATCATAGATCCAGGCATAATTATACTGTACCTTTACCTGATTCAATGCTTCAAAATCTTTGTCTGTAACAATTGCCACTCCGAACTTTACAGCATCAAACATCGTATCATTATTATTTTGAAATAATGCACTGTAATCGGAAAGTGCCACAAGACCTGTAATCCGGAATGTCTTCTTTCGACTTTTCACCGTATCCCCGACTTTCAGCTCATTATTATCTGCATACATACGGTCCACAGCAATCTCACCGGACTTTTTCGGCATCTTCCCCTTCATCAGGCAGACCTTATCTACCTCTTTCCGGTTCTTGAAAAATCGTATGGTACTTCCGTTCGTAAGCTTTTGCTCTATATAAAAATTCTCATATACCTTTACATCCGATTTTTCAATATCTTCTTTCTGTGCCGGAGTCAGCTTCTTCTTCGTCTGGAAATATCCGTCTTCGATATTGTATTTTTGAAAGCTGTCATCATATGCCCGGAGCATACTTCCATCAGCTACCAGGAATCCTGATACGAAACCAATCGTTATTGCCATCACGATAAAGACAACTAAATACTTTCCAAATTCACTTTTTAATTCTCTCGGCAATCTTTTTCTTAAAGGACTTTTCATCTGTTATGTCCTCCTTACCATTCCAGATTGATCGCCGGAATCTTTACTTCATTTCTGTAATTCTTCCGAATCATTCCGTCTCTTAACTTCACTACCCGGTCGGCCATGTCTTTGATCGCATCATTATGTGTAACCATGATAATCGTATTGCCATATCTCTGATTTACCGTCTCGATCAGTTTCAGGATTTCCTTGGACGTATGATAATCCAGCGCACCGGTCGGCTCATCGCACAACAGGATATCCGGATTCTTGACAATTGCACGTCCGATCGCAGTTCTCTGCTGCTGTCCTCCTGATAACTGATTCGGCAGTTTTTTCTGATGTTCATAAAGACCAAGCGTATGTAACAATTCATCCACATCTAACGGATGATCACTCAAATATGCCCCTACTTCAATATTCTCCCGTACCGTCAGATTCGGTATCAGGTTATACATCTGAAAAATATATCCCAGATGCTTTCTTCTATACAGTGAAAGTTTCTTCTCCGTCATATCCTCCAGACGTTCGCCTTCAATCGTGATACTGCCCTCATCAGCACCATCAATTCCCCCTATGATATTCAGAAGTGTTGATTTACCCGAACCGGATGGTCCAAGCAAGACACAAAATTCTCCTTTTTCAATATCCAGATCCAGACCTTTCAACACGTTCACACGGCTGTCGCCTGTCCCGAATGACTTTTTAATTCCTCTTATTTCCAGAAACATAATTCTCCTCCCTTCAGTTACCTTCCTATAACCAATGTTAGTTTAAACTTATTTATTTGTCAACGAAATCCTTTTTTAGAATGTCTTCATCCGGAATTTTCGTCAGATTTTTCCTAATTTATCTTTATATTTTTGCATATTTGGTATTAAAAAAAGGATGACTCTCTACTTATGTCATCCTTTTCATTCTCAACTTATCTGAACCTATCCTGATTCTTTTTCTTATTACATTTTCTTATATCGAAACAATCGCTTTGAACTGATCACAGTCGATCTTAATATCAAATTCTCCTCCCAGTGCTTTCGCATAGGTACTTACGATTGCAAGGCCCAGTCCGTTACCCTCACTGGTTCTTGCCTTGTCGCCTCTTGAAAACCGTTCGATGATATCTTCTTTTTCAAAATCCATCTCATAGCCGGATGTATTCGTAATCTCCAATACTATTTTCTGATCTGTTCCCGCTTCCTTTTTATACGTCTTGACAAATACCCTGGTTCCTTTCGCCGAATACTTCAGCGCATTTTCGATCAGATTCTGACAGATCCTGTAAAAATAAGAATTATCAGAATAAATTGCCGTGTCTTCTTCGGTAAACTGAGTTACAAATTTCAGTCCGCTTTCTTTTATCCGGTCATCCATATCTGCAAATATCTGTTCCATCAGACGGTTAAGCTCAAAAGTTTCTTTGTGAAGTTCTACATTCCCACTGCTCGCTTTTGCCAGCGAAAACAGGCTGTTGATCATCTCACCAAGCTTTCCTGCTCTTGTCGATATCACGTCTACATAGTCCCTCACTACATCACTTAATTCTTCTTTTTTGATCAGTTCCAGATATCCGACGATGGAAGTCAGCGGCGTCTTCAGATCATGCGATACATTTGTGATCAAGTCTACTCTTAACTGGTCACTTCTCGATACCTTTTCCAGACTCTTCCGTTCAATCTCCAGCGCCTGTTCCAGACGCTTCTGAAAGAAGCTCTCCGTCTGCTCCATGATCTGATCCAGCTCATTTCTCCAGTATCTCTGGATCACTTCCCGGCAGCAGATATATTCTATAAACACCGTTGCTACCATCATATATCCGGCTGCATAATTCCATCCCCATCCGCTACTGTAACTGATAAAGAAAAGATATGCCGCTGCTGCCGACAGTTCTACCGCCAGTATATTCCGAAATCTTTTTTCCGACTGTTTTTCTTTCGCCTTCCAGGTCTGATAATAGATACTGTCTTCTGTATCCTGCAGATAGGTCTCTGCACTCCCTTTCTGACTCCAGTTCCGATATCTCAGTTTCATATACCTGCGTACGAGCAGGCAGATTCCCGGCTGCACCAGGATATTGCCGATCAAGCAGATTCTCCATACGCCCCATGTACTGAAATAATATCTGTTCACTAACACCACAAAGAACAGGAAGCTTCCAATTATAAACAGCAGAAATCCAAATACGCAATCATAATATTCTTTTATAAACTTTTTAATTGCTTTTACCATATTTTTCCATTTTGTATCCAATTCCCCACACCACCTTTACATATCTTGGCTTCTTCGCATCAATCTCCACTTTTTCCCTGATATGACGGATATGTACCATTACAGTATTCTCTACAGTATAATCTGCTGTTTCCTGCCATACATTCTCATAGATCTGCTCTGCCGGAAATACCTGCCCGGGATGCGCCATCAATAGCTCCAGGATCTTATACTCCGTTGCCGTCAGATGCACTTCTTCTCCTTCAACAAAGATGACTCTCTGCTTTTTATCCAGTACCAGACCGCCATTCACGATCTGATCCGGATCTTTCGTTTCTCCACCGCTCCATGCGCGGTATCTGCGTAAATGCGCTTTCACTCTGGCGATCAACTCCGCCGGATTATACGGCTTCTCAATATAGTCATCTGCTCCGAGCGTAAGTCCCGACACCTTATCACTTTCTTCTGTCTTGGCCGACAGGATGATCACCGGGATCCTGCTTTTCTCACGCAGTTTCATCAGTGCCGACAGACCGTTGAGTCTTGGCATCATCACATCCAGAAGGATCAGGTCTACATTCTCCCGCTCCATAATATCCAGTGCTTCCATACCGTCATATGCTTTCAAAGTCTCATACCCTTCATACTTTAACAGTTCACTGATGGAATAGACGATTTCTTTGTTATCATCTACTACTAATATTTTTTCTGCCTCCATTTCTTTCGTCTCTCCCCTCTTTTTCTTTGCATGCTTACTATATCGTTCATGATTTAAATATTTCCCGATACAATTCTTAAAAATTTCTTATGATTAATCTTCGCTATGCAAGGATGAATAAAATGCGATTCCAAGTATCACTGCACCTCCGACCAGTTCTCTGACCGTAGGGATTTCTCTTAAGAAGATCAGTGCAAATACGATCCCGTATACCGTCTCCATACCGGAAATGATTCCCGCAGTCTGCGCTTTTACACCTTTCTGCGCCGTTACATATAAAGAATAGGCAATCGCCGTACATAAAAAACCAATTGTTGCAACACCTGCGAAATCCACCGGACGCCATTCTGCTTTCACCAGTACCAACGCCGGAAGCAATGCAATTGCTGCTGTTCCCTGTTCATACAGACAGATGGTACGTCCTTTGTATCTGCTGGAAAAATACCGGTTTGATAACGTCATTACTGCATAAGTAAAACTTGCCAGCATTCCCCAGAGAATTCCAATCGTCACTTTATTCTCCACTGAAAATTCCGGAATCGTGATCAATACTCCCATCAAAAGGATCAAAGCATTCAAAATATTCTTACCGCGTATCTTCTCATGGAATAATAAAGGTTCCAGAAATGTCAGAAACAGTGGGAAAGTTGAAAATGTAATGGTCCCGATTGCCACGGACGATGTCTGGATCGATTGAAAGAAACTAGACCAGTGGATTGCCATCACAACACCTGTCAAAATCATAAGTCCGTAATCTTTCTTCGAATCCAGTGTCAGCTTGTCTTTACACACCAGCGATATTGCCAGTAAAAGTAACGACGAACAGATGACTCTTCCCATTGCCACCTGTACCGCCGGAACCTGTACATACTGACCGATCACGCCGGAGCAGCTAAAACACATAACCGCAATATGCAGCAGTATCACATTCTTTCTTGTATCTTTGCTCATTGATTTCTCACTCATATCTTTCTCCCATGTATCTCTTGTGTATTTTTATTTATTTTCATTCCCGACCAGTATAACACATTCTCACCAGTCTCCGCTCTGTCTATTTATAATTCTTCACAAGTTCTTCCTTCTCTTTCCGGCAGATCAGATGATACGTCACATCCGCCTCCGGATCCGTCAGCGGAATGACCTTTCTTCCCTTCAGAAGATGGTTCACATCCGTTGCAAAATTCGTGGTAAAACAAAAGACACCTGCACAGGTTGCTCTTCGCTTCCTGATCCAGAGTGGCGTTGTTGTAATTCCAAAGTCCGTTCATAAAGAACGTATGGAAGAGAACTTTAATGTATTTGATTTTACACTTTCTGAGGAAGATATGAAGACACTGGAAGCTCTGGATGGCGGAGAGAGTCTGTTCTTCTCACATCACGATCCGGCTACGGTGGAGTGGTTTATGAGTATTGTTTAGATTCAAAAATTGTGTGCCTTAAAAGCTATGTAGCCCCGTAGGAAAAATATAATAGGATGCTGGTTCCGTTCACTTCGTTCAAAGTCACCTGCATCCTATTATATTTTTCCTACGGGGCTGCGTAGTTTTTTGTGATTTTTAAATCATGTTCTTTTTTCGGAGAATACATCCAGGAATTTTTTTACGGTCTCTGACAGTGCTTTGTTTTTGCGCCAGATCAGGATGCATCAGCTGTCTTGACAGTGTCGGCTGTGTAATATGAAGAAGCTTTGCTGTTCTTGTAATATTCTCTTCACGCGCTGCCATCAGAAAGTATTTCAACACCCGAAGTTCCATACTTTTTTGCTCCTGTTTATCCGTTTTTCTTTTCATATGCTCATTGTGGCTTATTTTTGTTCGTACGAAAAGCAATTGTCATGATTGTTCATATATAAATTTGATATTTTCATAGATCAGTGAAAAATCGACCACACATTTTCCATCGAATATCCGCACAGGTACCTGATCTGTAAATCCATATATCACTGGTATCTCGACTTTCTCCAGATCATACACAATCACTTTTTTCTTATCCGGATCCACCAGCCAGTATTCTCTTACCCCCGCTTTCTGATACTTCATAAGCTTCAGATAACTGTCCTTCTTCCTTGTACTTTCAGACAGGATCTCAATAATAAAATCCGGCGCACCGAAAACCCCCTGTCTGGTAAGCTTTTTTCTGTCACAGACGATCATAAGATCCGGCTGTACCATCGTTTTATCGTCCTGATCCAGTTGTACATCCACCGGTGCAAACATTGGAATACAAGCGCCTTGGTTCTTTTCAATGTATCCGACAAGCGAACTATATATCTTGGATGCCAGCAGCTGATGTACACTAAGCGGTGCTACCATGTCATATATCGTTCCATCGATCAGTTCGGCTCTTTCATCTTCCGGAAGTTTCCGATAATCCTCTATTGTATATTCGCCTTGTTTCTTCTTTGTTGCCACATAATAACCGCTTTCTTCTTTTACGCTCTCCGGATAGATATCCGGATGGCTGTCCTCCAGATATGTTCCAGAACATTTTTTCTTTTCTTTTTCCATATCATCTTGTTTCATCGCTTCATCTCACCCTCGATCCACGTCATGATGACATCCACCAGATATTCCTGCTGCACCTTACTTAACTCTTTGCCCGGACGCATCTTATGCCATTTATATATGCATCCCCTGCAGCATGTCGCGGTTGCATGTTGTGCTATGAATACCGGGTGTCCCCGCATCGGCGTCTGCTTTCCGTCATTGGGGATCACTGCAGGTGCTTCTCTCTTTGCAATAAAATCTTCGGCGTGACGCCGGATGGTATCCATACCCTTTTCACGTATATATGCCTTGTCCTTTTCTTTCAGATGAAAACTGTTTCTGAATTTGGACTGTTCCAGACGGGAAAATAATTGCTGATACCATTCTTCCTTTGTCATCTTTTTCATGCCTCTTTTCATTTGTAAATGTGTTTCAACCTATCTTAGATACTATATTAACATATACTAGATGATTTTTCCACTTTATAGATCTAACATATATTACGTTTCATATATAAAAGCGGATACGGATTACCTTCCTCATCACACTCCGTTCTCTTATATGTCTGAAATCCCAGATGTTCATAGAATCCAACAGCCTGTGGATTCTGTTCATTGACCGTTACTTCCTGGTTTGATGTGATTTTCCAGAATGGATTCGTATTTGACATAAGTTGCTTCCTCAATCTGATAAATACTCACGAGTCACACTACCGGAAGATTCTAACATTTCTTTCGGCGTCCCTGTAAAGAGAATCTCGCCGCCAGCCTGACCTCCTTCCGGTCCAAGTTCAACAATATAGTCCGCATCCTTCATAACGTCAAGACTATGTTCGATAATAAACAGCGTATTGCCCTGGTCCGTCATCTTGTTGAAAAGTTTCATCAGCCGTCTGATGTCATCCAGATGCAGTCCGTCTGTCGGTTCATCCAGAATGAAGATCTGTCCGCGCTCTTCAAGCTTGTCCGCCAGCTTTACACGCTGCAGTTCTCCACCCGAAAGTGTCGTCATAGACTGATTCAGATGCAGATATCCCAGTCCAACCTGCTCCAGCATATCGAGTTTATTGACGAAATCAGTGTTTTCAAAAAACCGAATTGCCTGACGTACAGTCATATTCATAACTTCAGCAATGTTTTTTCCCTTATACTGATACTTCAGCACTTCTTCCGAATACCTAGTTCCATGACATACCTCACAAACCGTCTCAATAGAATCCATATAGGCCATATCCGATATAATAACCCCTTTTCCCTGGCATACAGGACATGCCCCTTTGGAATTAAAGCTGAAATATGACCGTGCAATATGATTTTCCTTAGCAAACAGAGCCCTGATCTTATCTGCAATGTCCAGATAGGTAGCCGGGGTCGATCTTAAATTGATCCCTATATCTTTCTGTCTGATTGAAATAACCTCTCCCGGATACTGGCTGGTAAAATATTCCATCAGCGAACTTTTTCCGGAACCGGCCACGCCGGCAATGACTGTCATAACGCCAAGTGGAAGTTTCACATTTACATTCTTTAGATTATGAAGATTGGCATGCTCGAGCTGATACCAGCCTGTTGGCTTTCTATATTCCATTTTTACCGGCGTTTTTATCCGCAGCATACGCCCTGTCACCGTATCAGCCTTTAAAAGTCCTTCGTAACTGCCCTGGTACATAATCTGTCCACCGTTTATACCGGCTTCCGGTCCCATATCCACAATATGATCCGCCAATGCAATAATTTCCCGGTGATGTTCCACGATCAGAACTGTATTTCCATGTTCTTTTAATTTGATCAGGGAATTTTTCAGCTTCTGGATATCTCTTGAGTGCAGTCCTACACTTGGCTCATCCAGTACATACATCATATCTGTAAGCGGTGAATTGATATATCTGGCAATTTTAATCCGCTGTGCCTCGCCGCCGGAAAGTGTATCTGTTCCCCGGCTGAGCGAAAGATAACCCAGACCAATCTCAGTAAGCGCATTCATCCGTTTTAAGATCTCCGTTTTTATGTCACGTGCCAGCGGATCTTCAATCTGACGAATAAATTCTGCTGCCTCAGGAATCGGCATATCGGAAACTTCACAGATATTCTTGCCATTGATCAGGCAGCTGCGGATCTTTGCATTCAGTCTGGCTCCATGGCAGACCGGACATGCAAATGTGCTGACAATCCGATCCAGTTCTTTCTTATGAAGCTGCCCTTCTTTGGATGTGATGATACTGCGGTACATACGCGGATAAATTCCTTCATATTTCGCAGATTTCGGCCAGTTATCCGGTGGATTTTTAAGACGGATCTGCGGAGAATAAAGGAACAGATCCATCTCTTCTTTTGAATAATCTTTAATCTTCTTATTCAGATCAAACAGACCGCTGTAAGCATATCGTTTCCATCTCCAGGCTCCGGTTGTAAATGCGGGCCATTTAATAACCCCTTCATCGTTTAAACATTTATCAAAATCTACAAGCTTGTGTATATCTAATTCTGTCACAACTCCAAGACCTTCGCAGCGCTCACATTTTCCGCTTGGATGATTGAAGGAAAAACTATCCGAATATCCGACAAAAGGTTTTCCGACACGAGAAAAAAGCAGGCGCAGCAACGCATAAATATCGGTGTAAGTACCAACCGTAGACCTCGAATTAGCAGCCGGTTTTTTCTGATCGATTACGATCGTGACCGGAAGATTTTCCATGCGGTCTACTTCCGGGCGGCCATATTTGGGCAAAAACTGCTGCACAAAACTTGGAAATGTTACATTCAGTTCCCTTCTCGATTCTGCCGCAATCGTATCCAGACAAAGAGAAGACTTTCCCGAACCGGATACTCCGGTAAAAACTGTGATTTGTTTCTTGGGAATTTTTAAAGAAACGTGTTTTAAATTATTTTCTGTCGCATTGATAATATTTATAAAATCCTGTTCGTTATTTTCCATTTTTCTGTTTCTTTCGCTCATAAAAGGCATTTGGATTCGTGTACTGTCCATGCCTTTTCTAAGTAATCCGCCTCCTTCGTTTCATCTTTTTTATATAGTTAAATTTCGATTTTTATTTTTGTTTCCATAGCATAGTGTACTCTTTTTCACCAGTAGCTTCATCCAAACCTTCGCATTGAATAATGAACCCTTCTCTTTGGTAAAAAGAAATTGCTCTGGCATTCTTCT
>OHYE01001314.1_pt1 | contig 10424 bp, 8 predicted proteins | sample 1580141 | NCBI WGS metagenome assembly OHYE01 (sample SAMEA3882530, study PRJEB24775) | human gut metagenome | biome: human-associated habitat; feature: intestine environment; material: feces | place: Netherlands | collected 2009/2010 | reverse complement strand
CCGCCATACCCGCATATTAAGTTTTGTCCTCTGAATTTTACACGGCGAGGACATCCGAGGCGGAGCTTACTTTCGGCTTGTTCCGCAAATATAAAAACGCATTTCTGCGATTTTACCGTTTTCGGTGTGGGCGCATTATCGGACACGGTATCTGCCGATTTGCCGCACGATATAATATATGATATTAAAAATCAAAACCTCGTATTACCGAGAAGCGATAAAGTATAGATTTTTAATTTCCGCTGTTTATAATACCATTTAGCGGCGTTGTTGTCAAACCCTTTTTATGCGCGCGTAATTGACAAAACGGTCAAAGTAACTTATGATATAAACATTAAAAGGAGTTGATAAAATGGGGAGCGGTAAATTGCCTGCCGTGGAGACAAACAGCCCAAAAAGGCTTTATTATATCGATATTCTCAATATTCTGTCTTGTTTTGCCGTTGTGGTGCTGCATTGCTCCGGCGGAGTTTTTTATTATCAGAAAACACGCCTTTGGTTCATATATATGTTTTTGCAGACCGTAGCTCATTTTGCCGTGCCCGTGTTTTTTATGATAACCGGTGCAAATTTACTTGATTACCGCAAAAAATACGATACAAAGACGTTCTTTAAAAAACGTGCCGCAAGAACACTTGCACCGTTTCTTTTTTGGTCGCTGCTTTACTGGGTACGCCCGTTTGTGTTAAAGCAGGCAACCGCGCCCATGAGCGCAAAGGGGCTTTTCCTTGCGATATTCAATAACGAGGCAAATTATGTATTTTGGTTTTTCTATTGCATTTTTGCCGTATATATGTGCCTGCCGCTGTTTTCGCTCGCCGCGGATAAGAAAAACATCAAAACCATAGAGTATGTGTGCGTTCTCGGCTTTGTGTTCAATTCGGTTTTGCCGCTCGTCAACAGATTTGTAATTCCCGTATACGGTGGACTGACTCCGGTTATAGTAACGGGCTATGTGGTATTTGTCTTTATGGGCTGGCTTATAAAAAACAAGGATTATACCAAAAAGGCGCGTATACTTATTTATATGTCGGGTGTTTTCGGAGCCGCTCTGATGTTTTTCGGAACATATATTGTCAGCAAAAAAAGCGGGGAAACCGACACTTTGTTTATGGACTATACGTCAATAGCCTGCCTGCCTATGTCCGCCGCCGTATTTACGGCAGCGAAATATATCAAATGGGAGCGGCTTTTCAGGGTTATTCCGGAAAAATTCATAAGAGCCCTGTCGTCGCTCAGCCTCGGAATATATGTTACGCATATGCTCGTTTTGTTTGCGTTTGATAAAGTGGCTGTTTTTGCGGAGCATCCCGTGTATTATTCGGTGTTTATGCCGTTTATAGCATATATTATATGCGCCGTACTGTCGTTCATTATCAAAAAAATACCGATTTTAAAACATATTATGCCTTAAAATCCTTTTTCAAAAATTCAGCTACGCCGTCATTATTGTTTTCCCCTATGACTTCATCGGCAATCTGCCGAAGCTCCGGGACAGCATTCTTGACGGCGTATTTTCTGTCCGCCAGCGAAAACAGAAGTATATCGTTTCTGTTGTCGCCGAACGCCGCGATTTTGTCCGCGCCGACCAGAGCCATAACCTCCTGTGCGCCGTTAGCCTTACTCGCCTTACTGCTGTATATTTCGAGAAACCAGTATGGGGTGTATGTGTCGGCGTAAAAAGAACAGGTGACTCCGTTTATTTTCTGCGCCGCGTCATAGATGGGCTTCAGCTCGTCATATCCGTCGGAAAGACTTATAAAAACGGGGTGCATATCGTCTAAAATCTCGTATTCGGAGACTTTTTTAAATTCGCCGAAGAATTTACCCTTCCTTTTTTCGTAAAAATCACGGTGAATGGGCAATTTGAAGTCAGTGTATTCTATTGTGAATTTTCCGTCGTCGCCGTAGAAAAAGACAAACGGCGATTTGTTCCTTCGCACAAATATTTCCGTTATCGCAAAAAAGGCGTCCTTCGGTATCTCGTGGTAGGCAACCGCTTTTTTGTTCTTTAAATCAAACAAAAACACACCGTTCATAAGCACCGCCGGCACGGATATGTCAATATCCTTCAAAAGCTCTGCGGCAGACATTGCGCTTCTTGCGGTAGCAACGGTAAACAGCATACCGTTTTTTATAAGCTCATTTATTATTTCGACGCTGCGGCGGCTTACTTTCCCGCCGTCATTCAGGAGCGTTCCGTCCATATCCGATATGTAAAGTGTTTTCATTTGTCTCTCCGTTAATTTTTTAGGAAGAGTTTAGCATACGCAAAATGCATTGTCAAACCATACGGCAGGATAAAAATTTTAATTGCCTTGAATGTTGATTTATGGTAAAATTTATGTAAAATATCCGAAAGGGGTACATGAAATGACAAAAAAATCCAAAACCCTGATTTCAATATTGCTGTTTGTAGTTTTGTTCGGCGGACTTCTTTTAACCGCTACGTTTACCGATTTGCAGGTGAGCGATATCCTGACGCGGCATGCTTTGGCGTCACATTCGTATTACACTAACGACCCGTTCGGTGCCACATTTGAGAGCGTCGGCAGCGCGCCTGTTTATTTTATGCTTGCATTCAGTATACAGATACTCTTTTGGGGTGTTCGCAGATTTTGGAAAAAACGCCCGATAAAGGATATTGTTGAAGTTATAGGCGTCATAGCGGGTACTGCGGCATATTACGCATTTTTAAGTGAGACCGTGGGCTATCTTTTACAACACCTGAATGCGGAGAGCTACAATGGCTCGGCTTTTTTGTCGGGGATTGCGCTGTTTTTGGCGGCGCTTTTTATGCTGTTCGGAACCCTTGCCGTAAAGAATTTCTCCGATGATTCAATGAAAAAGCTTATAAACTTTGCGTTTGCAAATGCCGTGGTTGCGATAGTTAAAATCCCGTTCGGCCGTATGCGTTACCGCGCTATGAATACCGCCGGCGGTGCTTCAATAGGCGGATTTGCGAACTTCACAAGATGGTATGTGAGAAACGGTCAGATGGATAAGGCGCAAATGATGACGCTCTTCGGCACGACAGACGCGTGCAAGTCTTTCCCGAGCGGTCACACCTGCGCCGCGGGAATGAGCTACGGGCTTATAATGCTCGCGGATTCTCTCGGTATAAAGAGTAAGGGCAAAAGAGCCGCCCTTTGGATATGCCCGATATTGTTCACGGGAATTGTTGCCGTAAGCAGAATAGTTGTCGGCGCTCACTTCTTCAGCGACGTGCTTATGGGTGGTACTATTTCTTTTCTCTCGGTTATGCTTTTCCGCGAAATATTCATTTTAAAGGGCGCAAATCTCAAGGCCGTTTTTGCAAAAAGCAAAGACTGATAAAAAATTTTTTACATTATCAAATATGGTATTGAAATTCAAAAAATATATGTTACAATGTGTTTAAACATAATAAAGGAGGTCATGTAAAATGGCATATAAGATTTCGGATGACTGCATTTCATGCGGCGCTTGTGCTGCTGAGTGTCCGGTTGAGGCTATCAGCGAAGGCGACGGCAAGTATGAAATAGATGCAGATAAGTGCATTGACTGCGGTACTTGTGCAGATACATGCCCGGTAGGCGCTCCCGCACAGGAATAATTTAAAGAAATAAAGGTAAGCGAGGATGTTTTCCCCGCTTACTTTTTTTATGCTCCGAAAATGCGGCGAAGCACACATTTTTGCTCGTTTCGGCTTCGGCGGTATCGTCGGGAAAATATATTCCGCCGTTTTTCGATAAAAACATTGACTTTTTATGATTTTCAAATTATATTTATCTCATACCAATTAGGGAGTGCATACTTTTGTACTTCCCAACAATATCTATCGGTTGGAAAGGGGCTGCATAATTGGAAAACAAAGCAGTAATAATTGACCTTAAGAACATTTCAATAAGCTTTGATGACCAGCCTATACTAAAAGATGTGAGTCTCGAGATACACGACGGCGAATTCGTCACTTTGCTCGGACCCTCGGGCTGCGGTAAAACGACGACACTTCGTATAATAGCCGGGTTTCTCTCTCCGGACAGCGGCGATGTCATTTTCGAAGGTAAAAAAATAAATGGTGTTCCTGCTCATAAACGACAGGTGAACACCATTTTTCAGCGTTATGCACTGTTCCCCAACCTTAACGTTGCGGACAATATCGCCTTCGGCTTAAAGCTTCAGAAGAAGTCAAAAAGTGAAATTAAAAAAATCGTTGAAGAGATGCTCTCGCTCGTAAACCTCAAGGGATTTGAAAAACGCAATGTTTCTTCGCTTTCCGGAGGTCAGCAGCAGCGCGTCGCAATTGCGCGCGCCCTTGCCGTTAAACCGCGCGTATTGCTTCTCGACGAACCGCTCGGAGCACTTGACTTAAAGCTTCGCAAGGATATGCAAAGCGAGCTCAAAGCCATACAGCAGCGGCTCGGCATAACGTTTATATATGTAACGCACGACCAGGAGGAAGCACTCTCCATGTCCGATACCATAGTGGTTATGGACGGCGGCGTTATTCAGCAGATAGGCTCGCCCACCGATATTTACAATGAACCGCAGAACGCTTTTGTTGCGGATTTCATAGGCGAAAGCAATATTGTGGACGGCGTTATGCTCTCCGACTACAACGTCGAATTCCAGGGTATGCGCTGCCGCTGCGTCGATAAGGGCTTCGGCCTTAACGAACCCGTAGATGTAGTTGTGCGGCCGGAGGATATAGATATGGTGCCGCCCGGGGAGGGTATGCTCTCAGGCGACGTTACCTCTGTTACGTTTAAGGGCGTTCACTATGAAATAATCGTTGACATTAAAGGCTTTAAGTGGATGATACAGACCACCGAAAAAGCCGAAGTCGGTGACCGTATAGGTATTTCGATAAAGCCGGATGAAATTCAGATAATGAAAAAGAGCGAATATTCGGGTCTTTACGGCGATTACAGCTCGTTCAGCGAAGAATTTGACGAGCTTTCCGACCCCAATGCAGAGCTTACGGATGAAGACGAAGTCTCCGAGATTGGAGAGTAAGCCATGAAAAAGTCTTCTCTCACCTTAAAGCTCATAAACGCTCCGTATATGATATGGGCGGTGCTTTTTATCTTGGCTCCGCTTATAATGGTAATCTACTACGCCTTTACCGACCGCAGCGGCGCATTTACCCTTGACAATATCAAGGCGCTTTCATCCTACGGAGCTATCTTCGGCAGATCTGCGTGGTATGCGGTTTTGGCTACGGTCATTTGCCTTATTCTTGCATATCCGCTCGCGTATATTATGGCAAAGAGCCGTGCGAACACTCAGCGAACCATAATGATGCTCATAATGCTCCCCATGTGGATGAATTTTCTTATCCGCACATATTCGTGGATAACGATTCTCTCAAATACAGGCCTTATAAATTCGCTTTTAAAGGCTGTGGGGCTGCCCACGGCACAGCTTATCAACACTCCGGGCGCGGTAATCCTCGGAATGGTATATAACTTTTTGCCGTATATGGTGCTGCCGATATACTCCGTTATGTCAAAGCTTGATAAAAGCCTTGTTGAAGCGGCACAGGATCTCGGAGCGGGTAAGCTTCAGGTGCTTAAAAAGGTCATCTTTCCGCTAAGCCTGCCCGGCGTTATCTCCGGTATAACAATGGTGTTCGTCCCGTCGGTAAGTACCTTTTATATCAGCCAAAAGCTCGGCGGCGGAAAATTCCTGCTTATCGGAGACTCCATTGAAATGCAGTTCCAGTCAGCGTACAACTACAATCTCGGAGCGTCGCTCTCACTTGTGCTGATGCTTCTCATAATAGTATGTATGCTTATTATGAATCGCTTTGCCGATAATGAAGAGGGGGCGATGATAATATGAAAGCTCTCAAAAAAATATACATCGCTCTTATAATGTTATTTCTTTATGCCCCGATGCTCGTTATGGTGGTGTTCTCGTTTAATGCCTCAAACAGCACAAGCGTTATGTCGGGTTTTTCGCTGAAATGGTATGTCGAAATGTTCCGTAACGCCACGGCTCTTACGGCTCTTCGTAACACACTTGTTTTAGCCGTTACCTCCGCTCTTATTTCGATTATTATCGGAACGGCGGCGGCAGTCGGAATAAATGCAATGAAAAAACGGTGGCTGAGAAGTGCCGTTATGACCGTTACAAACGTACCTATGATGAATCCGGAAATAGTTACGGGTGTTTCGATGATGCTCCTTTTTGTATTTGCCGGCAAAATAGTGTCGTCGAGCAGCGTTTTGGGCTTCCCCACGCTTTTAATAGCTCACGTCACGTTTAATTTGCCTTATGTCATACTTTCCGTATTGCCGAAGCTTCGACAGACCGACCGCCATCTCTCGGAGGCGGCGCAGGACCTCGGCTGCACACCGACCTCTGCGTTTTTCAAGGTTGTGCTTCCCAATATCAAGTCCGGTATAATAACCGGCTTTATAATGGCATTTACGCTTTCGCTGGACGACTTCATAATCAGCTATTTTGTAAGCGGCGCAAAATTCCAGACTCTTCCGATAGTCATTTTCTCAATGACAAAGAAGAAGGTAAAACCCGATATGTATGCGTTATCGACGCTGATATTTGTATCGGTGCTTGTGCTTATGATTCTTATGAATGTGCTTCAGGCGCGCAGCGAAAAGAAGGAACGTAAAAGAGCCAAAGGCTCAGAGGGTTGAGAAAGGAACGTGAAAAATGAAAAAGATAATTTCTGTTGTATTAACATTGACCTTGCTTGCGGGAATACTTATGCTTTCGGGCTGCTCACTTAAAACCGAAAAGCTTGATACGGCCGCTCTTCTCGGAAATTATAATATCGAGGAGCTCAAAGGTACCGAAATAAATGTATATAACTGGGGTGAGTACATTTCCGACGGCGAGGGCGGAAGCGTTGACGTCATCTCCGAATTTGAAAAGCTCACGGGAATAAAGGTCAACTATAATATGTATGACAGCAACGAGGACCTTTATGCAAAGCTCAAGAGCGGCGGAGTAAATTACGATGTTATAATTCCGTCGGATTATATGGCAGAGCGTTTAAAGAACGAGGGGCTCTTACAGAAGCTTGACTATTCGGTGATAACCAATTACGAGGGTATCGGCGACGAATACAAAAACCTTTTCTTTGACGAAAACAACGAGTATACAGTAGCTTACACGGGCGGTATGGTCGGACTTATCTATAATACGACCATGGTTTCCGAAACGCCCGACAGCTGGAGCGCTATGTGGGATCCGAAATATTCCGGCGAAATTCTCACATTCAACAATTCGCGCGACGCATTCGGTGTGGCACAGTATCTACTCGGCTACGATGTAAACTCGACGAATCCCGATGAGTGGCGCGCTGCGGAGGAAAAGCTCAAGGAGCAAAAGCCGCTGATTCAGTCGTATGTTATGGATGAGGTCTTTAATAAGATGGAGGCGGGCGAAGCCGCCATGGCTCCGTATTACGCAGGAGATTACCTCACAATGAAGCAGGAAAATGACGATCTTGCATTTGTTTACCCCAAGGAGGGAACAAATAAATTTGTTGACGTAATGTGCATCCCGTCAAGCTCTGAAAACAAAAAGGCTGCCGAGCTGTTTATAAATTATATGTGCGAGCCCGAGGTAGCACTCCACAACGCCAATTATCTCGGCTATCTCTGCCCCGTTACGGCTGTTCTCAGCGACGACAGGTATGAGTATAAGGATAACGAGGTGCTCTACCCTAAGCAGGAAGTGAAAACGCAGTTCTTCCACAATCTTGACCAGGATACGCTTGATCTTCTTTCAAAGCTTTGGGAGGATCTCAAGCTCGCGTAATTCGGTTTCGGCTATACGTTAAAAATTTTAAATCGTGTTTGGCGCGTCGCAACGGCTGTGAGCCTTTGCGGCGCGTCTTTTGTATCTTATATATCGACAGTTTTTGTGCTTAACGGTCCGCTTTTTCTTGACTTATTATATAAAAAGATATAAAATATCTTAGATAGTGTATTAAAATGCGAACAGTATTACAAATGATACCGTTACACTGTCAAAAACCAATAAATTTTCTTATTTTCAAGCATGATAATCGGAAAACTAAAAACCAAAAGGAGGTGCAGAACTTTTTGAATCCTGTAACGATAGCTATAATAGCCGCAGTCGCAGCTGCTGTTGTTTTCGGAGTCGTCGGATTTGTACTCGGCGAGGTACACCGTAAAAAGGTGGCGGAGTCTGCCATAGGCTCGGCTACGGAGGAAGCTACCAGAATCGTAAATCAGGCTGTTCAGACAGCGGAAAATAAAAAGAGAGAAGCGATTTTGGAAGCAAAGGACGAAATCCATTCGTTGAGATCCGAGGCTGAAAAGGAAAACAGAGAGCGCAGAGCGGAGGTTCAGCGTCAGGAACGCAGAATAATTCAAAAAGAGGAGTCTCTCGATAAAAAGACAGAGGCTCTTGAAGCAAAAGAAGAAGCTTTAAACGAAAAGGTCAAAACAGCCGATAAAAAACTCGAAGAGGTTGAAAAAATCAAAAAGAGCCAGTTCGATATGCTCGAAAAAATTTCGGGCTATACAAAGGAACAGGCTAAGACCTTGCTTTTGCAAAATCTCGATGAGGAGCTCACTCACGACAAGGCCGTTAAAATTATGGACTTTGAGCAGAGAACCAAGGATGAGCAGGACGCTCTTGCGCGTGAGATAATCTCTACCGCAATACAGCGCTGTGCCGCTGATCAGGCTGCAGAAGCCACGGTTTCGGTGGTTACTCTTCCCAATGACGAGATGAAGGGCCGTATAATCGGCCGCGAGGGCAGAAACATACGTACACTTGAAACAATAACCGGTGTTGACCTTATAATCGACGACACACCGGAAGCCATAACCGTTTCAAGTTTTGAACCGGTTCGTCGCGAAATAGCAAGACTTACTATCGAAAAGCTTATTTCCGACGGCAGAATACATCCCGCACGCATTGAGGAGATGTACGAAAAATCAAAGCGCGAGGTTGAGCAGACCATACGTCAGACCGGTGAACGCGCAGTAGTTGACGCAGGTGTAAACGGCATACATCCGGAGCTCGTCAAGATACTCGGAAAATTAAAATACCGCACAAGCTACGGCCAGAATGTGCTTAATCATTCGCTTGAGGTTTCCTACATAGCGGGGCTTATGGCGGCAGAGCTCGGTGCCGATGTTAAAACGGCTAAAAGAGCGGGACTTCTTCACGATATAGGCAAGGCGCTTGACCGTGAATTTGAAGGCTCTCATGTCGATTTGGGCGTTGAATACGCAAGGAAATATAAGGAAAACGAGAATGTAGTACATGCAATTCAGGCTCACCACGGCGACGTGGAGGCAAAGACGGTTGTTGCTTGTCTCGTTCAGGCGGCGGACGCAATTTCAGCCGCAAGACCCGGCGCAAGACGTGAAAATGTTCAGAACTACATCAAGCGTCTTGAAAAACTCGAAGAAATAGCAACGTCGTTTGAGGGCGTTGAGAAGTCATTTGCAATTCAGGCAGGCCGTGAGATTCGCATAATGGTTAAGCCCGAAGTTATAAGTGACGATCAGATGGCACTTGTTGCGCGCGAAGTTGTCAAAAAGATTGAGGATGAGCTTGAATATCCCGGTCAGATAAAGGTCAACATCATACGCGAAAACAGGACTGTCGATTACGCGAAATAATTTTTAAGCCCTGATGCCTTAAAGAGAAAAACTTTGAGTGTTATCGGGGCTTAGCTTTTCGAAAAAACAAACAGAAACGGTGCATTATGTCAAATACAATAAACATCCTCGCCGTGGGTGACGTCGTATCGGCGTCGGGCTGCGAAAAGCTGAGGAATTGTTTACCGAAATTTAAAAGAGAAAATAATATAGACGTGACGGTGGTAAACGGTGAAAATTCCGCTGTCGGGAACGGCATATTGCCGATGTCCGCCGATGATATTTTTACGAGCGGCGCGGATGTTGTAACCGGCGGCAACCACACCTTCAGACGTCGTGAAATATATGACGAGCTTGAGAGAAACGAGTTTCTTTTAAGGCCCGCAAACTACGGAAAAGAGGCTCCCGGCAGAGGCTATACGATAGTTGACAGGGGCGCATATAGGGTAGGTGTGGTAAATCTCTGCGGCACGGTGTTTATGGAGCCGCTCGAAAATCCCTTTATATGTATAGACCGTGTATTGGAGAAGCTGAAAAGAGAAACCGATATAATAATTGTCGATTTCCATGCAGAGGCGACTGCCGAAAAGCGCGCTATGGGCTTTTATCTTGACGGAAGGGCTTCGGCTGTGTTTGGAACTCACACACATGTGCCCACGGCAGACGAGCAAATATTGCCGCACGGTACGGGATATATAACCGATGTAGGCATGACCGGGCCTAAAATGTCCGTATTGGGCGTTACCCCCGAGCTTGCGATAGAAAAGATGAAAACCAATTTGCCGGTGCGCTTTCAAAATCCCGACGGTGAAGCCGAGCTTGACGGTG
>OHYE01001311.1_pt1 | contig 10440 bp, 7 predicted proteins | sample 1580141 | NCBI WGS metagenome assembly OHYE01 (sample SAMEA3882530, study PRJEB24775) | human gut metagenome | biome: human-associated habitat; feature: intestine environment; material: feces | place: Netherlands | collected 2009/2010 | reverse complement strand
CAAGACGCGCAGAATAGAGGGTGTTGACCAAGACAAGGAACATCTCAATGAGATATTGCGTGTGCCTTTGGACTTTTGCGTTCCTTCGGTTTCTGTTACGCCTGAATATATACCTTGCACGGATGCGGAGGGACGTGATAACCGTGTGTTGCTGATGCATATTCCTGCGAGTCCGAGACTTCATGCGAATCAAGCGGATGAAGTGTTTTGGCGTGTCGGAGACAAATCACGCAAACTGACTTTTGACGAGCGTTTGCAACTCATGTACGACAAAGGAGAACGCTATTATGAGGATTCCACTGCATACGATGCCACGCTTGATGATATAGATATGGATGCAGTCAAAGCCTATATGAAGCGGATAGGATACGGCAAGTCTGCAATGGAGTATCTGCAAGAAAACAAGGGCTTTGTTATCTATAAAGACAATGTACCGCAAGTCAGCGCTGCTTGTATATTGCTTTTTGGCAAGCATCCTCAGACATATTTTCCACGTGCAAGAGTTCGTTTTATCAAATATTTTGGTACGGAGGAAAAGGTTGGTCGTGAAATGAATGTCATCAAAGATGTTACTTTCGATGGTCGTATTCTTGAACAGATACAGAAAACTGTTGAATATCTCGAAACGCAGGTAAAGGAACATTCCTATCTTGGAGAAGATGGTATCTTCAAGACCGACCGTGAATATCCAAAGTTTGTGATACAAGAGATGGTAGTAAATTCTGTTTGCCATCGCGATTACAGTATAAAGGGAACGGAAATCCAGATAAAGATGTTTGATGACCGTCTTGTGTTCGAGACACCGGGTAAGTTGCCGGGAATCGTCCGCACAGACAATATACGTCACACCCATTTCTCCCGAAATCCGAAAATAGCGGAATATCTCAAAGCATACGATTATGTAAAAGAGTTCGGTGAAGGAGTTGATCGTATGTGTCGTGAGTTGTCTGCATTAGGTGTCAGAGAACCGCAATACAACTTGGTTGCCTTTATCATGAAAGCAACAGTTTGTGCGAAGGTTTTGGATGAAGGGCAGGAAAAGGAGCATGAAACTGTCTGTTCCGACCAAATGGGGCATAACAAGGGCATAACAAGGGCGCAACAAGGGCATAATAAGATACTTTCTCTTATTGCAGAAAACCCACAAATCAGTATCTCTGCATTAGCAAAACAATGTGAAGTCTCGGAGAAAGCAATGAGAATAACACTGGAACGTTTGAAAGCAGGGAGTGTTATTAAACGTGTTGGACCAAGTTTTGGGGGGCATTGGGAAATCCTTTTATCAACCTCTGAGGAACCAAAATAATACGAATTATGGCAAAAAAATCGATAAATAAGAAAGACAATCTCCCAATGGAGGAGGTGCTGTGGAAAGCGTGTGATGCATTGCGAGGCTCAATAGAGCCGAGCGAATATAAGCACGTTGTCCTGTCATTGATATTTTTGAAGTATGCAGGCTTCCATTTTGAGAAACGCCGTCAGGAAATAATTAATGACGGTCTTGAAGACTTTGTTGATAGCGTGGAGTTTTATGCTGCCAAGAATGTGTTTTATCTTCCGGAAAAGGCTCGATGGTCATATATCAAGGAAAACGCAAAGCAGCCAAATATTGCTTCAATCGTAGATAAGGCACTTGCTGATATAGAGAAAGAGAACAAACCTTTGCATGGTGCATTGCCTAATAATTATTATAGTTCGCTGGGTATAGAGGCCGAAAAACTCGGTTCACTACTTGATAAGATTGATGGCTTTGACTAAATACTCGAATCGGCTGACGGCAATGACATCATCGGGCGCGTCTATGAATACTTCCTTTCAAAGTTTGCAATTAAGGAAGGAAAGGGTAAGGGTGAATTTTATACACCCAAAACAATTGTCAATCTCATAGCCGAGATGATTGAACCATACGAGGGGAAGATTTATGATCCTTGCTGTGGCTCGGGCGGTATGTTTGTGCAGTCGATGAAGTTTGTGGAGAGTCATCACGGCAATCGCCGCAAAATCTCGGTATATGGTCAAGAATACACAAAGACCACTTTCAAACTGGCAAAGATGAATCTTGCTATTCGTGGTATTGCAGCCGACTTAGGCGATTATGCAGCCAATACATTTACCGATGACCGCCATAAGGACTTGAAAGCTGATTTTATCATGGCTAATCCACCTTTCAATCAGAAAGATTGGAGAACGGATAATCAGTTGACGGACGATCCTCGTTGGAATGGTTACGATGTACCTCCCACCTCCAATGCCAATTATGGTTGGATTCTCAATATGGTAAGCAAACTTTCAGCCAATGGAATTGCCGGTTTTATCCTTGCCAATGGCGCACTGAGTGCCGATGGCACAGAGGGGACTATCCGCCAGAAAATGATTGAGCGCGGACTGGTGGAGGCTATCGTGATACTGCCTCGCAACCTTTTCTATTCTACGGATATTTCTGTAACGCTTTGGATTCTCAATGTCAATAAGAAAGCTCGTGTAGTCAATCGTAACGGAGCGGAAATCCATTATCGCGACCGTGAGAAGGAAATTCTCTTTATGGATATGCGTCAGATGGGCGAACCCTTTGAAAAGAAGTATGTGCGCTTTACGGAAGAGGACATTCGCAAGGTTGCCGACACTTATCATAATTGGCAGCGAGAAGGACATACAGAAACCTATACCGATGTGCCAGAGTTCTGCAAATCGGTAAGCGTTGATGAAGAAGGTGGAATCGCAGACAAAAGTTTCTCACTGGTGCCTTCCAAATACATCGAATTTGTCAATCGGGATGAGGTGGTAGACTACGACACTCGTATGAAAGAACTTCAGGGGGAGCTCACCAATATCTTACGCAAAGAAGCAGAAAGTCGGGAAGCAGTACTCAGTGTATTTAAATCTTTAGGATACGAAATAAAAAATCAACTATGAAACAGACAATAACCCCAGATAAACAAACCGTTCAAGAAGCTCTTCAAGGACGCACATATTTTGTTGATTTTTATCAGCGTGAGTATGGAGCAAGGAAACTGTTGATATTTTGCTCAGAGATATATTTTACTCGTTTGATCTTTCCTATGACCAATTTAAAAATGCCGAACTTACAGCAGAAGTAATGGAAAAGTTCAATTGGTATTATTTGAATATATTTATTACTAATAATATCAATGGTAAGGCTTATATTGTGGATGGACAACAACGACTTTCTACACTTACATTGCTTGCAGCCAAACTGTATCATCTTACTGATAACGAAATTTTGAAGGATATTCTCAAGGCCTGTATATTCAGTAATGACGCATATAAGGGAAACAAATTTAATATTGATAATGAGAAACGTCATGATGTGATGAAGGCAGTGTTAGACAATAAAGAATATACTATAAAATTCAAGAATAAAACGGAAGAGACAATCATAACACGTTATGCCGACATTTCAAAGTTTATAGATGAAAAGGAAATGGACAAAAATCGTCTTACTGCCTTTATCCATTATTTCCTTGAGCGTCTTGTGCTTGTTGAACTAACCATTGAAAAGGATGACACACCTATGATCTTTGAGGTAATCAACGACCGAGGTGAAGCCCTCAAACCTTTCGAGATTTTGAAAGGTAAGCTCATAGGAGCACTTGCAAAAGAGGATACATATGCCTTTTCTGAAAAATGGGACAGTGCAATGGATCGGCTGTTCGGCCTTCAAGATGAATTCTTTGTAGATTATATACGTTCACAGTTTATCTTTAAAAAGAACACCAAAATCGAGACTGCTGTTAATCAAGTATATCATAGGTATATTTTTGAAAACAACGAGATAGCAGCAGCCTTGTCTTTTCGCAAACAGGACGAATGTCAGATAGACCATATAAAAAATTTTATAAATAATGATTTAAAATACTATAGTCGTCTCTATGCTACAGTTTGCAGGAATCCAAATAATTGGCTTGTGTACCTGAACGCCATCAATACATTCCAAAGTCAGTATCATATCATCTTGGCAGCCTGTGACATTGATGATGCTATGGAAATGAAAAAAATAGAAGTTATTTCTAAGGAGTTTGATCGTTTCTATGTATTGCTTCGTCTGAACTCAATTTATGACAGCAATTCATTTCAAGAAGCTGCTTATTGGTTTAATTTTGCTATCAAAGGCAAGCCCGTTGAAGAATATCGACAGATATTTGATGGTAAAATACTGGAAATTCTGAGAGAGAAAAAAGGAAAAAATGCAACAAGTGTATTAGAGTATAATGCTTTTTTGAAAGCCAATTATACTAATCTCGACACCCGTTTTCTGCGATATTTTTTGGCTCGTGTTGAAAAGTATATTACTACCCAATGTAACTGTGAAATGCAGAACGATGTTCAATACATTTCTACACGTACTGGTCACAAAACAGGATACCATATAGAACATATCCTTAGTCGTAACGAAACTAATCTTGGTTACTTTGAGAATGAGGAAGCGTTTGAAAATCATCGTAATCAGCTTGGAGGATTGCTTCTTTTAAAGGGGTTGGACAATATCAGTTCTAGCAACGAGGAATATGCAGATAAGTTGAAGACTTATTCTGTGGGGCTTATGTGGGGACATACGCTCTGTACAGATTTTTATCATACAAACAAGGATTTTGATGCGTTCAATAACACTCTTCATGAGAATTATGGCATCATGATAAAACCGTATCAAAAATTTGATGCTCAGGCTCTTGAAGATCGTAATAAACTATTATATAACCTTGTAAAAATAATATGGGAAATAGATTGACATATAAACGATTGGGGCATTACATCCGGCAGGTGGATGTGAGGAATAAGGATTTGGCGGTGGATAGGCTACTTGGTTTAAGTATTGCCAAGCAGTTTATTCCTTCCATTGCAAATACTACAGGGACAGACATGAGTACATACAAGATTGTCCAGCCTCGACAGTTTGGCTATGTTCCTGTAACTTCTCGCAATGGAGATAAGATAACAATTGCTTTGTACGATGGAGAATCTCCTTGTATTATTTCACAGGCTTATGTCGTTTTTGAAGTCATTGACGAAACAGAATTATTGCCGGAATATCTGATGATGTGGTTCCGCAGACCGGAATTTGACAGATACGCCCGTTTCAAGTCTCATGGGTCAGCTCGTGAGGTTTTTGAATGGGAAGAAATGTGCGAAGTAATGCTACCAGTCCCTCCAATCGAAGAGCAACGGAAGATTGTAGCCGAATATCAAGCAATACAGAAGCGGATTGAAAACAATCGTCGCCTAATAGCCACGCTTGAAGCAACCGCCCAAACTATCTACCGCAAAATGTTTGTGGATGGTATTGACCCTGAAAATTTGCCGGATGGATGGCGAATTGGTACAATAGGTGAATTTTGTAAGGAAACAAAGTCGGGAGGTACCCCAAATCGCTCAAATGCCAAATTTTGGAATAAACCTCAATATCGATGGCTAAAATCAGGAGAAGTAGCAAACAACATTATATTTGATACGGAAGAATATATCAGTGAAGATGGCTTAAACGGAAGTTCAGCTAAAATTATTCCAAGTGGATCTGTTGTTATGGCAATGTATGGAGCGACTGCATCGCAAGTCGCGTATTTAGACTGTGATACCACAACGAATCAAGCATGTTGTAATATGCTTACAACAACCGTAGAAGAAGCTGCATATCTTTATTTTCATTGTTTCTACCAACAAGAAAACATCAAACGTCTTGCAAATGGTGGTGCACAAGAAAATTTAAGTCAGGAACTTATATGCGCACAGCCAATTCTTATCTGCGAAAACACATATGCGTATGATGTTTTTTTCAAACTACTCAGCGCAAAAATTGCTTTTTCTAAAGAAATTTATTACTGTGGCATGTTACTTAAATCCCTATTATCAAACGCAGTAATCATTTAACACATATGGCAAATTATATAAATCCGAAGAATAACGAGAAAAAATTCACCTGTCCGCATTGTAATACGGTTTCTCAAATGATATATTTTAGTGCGTCATGGAAACAGGATAAAAGTTGGTGGTGTACTCCTTTAGGTGATTGTAGTTTGCTAAATGTAGCAATATGCCAAAACTGCGACAAGGCTATAATTTGGATTGATAATCAATATGTCTATCCGGAAATAGTTGCAGCAGAACCAAATGCAGATATGCCTGATTCAGTGAAATTATTATATGATGAGGCTGCTTTGATTTACAATAAGTCTCCTCGTGCGGCGTGTGCTTTACTACGTCTCGCGGTTGAACGATTGTGTAACGAACTTGGAGAAACTGGCAAGATTGACACGATGATTGGCAATCTTGTCAAGAAAGGGCTTCCATCAATTGTTCAGAAAGCATTGGATGCAGTACGCGTAATTGGCAATAAGGCTGTTCATCCAGGACAAATAGCATTTGATGTTGATGATAAAGCGACAGCAGAAACTCTAATGAAGTTGTTAAATATCATCACAGAACGAATGATTTCTGAACCTAAAGAAATTGATGGAATCTTTGATACTCTTCCTCAATCAGTAAAAGATTCAATTAAAAAACGAGATAGCAAATGTTAAAAGGGTCATATACAAAATACTTTAAATTCCAATCGTTAGTTACAGTTGATGACTTGCACCGCATTGATAGGTACCTTCATTCACGATGTGACAAAGTAATCTATAACTTTGAAACTTCTGATGGAGTAAACTATGACGCTGACGTAATTGAGGATATTATTGGATATTCCAACCCGTCAAATGCAAAAATTGAAAAAGTTACTATGATAGCGCAGAATAATGGAAAGTATTCCGCGCACAATCATATTATTGTGAAATTTTACAATAGAGGAAGATGGGATAGTTCTGCCTCATTATACATATCTGATGCTAATTCAGATGAAATAGCAGCAATTTCTAAAGACTTGGGAATTATTATTGAACAAACAAAAACCGACTATTCATGGATGTATAGCCGTTGGTTCCTATTATTTCTAAACATACTGCTCACTACTATAGTGACAGTTTTACTTTATATATACATTGTTCCTTTTATCAAAGATAATAATGCAAGTTGGTGGATACAAACATCTTTACTTCAAATGATAATCCTTGTACCACTTTTCTTGGGGTTTGTGCGAAGCATTGAGTGGGCATATCCCGAAACTGTATTTAATATCGGAGCACAAAAATCATATTATAATAAGCTTCTTAATCGAAGAAAGGCTGTATTGGGAACCATATCTACTATTATATTAGGTGTGATTTCGTCCATTCTTGTAACTAAATTCTTTTAGGGATATGTCCGCATTCAACGAAGCACAATTAGAGCAAGTATTTGTCGCACTCTTCAAAAAGGTGGGTTACGACTATGTGCATGGAGAGAATATCACCCGTGATACACGGGATGTTATCCTCTACGATGATTTGCGCCATTTCTTGCAGAAAAGATATAAGGCAGAAGGAATAACCGAAGATGAAATCAACCGGGCTATCGCCAAGTTGGAAACTTCGGAAGGCGGTGGTGTGTATGCGGAAAATGTGGAGGCTTTGCGACTTCTGCAAGAGGGTTTTTCGTTGAAACGTTCCAATCCTAAATTGCCAAACCTGTATGTGTGTCCTATTGATTATGCAAAGATCGGGAATAACTCCTTCAAGTTTGTCAATCAGTTTGCCATTGACGGCGAACATCATCGCATTCCTGACGGTATTGTATTCGTCAATGGTCTGCCCTTGGTGGTGCTTGAGTTTAAGAATGCTGTCAAGAAAAACACCACGATAGAAAATGCTTTCAAGCAACTGACCAATCGTTACAGACGTGACATTCCTAAGCTATTCCGTTATAATGCCTTTGTAGTCATCAGCGATGGCGTGAACAACAAGCTCGGTTCACTCTTTGCTCCATACGAATTCTTCTACGGTTGGCATAAGGCAGAGGCGACAGACTCCATTCTTGAAGGGGCTTTTGATACGATGTTCACCATGATGCACGGCTTGTTCAGGAAGGAACGCCTGCTGGACGTGGTGCATAATTTCATCTTTCTGCCCGATACACCGAAGGCAGAGGATAAAATAGTATGCCGCTATCCTCAGTATTTTGCTACCACATTACTCTATGATAACATACTGAAACATTCGAGATTGAATCCAAATGGCGATGGTAAAGGGGGGACTTATTTCGGTGCTACAGGATGCGGCAAGTCGTACACCATGCTTTTTCTTGCACGTCAACTGATGCGTTCCAAAAGACTGAGTAGTCCTACGATTATTCTGATTACAGACCGGACAGACCTTGATGACCAATTATCGAAGTCATTTCTAAATGCAAAGAAATTTATTGGAGACAAGGTGATTGTTCAAGTAGAAAACAGGGAGAAACTCAAACAACATCTTGAGAACCGCTCTGCCGGAGGCGTTTATCTTACTACTATCCAAAAGTTTGAGGAAGGGACTGGCTTGTTGAGTAATCGTGGCAACATCGTTTGTATCTCTGATGAGGCGCACCGTTCGCAAGCGGGCATAGGGAAGAAAACCACGATAACGGAAAAAGGGGTGAAGCATCACTATGGATTTGCCAAATATTTACGTGATTCTTTCCCGAATGCCACATACGTTGGATTTACCGGAACACCACTTGACAACACGCTTGATGTGTTTGGTCCGATTGTGGATCGCTACACCATGACAGAGGCTGTTGCTGACGAAATTACACGCAAGATTGTCTATGAAGGTCGGGCGGCCAAAGTCATGATTGATTCTGCCCAGGTAAAAGAAATAGAAAATTTCTACAAGCAGTGCAAACAGGACGGTGCAAGCGATTATCAGATAGAAGAGAGTAAAAAGACAATGACACGAATAGATGTCATTCTCAATGACCCCGACTTGCTTGCCAAGATTGCCCAAGATATAGTGGCACATTATGAAAAGCGAGTGGAGGAAGGTTCGTCCGTGCTTGGAAAGGCAATGATTGTATGCAGTAGCCGTTCTATCGCATGGAATCTTTATCAAGCGATTGTTCGCCTACGACCGGAGTGGACAGAAATCAAGGAGTGTATCGAGGGTGAAACACTTTCAGAAAAAGAACGTGAAGAAATAAAACCGATGCCACGTATTGCAATGGTGATTACCCGTGATAAGGATAATGACTCGGACGAACTGTATAATCTGCTTGGTAATGATGAGTATAGGAAAACTTTGGACAAGCAGTTCAAAGAGGAGAAAAGCAATTTCAAAATTGCCATCGTGGTAGATATGTGGATTACAGGCTTTGACGTGCCGAGTCTTGACACGATGTATTGTTTCAAGCCCTTGCAGATGCATACGCTGATTCAAACTATCTCACGTGTCAATCGTGTTTATCCCGGAAAAGAGAAAGGTTTGGTAGTTGACTACCTCGGCATCAAACGTCAGATGAACGAAGCCCTGCACCAGTATGGAGGAAATGGCAATGTTGACGGTCCGGATCTTGAAACAGTTGAAGAGGCAGTGAAAGTTGTCAAAGATGAACTCGATATTATCAAACGAATGTTCAACAAGTTTGATTGGAGTGCGTATTTTTCTGGTTCGCCCCTTGAACAACTGAATATTCTACAAAAAGGAGCAGAGTATATTCAACGCACAAAGGATGTGGAAACGCGCTTTATGCGTCATTGCAAAAAGATGAAAGGGGCGTATGATATATGTTGTAATTCAGAACATCTGACTAAGGAGGAAGAGAACGATATTCATTTCATGTTGGCAATCCGCTCTATTGTGGCCAAACTGACAAGAGGGGATGCTCCTGATACTGTCAAAATGAATAAGCGTGTGGCAGAAATGCTAAGAGCTGCGTTACTGTCTGACGCGGTGGAAGAAGTGGCTAAAATCGGAGTTGCGGCCGATGAAGAAATAGACCTTCTTTCATCGGAGTATATGAAACGCCTTGACTCGATACCTTACAAGAATACGAAAGTCAAGCTTATGGAGCAACTTCTGAAACAGGTTATAGAATCGTTGCGGAAAGTCAATAAGCAAAAAGGTGTGGATTTTACGAAGCGATTGGAAGATATTGTCAAAAAGTATAACGACCGTTCTGACGATGCTGCTCTTGCCAATGATGTTATTGATGATGTTGTTGGAGAGATGGTAAGGCTTATGGAGGATATTGCCAACGAGCGTACTGCCGGAGACACTATGGGGTTATCATTTGAGGAAAAGGCTTTCTTTGATATTCTCAAATCAGTAGCTGTCAAATATGATTTTATAGAGAAATTCCCAGAGGAGAAGTTGACCTCCCTTGCCAAACAAGTAAAGGAGATGGTAGAGGAACAGTCTGATGTTGCTGATTGGATGAATCGTACGGATTTGCGAGCAACCTTGAAGATGAATGTAATTGTTCTATTGGCTCGTGCAGGTTATCCGCCCAAAATCCGTGATGAAGTATTCAAGGAAATCCTCGAACAAGCTGAGAATTTCAAGCGTAACTCGCCATCGCGTCCATACTCTACTT
>OHYE01001310.1_pt1 | contig 10440 bp, 6 predicted proteins | sample 1580141 | NCBI WGS metagenome assembly OHYE01 (sample SAMEA3882530, study PRJEB24775) | human gut metagenome | biome: human-associated habitat; feature: intestine environment; material: feces | place: Netherlands | collected 2009/2010 | reverse complement strand
GGCGTGCCCGCCGCGGTAGACGGGAGCCTTGCCGGAAACGGCCTTTTCCAGCAGTCTGTCCGCGTCGCGCACGGCATCCCCCGCCGAGGCATAGACCAGCCGCTTGCCAACGAACCGCGCCAGCGGGATCGAGCGATCCACCGCCACGATCACGCACTCTGCGGCCTGGATCTCATCATCGGTCAGTTCGTCGTTGACACCGGCAGCGCCGTTCGTTTCGACCTTGAGCGTCAGGCCGCGGGCCTGCGCGGCCTGCTGGAGCGCCTCCGCCGCCAGATAGGTGTGCGCGATGCCGGTGGGGCAGGCCGTCACGGCCAGCAGCTGATAGCCGGGCTTGGCGGCACCCGGCGCTGCGTCAGACGGGGCAGACGGCGGCTCCTGCGCGTCCTGCTCCTCCCGCGCGGAGATGGCGCGGCAGAATGCCTCGGGGGTCTCACTCTCCCGCAGGCGGGCGCAGAAATCGGTGTCCAGAAAGAGCGTCGCCAGCTCGGCCAGCACCTGTACGTGCAGGTCGTTGGCTTCGGCGGGGGCGGCGATCATCACCAGCAGGTCCAGCGGCTTGCCGTCCGGTGTGTCGCAGGGCAGCGGCGGGTCCAGCGTCAGCGCAGCCAGCTGCAGCTGCCTGACGGCGGTGCTTTTGGCGTGCGGGATGGCCAGGCCGTTGCCCACACAGACGCCGCCCAGCGCCAGCCGGGCGCGGACGTCCGCCGCGAACACAGCGGTGTCAGTCAGATTGTCAGTCCCGTCCAGCAGTGTAACCATCTGCTGCACTGCACCGGTGAGCGAGTCTGCCCGTTGGCGCAGTGCGACGCAGTCAGGCCGCAGGTAGTTGGCGATGCGCATGGTTTGAGCCTCCGTTTGGTGCCGCTGTGCTCCGGCAGCTGTCGATGCAGCGCGGCTTTTGCGGCGCAGTATTAGTAAAAAAGCGGTTCCGCCGCAACGGAACCGCTATGAATGCTGTAAAAATTAGTTGAGCAGGGTCTTCTCGGTCTCGGGATCGAACAGGTGGATCTTGTGGGTATCCATAGCGACAGTGATCTTGTCGCCGCGGCGAGACTTGGAGGTGGGAGCAACGCGAGCCATCAGGTTCTGGCCCTTGTAGGTCAGGTACAGATAGATCTCAGCGCCCATCAGCTCGGAAACCTCAACCTCAGCGCTCAGGTGGCTGTTGGGATGCTTTTCCAGGAACTCCTCGTCGTCCTTGATGTCCTCGGGACGGATGCCGACCTTCAGGGTCTTGCCGACGTAAGCGTCCAGCTTGCCGTCAGCGGTCTTCTCCTTGGGCAGCGGAACCTCGGTGCCGGCCAGATCAACGATGAACTGATCGCCGGCCTTCTTCAGGGTGCCGTCCAGGAAGTTCATCTGCGGGCTGCCGATAAAGCCGGCAACGAAGATGTTGCAGGGATAATCGTACAGGTTCTGCGGGGTATCGACCTGCTGGATCATGCCGTCCTTCATAACGACGATACGATCGCCCATGGTCATAGCCTCGGTCTGGTCGTGGGTAACGTAGATGAAGGTGGTAGCCAGCTTCTTGTGCAGCTTGATGATCTCGGTGCGCATGCTGGTACGCAGCTTTGCATCCAGGTTGGACAGGGGCTCGTCCAGCAGGAAGACTGCCGGGTTACGAACCATTGCACGGCCCAGAGCAACACGCTGACGCTGACCACCGGACAGAGCCTTGGGCTTGCGGTCCAGCAGGTGCTCGATCTCCAGGATCTTAGCAGCCTCGTGCACGCGCTTGTCGATCTCGTCCTTCGGGGTCTTGCGCAGCTCCAGACCGAAAGCGATGTTCTTGTAAACGGTCATGTGGGGGTACAGAGCGTAGCTCTGGAACACCATGGCGATATCACGATCCTTGGGAGGAACGTCGTTGATCAGGCGGCCGCCGATGTACATTTCGCCCTTGGAAATCTCCTCCAGACCGGCGATCATGCGCAGGGTGGTGGACTTGCCGCAGCCAGAGGGGCCGACGAAGATGATGAACTCCTTATCCTGGATCTCCAGGTTGAAGTCGGTAACAGAAGGAGCAGTAGCGCCCGGATAGATCTTGTAGATGTGCTGGCAGCTAATCGAAGCCATAGGTCATTGCCTCCATTAAAATTTTTCTATGTTACGGCACCTTGACGGTGCACGCTCTCGTTGGTATTATAATAACAGATAACGTTGTGATATAAAATAGCATTTTATTGATTTGAGGTGTCAGATATTGCTTTATGATTGGACAAGCACCGCAGCCCTTGGCGTGGTGCGGGATATCCAGCCCAAAGAACCCCTGACCCTGACCGGCGAGGGGCTGTGGGTCTGCCTGATCTCCAGCGGCAGATGCACTGCCAGCCTGACCGATGCCTCGCCCTCCCCGGCGGGCAGCGCACTGATCCTGCCGCCCCAGAGTGCGGCGGCGGGCCATCTGGTGCTGAGCCGCGCCCCGTTGACCCTGACCCCGGAAGGGGAGAGCCACCTGCTCTGCATCCAGCTGACCGGGCAGGCGGCGGTGCAGTTCCTTGCCGGGCTGACGGAGCTGCCGTTCCTGGCCCGGGGCGAGACCTGCCCCGCCGCCGCAGAGCTGCTGGGCCGCCTTGCCGCCGAGGCCGACACACCCCGCAGCCGGGCTGCCAGCCAGCTGGCCTTTGCCCTGCTCTGCGAGCTTGCGGGGGCCGACAGCGCCGCCCCGCCCCTGCCGCCGCTGGTGGAGGCCGCCATTGAGGATATCCGCCAGAACTACGCTGGCCTGTACGGCGTGGAGGAGCTCAGTGAGCGGCTGGGGGTCTCCAAGAGCCATCTTGTCCGCACCTTTACCGCCGCCGTAGGGGTGCCCCCGGGGCGCTACCTGACCACTGTGCGGGTGGAAGCTGCCATGCGGCTGCTCCTGCACCGGGAATACACGCTGGATGTCATTGCCAGCCTGTGCGGTTTCTCAGGGGCCAACTACCTGTGCCGGGTGTTCAAAAAAGAGACCGGCCAATCCCCCGCACAGTGGCGGGCTTTGGCCGGTCAGACAGCGCGGCCCCTCAGCCCGGCGGAAAGCCAGCGGGAGCAGGCACTGTATATTTAAAATGTTCAGGAGCCGGGGCAGCACCCGGCTCCTTTCCGTGGAGGCGTTCAGCTGCACACAGACTGCGGGCGCTTGAGCAGGAACACCGTCAGGGCCAGCGTGATGGCCTCGGCGGCGGGGAAGGCCGACCACACGCCGTTCATGCCGAACAGGGCGCTCAGGATCAGCGAGCAGGTGACGATGGCGGCCACGCCCCGGCTGACCGAGGTGATGGTGGCCTCGGTGGGGCGGTTGACCGCACCCAGATAGCCCGCCGCAACAATATTGCAGCCTGCAAAGAAATAGCCCAGGAAGTAGATGCGCATACCGCTGTGAGCGTATTCGGCCATCAAAGCAGAGTTCTCGCTGTTGAAGAGGGCAACAAAGGTATCGGTAAAGCCAAACACGGCACCGTACAACACCGCCGCCAGCGCCAGCGCAGTGCCGCAGCCCAGCAGAAGCAGCTTTTTTGCCCCGGCCATCTCATTTTTGCCGTAGCACTGGCTGATCAGCGGCTGGGCACCCTGGGCCACGCCGTTGAAGATGGCTGTTGCCACCAGCGCAAAGTTTGCCACCACGCCGTAAGCGGCCACGCCCACGTTGCCCGCCAGCCGGAGCAGCAGGAAGTTGAACACGGTGGTGGTCACGGCAGAGGAGAGCTCCCCGACAAAACCGGAGATGCCCAGCTGGCAGCTCTGCACCAGCAGCCGGGCCGAGGGGGCCTGCCGGACAAAGGTGAGCGTGTTGCTCTTTTGAAAGAAGTGGCGGCTGCAGATGGCGATGCTGAGCACCGGCGAGATGGCCGTTGCCAGCGCCGCGCCGGGCAGGCCCAGCCCCATGGGGAAGATGAAGATGTAATCGAACACCACATTGAACAGGCTGCCGCTCAGGGTGGCCACCATGGCAAGGGACGGGTCGCCGTCGTTGCGGACGAAGGCCGAGAAGATGTAGTTGCACATGAAGAAGGGCGTGAACAGCAGGAAGATGCGGGTGTAGTTCAGGCCCAGCGCCACGATGTCCGCATCGCCGCCCATGAGCTGCAGAAGCGTGCCCGGGCAGAACGCGCCCGCCAGCATGAACGGGATGGCGATCAGGCAGGCGCAGAGGATGGCGTTGGAAAAAAACCGCTGCGCCCGCGCCTCGCCCTGCGCCTGCAGGATGGCGTACCGGGTGGCCGCACCCAGACCGATCATCGAGCCGAAGGCAAAGATCAGGTTGTACATGGGCAGGCAGAGGTTCAGCAGGGTCACGCCGTCGGTGCCCGCCGCCTGGGCGATGAAATAGGTGTCGGCCAGAATATAGCACGATGTGCCGATCAGACCGAAAATATTCTGCGACACATACTTGAAGAACTGCTTTGTCAGGTTCATGGATGCTTCCTTTCCGCAGGGAGAATAGGGGAGTGAAACGTAAAAACGACTACTACTATATCATAAAACTTGGCATATTTCAACGAAAAAGCGAGGAAACACGCCGCCGGTTTCCCGGCAGGGCGCTTCCGCAGGTTATTTTGGGATGAGAATGGTTAGGTTGTGGGTGTTTGCTTCCTCTCCTGCGCCTTCTTCCATGCGTGGATGGAATCGGTAAAGGTCACAGGTGCAAACGGGTCAAAGTGGTCGGGGTGTTCGTCTGCGTCCAGCAGCTCCATCAGGTCGTTTTCCACGGCCCAGCGGGCGGCCTGCTGGATGGCACTGTCCTCATTGCTGATATCGCTGTAAAGGGCGGTGCTGACAGGCTCCGGGTTTCCGGCATCCTGCCACAGCAGCACAGCCAGTTCCGCGCGGTTCTGCGGGACGATGGCTCCATGGGGCAGCAGATACCGCAGGTAGAGCTCGGTGCCCAGCATGTGGCCCTGATAGAGCAGGACTACGCCGCCGACAATGACGGTACCAGCGGCCGCACCCTTTTCCAACAGATTGGGGCCCTCGTCAATGGACGCATCCCTTGTCATGGATTCGATTTTTACATCGGCATGGGGCATTGTGAAGGTAAAGGTCTCCTCATCGTATGCCACATCGGGGTCACCCAGCAGGGATTTGTCACTGATCGTCCACTGGTCAAAGGTCTGTGCATCGGAGAGGATGCTTCTATCGAAACTTACCTCAACCACTGCGTCCTCTTTTACGGGATAGCTGTTGTCCGCATCCGGGGCAACAGCGGTGCCATCCACCTTGACGGTACCGCCAATGACAGTCAGGGTATGGAAAACATCCTTCTTGTTTACTGTGTACTTTGCTTCTGCCTTGCCAAGCTCGTCACCATTCTCTTTTGTTACGGTAACGGTCAAGGTCTGCTCGCCGCTCATCTTGGGGGTAATGCGGAACTCATAATCCTTTGCGCCGTCATCCAGGTCGATTTCCAGACCATCGGCAGGCATATCCTTCCAGTCATCGCCGTCCTTATACTGTACTTCGCCGTTCTTACCGCCAAAGTCGATTTTACCCTTGCCGGTATCATCCTTCGGGTCAACTCTTACAGTAAAGTCGTGGCTTTTCTCTTCATTGAGGGTCACATTGTCAAGGCCATCAATGGTCACAGTACCGTCCTCATAGTCACGCACCGTAAAGCTGACCTCGTCAGTGTTCGGTGCACCGGTCAGGCCATCTTTCTGCACGCCAGCAGTCAGCGTGTTGGGGCCGGTTTGGTCGGGGACCAGCTTAAACTGGTAGCTCTTGCTCACAAGCGCAATATCCAGTTCGCTGCTGGTCATTTCCTCCCAAGTACCATCGTCCTTTTGCTGATACAGTGTGCCGCCGTTGGCAAGAGTAAGGGTCAGCTTGCCGTTGCCTGCATCACCATCGGGGGTGATTTTTACCGTAAAGGGGTACTCTTTGCCCTTTACCAAGGTGTCACCATCGCTCAGGCCGCTGATGGCAACCGTTGCAAAGGTGTCGGTCTGCCGCCATGCGGCGTACAGCGTTATGGTGTCCGGTACACCCTCGGTTGCGGGGTCAAAGGCTGTCATTGCTCGCGCCACATTGTCGGTGTAATACCAGCCATCAAATACATAGCCCTTTCTGGTGGGGTTTGCAGGTACATCACCCTTGGTAGCCACTTTTTCGGTGCGCCAGATTTCTTTGATTGTCACAGGGGCAGAGGTACCATCCTTAAAGGTGCCACCGTTGGGGTTGAAGGTCACGTCGCAGAGGTAGCGGATATCCTGCGAACCGATTTTGAGATTCGCCCTATCCAAATTGGTAAAGTTGTTTGTTCCAATGGCTTCTTCCAGCTCTGCCCGGGTTCCATTATAGTAAATTGCTCTATTTTGTTCATCAATTTGCCGGATATTCTGCAGATTCTGCGGCAGGAACAGCCTTTTTATTCCAGCCCGCTTAAAGGCATCTTCTCTCACAGTTTGCACTGTTTCCGGAATCATAAAGTTTCCTTCTTCATCGCCTTTGAAATTAACACAGGCATCAAACGCCCGTAGGCCAATCGAGGTGACATTACTCGGGAATATGAAGTCTAGCCCACAGTGGTAAAACGTTTCTTGTTCAATTTCTGTCACTGTATCTGGAATCTTAAAAGTTCCCGTCAAGCCCGTGCAATCATAAAAAGCCTGTCTACCAATCGATTCAATATCCTTTGGAAGAGTCAAACTTCCTTTCAATTGTGCACAGCCTCTGAATGCACCCCAGCCAATGGACTTCACATTTTCCGGAATCTTCAAGCCACCCTGCACTTTCAGCTGTGAGCAATTCCAGAAAGCACAACTCGGAATCACAGTAAGCTGGCTGGGCAGTGTAAGATATCCATTCAGACTGCTGCATCCATAAAAGGCATTATTTCCAATCGATGTTACCGTGTCCGGAATTTCAAGGTCACCGGTCAAGCTGCTGCACCGGGCAAATGCAGCATCTTCAATAACCGTCACACTGCTTGGAATTACCAGCTTATCCTCAACTTTCAGATTTACGCAGTTGTTAAACGCAATTTTCGGTATCTTCGTCAGGCTGCTCGAAAGTACCAGATATCCGTCAAGATTAGCGCAATTGTAAAATGCCCCTGTTCCAATTGAGGTTACCGTATCTGGAAGTTTAAGACCACCGGTCAGGTTATAGCAATTGTAGAACGCATCGTTGCCTACAGACTGTAGGCCCTCCGGCAGTTCAAAGTTTCCAGATAAATTATTGCAATCCAGAAAAGCCTCTGCACCGATCTCTGTTACACTATCCGGAATTTCCAGCGAACCGGTTAATTTCTTGCACCCATAAAAGGCATTATTTCCAATGGATGTCAGCGCTTTCGCGTCAGAAAGATCAAGCGTCGCCTGCATATCACTGCACTGATAAAAAGCATTTGAACCAATGGATGTAACACCATTTTCAATCACTATCTTTTTGATCTGATTGGATATTTCCTTCCAAGGGGCAACAAAATGCATGGTTTGATAATTTTCCATAGCACCTTCGCCTGAAAATGTCAACGTGCCGCTTGCACTATTAAAATGCGCCGTTACGATGTTCGAAGCGTTCGCGCCACAGCTCCATTCAGGATCTTCCGCAAACGCTGTCACTGCCCCCACCGGCAGAAATGTCAGCATCATACTGAACGCCAGTAGTAAGCTGACCAATCGCTTTTTCATAAAGCATCCTCCTTTGCAAAACTCCCATGCCACCGCAAAACAAAAGAGCGCCGCACCAACCATCCGGCTGGTACAACGCTCTGAAACTCTTGATGGAAAAGTGCAGCTGGTTGCCATATTACGGGCCCTTTAGCTTTGCGTCGCAGCCTTTCGACTGGTTTGCCGATACCTTGATTTTTGCATAATGACATCTTACACAAAAATACTACGCTTTTTTTTTTTTAGTCAATAGCGCACGGAGATAATTGGAAAACTGCACAAAAATGGAGGAAATTTAGAGGTTTAGCGGCTAAACCCCACCGTCATCCCTTCGGGATGCCACCGCCCCTAATAGGGGCGGCCTTGGCAAAAAGGTGAAACTATCCGCCATGCCAAGGGCCCCCCTATTAGCGGGGGCTGTCGCTGAAAGCGACTGGGGGGTTGCCCCCACAACCGAACCATTCTCTATTCCCAAATAACCTGTGGAAGCGCCCTGCCGGGGAACCGGTGGGGCGCTTCTGCATAGGGGCGGGAGCCGAAACCGCCGCTTTTTCCGCTCTAGCGCCGTGGTTTTTATTGACAAGCTCCCGGCTTGCTATTATAATAGAACAGTCATAATAGCATTCGTGCGCGGCTTTGCGGCTGCGTCAATCCAATAGACAAGGAGAAGATCCAAAATGGCACAAGAAATCAAGATGTCCGCTTCCGGCCTGAAGGCGATGCAGGACGAACTGGAATACCTCAAGACGGTCCGCCGCAAGGAGCTGGCCGAGGAGATCAAGGAAGCCCGCAGCCACGGCGACCTTTCTGAGAACAGCGAGTACGATGAAGCCAAGAACACCCAGGGTCTGGTGGAGAACCGCATCACCGAGCTGGAGCAGATGGTCAAGAACGCTGTGATCATCGACGAGAGCGAGCTGAGCGTGGACAGCGTTGCTGTTGGCACCCACGTTTCCATCAAGATGATCGGCGATGATGAGGCCGAGGAGTACGATATCGTTGGCCGCACCGAGGCTGACCCCATCAACGGCAAAATCAGCGACGAGAGCCCCGTGGGCCACGCTCTGCTGGGCAAGGCCGTGGGCGAGAAGGCTGAGGTTCTGCTGCCCTCCGGCCAGACCGTCGAGTACGAAGTGCTGGCCATCACCCACGCCGCAAACTGAGCCTGAACGGGAGGAAACCATGGAAGAGCAAAAGAGAAACCCCGCTCAGGGCCTGTCTGAGAGCGAGCAGGTGCAGGTGCGCCGCCAGAAGCTGGCCGACCTGCAGGCTGCCGGAAACGACCCCTTCACCCTGACCAAGTTCCCGCAGGACGCATACTCTGCCGACCTGAAGGAAGAGTTCAAGGAACTGCCCAACGAGACCGACAGCGGCAAGCAGGTGGCGCTGGCTGGCCGTATGATGTCCAAGCGCGTGATGGGCAAGGCAAGCTTTGCCCACCTGCGCGATGACAAGGGCGATATCCAGCTGTATGTCCGCCGCGACGAGCTGGGCGAGGAGGCTTACGCCGCCTTCAAGAAGCTGGACGTGGGCGATATCATCGGTGTCAAGGGCGAGGTGTTCCGCACCAAGACCGGCGAGCTGAGCGTGCGCGCCACCGAGCTGACCCTGCTGGCCAAGAGCCTGCGTCCCCTGCCCGAGAAGTTCCACGGCCTGACCGACACCGAGATGCGTTACCGTCAGCGCTACGTGGACCTGATTGCCAACCCCGAGGTGAAGGACACCTTCGTGAAGCGCAGCCAGATCCTGAAGGAGATCCGCGCCTATCTGGACGAGAAGGGCTTCCTGGAGGTGGATACCCCCATCCTGACCCCCTTTGAGATCGGTGCCTCTGCCCGCCCCTTCTACACCCACCACAACAGCCTGAACATGGACATGGTGCTGCGCATTGAGACTGAGCTGTATCTCAAGCGCCTGATCGTGGGCGGCATGGACCGCGTGTACGAGGTTGGCCGCATCTTCCGCAACGAGGGCATGGACCCCAAGCACAACCCCGAGTTCACCAGCATTGAGCTGTATCAGGCCTTCACCGATTTCCACGGCATGATGGATCTGGTGGAAGAGCTGTACAAGCGCCTTGCCCTCAAGATCTGCGGCAGCATGGTCATTCCCTATCAGGGCAAGCAGATCGATATGAGCCACTGGGAGCGCCTGACCATGGTCGAGGCTGTCAAGAAGTATTCCGGCGTGGACTTCAACGACTGGAAGACCGACGAGGATGCCATTGCCTCTGCCAAGGAGCATCATGTGGAGCTGCCCGAGGTTCCCACCAAGGGTGCCATTCTGGCCGAGTTCTTCGATGCCTTTGTTGAGGACAAGCTGATCCAGCCCACCTTCATTTATGATTACCCTGTCGAGATCAGCCCGCTGGCCAAGCGCAAGCCGGATGATCCCGCCTTTACCGAGCGCTTTGAGTATTTCATCGACTGCACCGAGTACGGCAACGCCTTCAGCGAGCTGAACGACCCCATCGACCAGAAGGGCCGCTTCGAGCGTCAGGTGGCCGAGCGCAAGGCCCTGGAGCCCGAGTGCAAGGCACAGGTGGACTACGACTACGTCAACGCACTGGAGTACGGCCTGCCTCCCACGGGCGGTCTGGGCTTCGGCGTGGACCGTCTGGTGATGCTGCTCACCGATAGTGCATCTATCCGTGATGTGCTGCTGTTCCCCACGATGAAGCCGATTGACCAGTAAACTTCCAATTTAAGCGAAACAAAGCCTGAAACTTCTTGATGTACCGAGAAGTTTCAGGCTTTTTCTTTTGATGGATTTCCAGCGAAAACTACACCATACGCCAATTTTACGCCAAACGATGCAGGATTTTGTGCAGAGCAAAAAGAGC
>OHYE01001304.1_pt1 | contig 10468 bp, 8 predicted proteins | sample 1580141 | NCBI WGS metagenome assembly OHYE01 (sample SAMEA3882530, study PRJEB24775) | human gut metagenome | biome: human-associated habitat; feature: intestine environment; material: feces | place: Netherlands | collected 2009/2010 | reverse complement strand
TTATATCCGGAAAACCTGTTATCTTTATTTTAGGTAAAGAGTAGCAATTATCTTCCGCTATCAGCTGACGCAATTGAGTCGCATTCCACAAAATGCCCGATTCCTGTATCTGACGAACCACTTGCGTCAAGTCAACTTCCCGCACTTCCAATCCATATCCCTTTAATGCATCTGCAAAAAGTGCCGGACTCAACTCCTCACCTACCGGAGGAAGCTGCGCAGTATCTCCCATCAACAAAAGACGGCACCCCTGACCGGAATAAACAAACTGTATCAAATCGTCCAGCAAACGCCCTGTACCAAACACAGCACCGGATAACCCCTCGTTCGAAATCATCGAAGCTTCATCCACTATATATAAGGTATGAGTAGTCAAATTATCGTTTACAGAGAAGTTACTCACCTCATTGGAGAAAGACTGCTGACGGTAAATCTTTTTGTGAATAGTAAACGCCGGATGCCCCGCATAAGCCGAAAAGACTTTCGCCGCCCGCCCCGTAGGAGCCAACAGAATTGACTTCTGTTGCAACTTATCCAATGTCCGTACCAGCGCTCCGACCAGCGAAGTTTTTCCTGTACCAGCATATCCGCGCAGCACAAAAACCGCATCATTACGGGGAGATAACAAGAAGGCAGCTAATGATTTTAGTACTATTTCTTGCTCAAAAGTTGGTTCATAAGGAAAATTTTCCTTAATTTGCGTTTCTAAATAGTTATTTATCATTTTTGTAATAGAAAAAAGTTACAGGAACTATCGCCATTAGAATTATTTATTTTATTTTTGCGGTACGAATATAACAACTAAAAAACATATTTATCATGAAAACAGTATTTAATATCGTTTTAGGCTTGTGTGCAGTGGTACTGATCTACATCTGCTATGCTAGCATTATGGGTCCTATTAATTTCGAAAAGGCTAGAAAGCACAGAGAGAAGGCAGTTATTGCCCGCTTAATGGACATCCGTAAAGCACAGCAGGAGTATCGTAACTTGAACCACCAACAGTACACGGCAAGTTTCGACACTTTGATCTACTTTGTTAAAAACCAGAAGTTGCCTTTCATCTACAAAGAAGGTGAATTGAATGACAAGCAGTTGGAAGACGGTATGACAGAAAAGAAAGCTATTGCTATCATCAACAAAGCTAAGAAAACAGGTAAATACGACGAGGTAAAGAAAGCAGGCTTGGAAAACTTCAAGCGTGACACAATGTGGGTTGCAGTACTGGATACTATTTTCCCAAAAGGTTTCAATCCCGATTCTATGAGATATGTTCCTTACGGTGGCGGCGCACAATTCGAAATGGCTATCAAGAACGATACAGCTAAATCCGGTGCTCCTTTCTGTCTGCTCGAAGTTAAGACTCCGTATGAAACTTACCTGGGTGGTCTGGACAAGCAAGAAATTGCTAACATGAAAGACGTACAGACTAAGTTGGGTAAATACTGCGGTCTGATGATCGGTAGCTTGGAAACTGCTAACAATAATGCAGGTAACTGGGAATAATTCCCTATCCGCAACACTGTATGATAGAAACGATTGACTTTAGTAAATCGGAACAATATACGTTATCCATCCGCCTCAGTGCGGATGGATTTTCTTTTTCTGTATTCAACCCTCTGGGTGAAGGCGAGCTCTCTTTCTTTGACCGGAAAGTAGAAGAATCACTCTCCCTCACAGCCAATCTTAAACAGACTTTCCGTGAAATAGAATGGCTTAAACACCCTTATCGCCGGGTAAATATACTCATGGCGGACAAGCGCTTTACCCTCGTGCCACTGGAGTTCTTTGAAGACGAACAGACGGAAACACTTTTTTATCATAACCACCCGAAGCGGGAAAACGAAATTGTGCAATACAACATTCTGCGAAAGAATAATGCCGTAGTATTGTTCAGTATGGACAAGAGTGCCCGTTCTTTCCTGTGCGAACAATATCCCGATGTAAGATTTTATTCGCAGGCAAGCTCGTTCATCGAACATTTCTCCAGCAAAAGCCGCCTGGGCAACAGTCGGAAAATGTACGTGCATCTGCGGAAAGATGCCGCCGACCTGTATTGCTACGACCGCAATCACCTGTTGCTTGCCAACTCCTTTGAATGTAAACAGACAGCGGACCGCATCTATTACCTATTATATATATGGAAGCAACTCGGCTTTGAACAGGAACGTGACGAAATGCACCTCACCGGTGAATTGTCTGACAAAGAAGCTTTGCTCAGCGAACTACGAAAATTTATCCGGCAGGTATTCATCATGAACCCTGCCACTAACCTCGACCTACAAGCAATAACCACATGCGAGTAATCAGCGGAATATATAAAAGAAGAAGATTTGACGTGCCCCGTACTTTCAAGGCACGTCCCACAACGGATTTTGCCAAAGAGAATCTGTTCAATGTACTTGCCAATTATCTGGATTTTGAGGACGGAGTATCCGCACTCGATCTCTTTGCAGGAACCGGCAGCATCAGCATCGAACTGGTATCACGGGGTTGCGACCGCGTAATCAGCGTTGAAAAAGACCGGGACCACCATGCTTTCATCTGCAAGATAATGCAAGAGGTAAAGACTGACAAATGTATCCCTATCCGTGGCGATGTATTCAAATTCATCAAAGGAGGACGTGAACAGTTCGATTTTATCTTTGCCGATCCTCCGTACGAATTGCAGGGATTGGAAACCATTCCTAATCTTATCTTCGAAAACAATCTCTTGAAAGAGGAAGGCTTGCTTGTATTGGAACATGGAAAGAAAGATAACTTCGAAGATCATCCGAACTTTGTAGAGAGACGGGTATATGGCAGTGTGAACTTCTCCTTCTTTGAGAAGTTGAAAGTTGAGAGTTTATAAGAGCGGTGCCATCAGTCGCACCACACTCTCGGCAGCTTTCCGCCACCAGGGACGCTTCACCCAGTTTTTAAGAAAGACCTGCACACACTCGCGTTGATCCTGAAGAAAGATTTCACGCATTTGCAGTGCAGTTTCAGTATCATAAATAAAAGCGTTCACCTCAAAATTATGCTCGAAGCTGCGGAAGTCCACATTGGTAGAGCCAACAGTAGTAAGTTCATCATCCGACACCATCAGTTTGGAGTGCAGAAAACCTATCTTATAAAAATAAACTTTCACACCAGCCTGCAATACATCCGCCAGATAGGAACAAGAACCTAAATTCGTAAGGCGATTATCCGCACGCAAGGGCAGCATCAGTCGAACATCAACTCCTGCCAATGCGGCCGTTTGCATAGCAGCCAGTATCTGTTCTGTAGGCAAGAAGTAAGGGGTCTGTATATAGAAATATTTCTTCGCACCGGAAATTGCCATACTCAATCCTTGCATAATTTCTTTCCAGGGACCAATAGGATCACTCGTCACAATCTGTACTAACGAATTACCCGACGCCTCCATCTTCGGAAAATAACGGGAGGCACTGATCAAAGTACGGTCTACAAAATACCAGTCGAGCAAGAAAGCGGTCTGCAAGCCATGCACGGCTTTGCCTTCCAATAAAAGATGCGTATCGCGCCAAATCCCCCATGAGAACCCACGCATATAGCGTTCTGCCAGATTCATCCCACCCACAAAACCGATTCGTCCGTCAATCACAACAATCTTACGGTGGTTGCGATAGTTCACTTTGCTGGTGAACAGGGGGAAACGTACTTTCAGAAAGCTGCGTACCTCGATACCTGCCGAACGCATTTCATCATAGAAACGGTTGGGCACATGCCAGCATCCTACATCGTCATAGATGACACGTACTTCAACGCCCGCCCGTACTTTCTCTATCAGTACATCCCGCACCATTCGCCCGATGGCATCATCCTCAAAAATATAAAATTCAATATGGATATGTTGCCGGGCTTTAGCCAGTTCCCGCAACAGGGATTGCAACATGGAAGCACCGCTGGTATAAGTCTCTACACGGTTGCCGTCAAAAGGAAACGCCTGGGTTGTATTGCGAAATAAAGAAATGAGCCGGCTATAAGCTATAGGCAAGGTAGTGGCATCCTGCGCCAGGTATTCCACCATCGGTTTATTCAACAGACGGTTATAAATCTTCTGCTCTATTATTCGCTCGCGCCTCCGGCTACGCCCGAAAAAGAAGTAAAAGACCAGTCCCACAACAGGCAGAAACATCAATACCAATATCCATGCCAATGTCTTCACCGGATTACGATTGTCGAGAATGATGACAACAATTGTTCCGATGATAGCGCCAAAGTAAATAATATCAAAGGCGACGGTAGCTACTTGGTTTAGTATATAGTTCCAGTCAATCACAAAAGCAAATATAGAGAAAATAAAAGAATTCCTGTTTTTTTATAAGAAAAAAGAGATTGTCTTTAAAGTATTTACATATATTTGCGTAATTACACACTAATACTATGAAATATGAAAAAACATCTTTTAATCGCCCTCGTGCTGGGCTTGTCAACTACTATCTGTCATTCGCAAGTAAAAATCAGTGTACAAGGTGGAACCGGATTGACCGGCATTACCCAAAATGAAAATTACAATGCTAACTTTGGGTACCGTTTCGGAGTCGGCGTAGAATTCCCTATTGACAAAACTTGGTCCATGCAGACCGGACTACAGCTACTAAACAGAAGCTACTCTATTGATGAAGCAGTAACCGCTTTGGGTATTACGGAAACAGGCAAGCAAATCTATATGGGATTAGGAATCGATTCAAAAATCAATGGAATCTATTTACAAGTTCCCATCAAAGTAGCCGCATATCTGCCTTTGAATAATAACTGTGGGTTGCAATTCAGTGGTGGTCCGTATATCGCTTTGGGAATTGGTGGAAAAAGTAAATTGAACTGGGTGCTTGCCACTAATGAAAGATATGATGATGATGACTTTATCACGCCCAGTGAAGGTAATGGCGCTACATTGGTAAATGGTGAAGCAACGCATAAGACATTCGATAAAAACGAAGGTTTGAAATGCCTTGACATCGGTTTAAGTCTTGGAGTAGACTTCAAGTACAAATGTCTTTTTGCCGGTATCGGTGCCGAGTACAGCCTTCTTCCCATTGATAAGGAGTTTCCCAAAAATCTCTTCAAATATTCCTTCCAAGAAGACCAAACACTTGTCTCCCCCCACAACATAGGAATAGAATTTCATGTAGGCTTTTGCTTCAACGCAGGGAAACGCTAAATAACAGAATCCCCTTCCATCTCTTTCAGCGAAAGCGAATGGAAGGGGAAACTTATAATAATAACTGGTCAGTTTACTTTAAAAACGGCGTCCGCCAAATCCACCGGGACGTCCACCAGGTCCGCCATGACCGCCAGGACCACCAGGGCCACCAAATCCACCTCTACCCATCTTCTCACGGGCAGCCTTGTTACCAAAGATATTCAGGCGATAGATAAAGTGCACCATACAGTAGCTGTTAACACCATTGTATTCCGAAACCGAACGACCATCTGCCGTCAATGAACGGCTAATGTTACTTTGTTGTTTCAGGATATCGTACATTTCAAAACTTATCGTTGCCGCACCTTTCAAGAAAGTCTGCGAGAGTTGTGCATTCCAGATCAGCTCATTACGGTTCATACTTGAATCCGTATAACCACGACGGCTCTGATTGGCGATATTGGTAGTGAAAGTCATGTTCCAGGGAGCCATCAACTGGGTATTGGCACCATAAGAGAAAGTATAAGGTTCCTGGTTATTGTCCGGACGCAGTTTATTACGCTCGGCAGTGTAAGAGATAGAGCCATTCAACCCGAATTCGAACCAATCATTGCGGTAGGCACCGTTCAAACGTTCACTCAGCGTCAAGCCCGTTGTCGTATTCTTATCATCAACTTTAGTTTCCTGATTGTACAGATACGCCACATTATTCTGATAATTAATATTAGAGAATGAATTGATGGTATACTTCTTATTCTTCAGTGCCGTATTGAATCCAAACATACCGAAAGCACTCCAATTACCATTAATATTTTTCGGCGTCGTGGTTCGTCCACCGGTCTGTTCATTGTATTCGGTACTGTTACTGATGCTGTTCTGCGTAGCCGAGAAACTGGCATGCGTCATGATACCCCGTTGAAGTTCCGCATTATACGTATTGTAGAACAAACGCATAGAGTGCGTGAAAGAAGGCTTCAAGCCCGGGTTACCGACACGGATATTCAACGGATTGGAGTTATCCACAATCGGCAACAGGTTTTCCATACTCGGCTGACCGGTACGTCCGCGATAGTTAAAGCGCAACTGGCTTACCTTGGAGAAGCGATAACGGAAATCAACATTCGGAGCAAAATTGAACACGGAACGCGTTGTATCGATCATATAATTTCCTTTCTTATAAGAAAGCTTGGAACTCTGTGGTTGGAAAGACATACCTGCACTCAACTGATACTTTTCACGAATGAAACGCAGCGATACGGATGCATCATGATTATAGTATCTATATTCGGCATATTTACCTAAGCTATCCACTGCATGGTTCTCATAACCGGTAGGCAACGGCTCGCCAATTCCCCACTCCGGATTGATCTGATACAAATCATAAGTCGTCTTGTCACTCTCGCTGTATTTATACTGGAACTGATAGCTGAATTGCAAGAAAGTGGCCCGTGCAATCGGTTCGCTATACGTAATTTGTGCACTATAATTATAGTTATTGGTCGGAGTAGTGATATACTGATTACGAACCAAAGTAGAGTCCGGGTTCGTAGGAATCTGATAATAACGTGTCGTAGATTCCGTATACTGATTATTGTCATTATCACCGTAACCGAAGCGTCCGCGGAATGTAATGTTACGTCCTTTATCATTCAGCTTACGGTTAATTTGTAAAGTCGCATCTGTCGAAATGCTCTTGCTGTCGGAAAGTGTCCCGCTGTTCGTAGCATTTACACGAATATCCTTCAACGGGTCCCCGGCAATTATTTTATCAAAATCAAGATAATCGTTCGGATTGGCAACCAGACTGAATGGGTCTGCATCAAAGGTTCCCGACAATGAGCTCGAAGCATTATCCGTCTTACCATAAGAGAAGTTCGGGCGGAAAATGATATTCGTCATTGAATCCGGCTTCCACTCCATACGGAAATCGGCTCTGAATGTAGAATTCTTGTTCCGGTTGACTGAGTTGGAATTGGAATATGAATTACCATTCTGCAAGAAGCGCTCGGACGAGTTGATATTAGAGATATCAGCGTCATTATAATTATATTGGGCACTTCCTCCCAGTTCTATCTTCTTATTCTCTGTGGCAAAACTGATACCCAATTCTTTAGGCGCGTTCAAACCATTGTTACGACGCCAGCGGGGTCCACCTCCACCACCTGAAAAGCCCTGGTTGTTCACGTTATTGGTAGAACCAATAACGGTTACCTGTGTCTTATCCACAAAATGATTTACATTTAAACGGGCTGCCACGGCTGCATCCGCATTACCAAACCATCCACGGTTCATACCTTTCTTCACCGTCAAGTCAAGTACGGTTTCTTCCTCACCGTCATCAATACCCGTGATACGTGCCAGGTCCGACTGCTTGTCATACGTCTTCAGCTTATCGATCATCTCCACCGGCAAGTTCTTCAAGCCCGTTTTCACGTCTCCACCAAAGAATTCCTTTCCATCTACCATGATCTTTTTCAACTCCTTACCATTGATTTTCACGTTACCGTCATCATCAATTTCGGCACCGGGGAGTTTCTTCACCAGCTCTTCCAGCATGGCCCCTTCCGGTGTGCGGTAAGCACTGGAATTGTACATTAACGTATCTTCCACTACCTGTACCTGCGGAGCTTCTGCGGTAATCACCGCTTCTGCCAACATCACGGCATCCGTCTTCAGAGCCAGCGTACCTACATTCTTATTGGGATTTTGAGCCGACAGTTGCAAAGGAAGCACTGTAGGTTGGAAGCCGATATAGGAAACTTTCAATACATATTTCCCGGCCTGCACTTTGGGCAGGGTGAAATATCCCTGCGCTGTAGTGGCTATACCCGCCGCAAATGCACTGTCCGGTAACGAAAGTAACTGTACTGTGGCTTGTACTGCGGGCTCTTTCGTGTCATCCTCGATGACACGCCCCGCTACGGTAATGTTCTTAGTCTGTGAGAAAGCGGAAAGTGTGGTTGTCAGCAATAACACTGTTCCGATGATTACTTTTTTCATGCGCCTGTTTTTTATGAAACAAAATGTCTGTTTTTATACTGTTTCATTTGACAAGCTTTCAATGGAAAAGTTTAATGAGGTTTAAATAAAATGTTCTAATTATCGACGATCTCGCTTAAACAACCTATCAACTGCCGCTTTCTTTATACCAAATTCCAGGCAAAGAACATTCAGTATCAGAAAGATCAGAAAAGAGGAAGTATCCACGCTCATGATGTCTCCCTTCGCCAGGCGATAGAGCATACCGCCAAAGATGAATAATACGGTCAGGAACATAGCATTACGTGTAGCCGTATTACGGACCTGCTCAGTTTCCTTATTCTCGTTCTTGGTATAGGCAAACAGAATCATCAATGCGCCAAGCATCATCAGCAGCTTAGAGCATTCTTTATAAAACAAGAGGTTGGAATCCGTCATTTTCCCTAGCATCAGCATCAGGAACGGAAGAAACAGTGCCAAAGCTATCACAAAATATCCTAATAGACGACAATAAACCGGTAGTAATGCTCTCATTTCAAAATTACGAATTACTAATTATTAAATTATAGATTGTGGGGGGCAGATGGCAGAAGCATCATGCCAGCCCATCAAAAATCGATGGGCAAAGATAACGTTTTATTGCCAAAAGAGCTATCTTTGTACCACAATTAACAAAGAAGGTATCCATCTCTTTCATAATTTAGAATCCACAATCAGTAATTTATAATTTGTAATTAATCAGATGAGTAAACAAGAAGTAATCCTTTGCGAGAAACTGGAAAGCAGCCTGGCAAGCGCCATCGGGAATTGTCCCCATGACAAGCTCTTCATATTGACCGACGAGCATACCCACCGTCTCTGCCTGCCGCAACTCAATGACATTCCGGCACTGAAAGAGGCTACCGAAATCGTTATCGGTGCCGAAGATGTACACAAGAATCTGGAAACCCTGGCTTCCGTTTGGCAAGCTCTGAGCGAACAGGGAGCTACACGCCATTCATTACTGATTAACCTGGGTGGCGGCATGGTGACCGACCTGGGTGGTTTCGCCGCTTCTACCTTCAAGCGGGGCATTGCCTATATCAATATCCCCACCACCCTGCTGGCCATGGTGGATGCTTCCGTAGGAGGCAAAACGGGTATCAACTTCAACGGGTTGAAGAACGAAATCGGTGTTTTCGCACCTGCTGCCAGTGTACTTCTTGAAACGGAGTTCCTGCGCAGCCTCGATGCCCACAACTTCTTCTCCGGTTATGCCGAGATGTTGAAGCACGGTCTTATCAGTACCCCGGAGCACCTTGCCGAGTTATTGGCTTTCGATACGGACAAGATAGATTACGTTGCACTGAAATCAATGGTGGGCCGTTCCGTACAAGTAAAAGAGGATATCGTGGAACAAGATCCGCTGGAACACGGCATCCGCAAGGCGCTGAACCTGGGACATACCGTAGGTCATGCCTTCGAAAGTCTGGCTCTTGCCGAAGGTCGCCCCGTATTACATGGTTATGCTGTTGCTTGGGGAATTGTTTGCGAGCTATACCTCTCTTATATAAAGGTAGGTTTTCCGAAAGAGAAAATGCGCCAGACCATTCAGTTCATCAAAGAGAACTACGGTGGCTTTGCCTTCAATTGCAAACAGTACGACCAACTTTATGAGTTGATGAAGCATGACAAAAAGAACACTGCCGGCGCCATCAACTTCAACCAGACTGCCGACAAAGATACCATTTACGAAATGTTCGATTTTTATCGGGAATGCATGGGGGTATAACCTCACTGTGTACCTGTACTATTTCCCCTTCCACACTTCTGCAACCCTTTATTCATAGGGGATAGAGTGTGGAAGGGGTATTCTTTAGGGGTTCTCAGTAATCTCTTCTTCCGGAAATTCTCCTTGCAGTTCCGCCTTCTTTTCCGCTTCCACAACTTTCTTGCTCAACATACTTGCCGGGAAGTATTTGCTCAGCGGATAGCGGAAAAATCTCATTTCCCTGCTTAATTCCCTGGTCAAGCCGCGGTCAGCGGTGAAGTAAACGCGCGAAATGCGCACGGTTCCCGGCATCACGTCTTCGGGGTGTTCAAAGCCCTCGCTGGTTATCGCAATATGGAAAGAGCCCAGTCCTTTGATGGATACCGACTCCCCATTCTTCAAGGCCTCTTCTATGAAGTGAGGCAGGTCGGCCAATATTCCTTTTACATCACCTTCGCTCCTGCCCGTCCGGTGAGCGATTCGTTTTGCCAGTATGTCTTCGGTCACCCCACCTCTGGGTTGCAGTGTACGTTGCACGGCATAATACAGTTGTTTTGCACCTTCCTTAGTCTGGAAGAGTTTCTTTCTTA
>OHYE01001299.1_pt1 | contig 10499 bp, 7 predicted proteins | sample 1580141 | NCBI WGS metagenome assembly OHYE01 (sample SAMEA3882530, study PRJEB24775) | human gut metagenome | biome: human-associated habitat; feature: intestine environment; material: feces | place: Netherlands | collected 2009/2010 | reverse complement strand
AGATGGTTGCCGAAGCAACCGCGCCTCGGCGCGAGAATGTGCCAAGGCACATTCTATTTTACCGTATAGGTTCTTTACATTTCCCACAAATGCCCCTTTAACAAAAGGCAGGAATGATGTATAATGAATATAATAAACGGGGTTTATTCCGAGGATTATAATCAAGTGGGAGGATGTATCATGAAAAACATTTTGTTCATCGCATCAGAAGGTGTGCCATTTATCAAGACAGGCGGACTGGCAGATGTGGTTGGATCACTGCCGAAGGGCATTGATAAGGAATATTATGATGTGAGGGTTATCCTGCCCAAGTATAACTGCATGCATCAGGATAAGAAGGATATGCTCCATTACAGAGATCACTTCTACATGGAATTTAACTGGAAAAACGAATATGTCGGCATTCTGGAAGCAGAATACGATGGGATTAAATATTATTTTATTGATAACGAATATTATTTTAACGGTTTTAAGCCGTACTGTGACAACGCTTTATTTGAAATTGAAAAGTTTGCATTTTTCTCAAAAGCTGCGCTGTCGATTCTGCCGGTGATCGGTTTCAGACCGGATTTGATTCACTGTCATGACTGGCAGACTGGTCTGATTCCGGTATATCTGCATGAACGCTTTGCAGGCGGTGAGTTTTATCGGGGTATCAAGACAGTTATGACGATCCATAACCTGAAATTCCAGGGCAAATGGAGTATCAAGGAGGTTCAGAGCATTACCGGATTGCCGGATTACTATTTTGCACCGGATAAGCTGGAAGCATACAAGGATGCAAACCTGTTAAAAGGCGGTCTGGTATATGCGGATGCGATTACAACCGTAAGCCCGACCTATGCAGAAGAGATCAAGACACCGTTTTATGGCGAAGGCTTGGACGGATTGCTCCGTGCACGTTCGAATGACCTGCGTGGTATTTTGAATGGTATCGACTATGATGCGTTCAATCCGGAGACGGATCCTTACATCACGAACCGTTATAATGCAGTGAACTTCCGAAAAGAGAAGATTAAGAATAAACGTGCCCTGCAGGCGGATATGGGGCTGGAGCAGAATGACAAGACGATGCTAATCGGTATCGTATCCAGACTGACTGACCAGAAGGGCTTCGATCTGATTGCATACATGATGGATGAGCTGTGTCAGGATAATGTCCAGATTATCGTACTGGGTACCGGTGAAGAACGTTATGAAAACATGTTTCGCCATTTTGCATGGAAATATAACGGCAAGGTTTCCGCACAGATTTATTATTCTGAAGAGCTGTCCCATCGGATTTATGCGGCAAGCGATGCGTTTTTGATGCCGTCGCTGTTTGAACCCTGTGGTTTAAGCCAGCTGATGAGCCTGCGTTACGGAACCGTTCCGATCGTCCGCGAGACTGGCGGTTTAAAAGATACCGTATGGCCTTACAACGAATTCGAAGGAACCGGAACCGGATTCTCCTTTACGAATTATAACGCCCATGAAATGCTCGCAACGATCCGTTATGCAGAACAGATCTACTATGATAAGAAGCGCGAGTGGAATAAGATCATCGACCGTGCGATGGCAGCGGACTTCTCCTGGAATGTTTCCGCACAGAAATATCAGGAGATGTATGACTGGCTGATCGGACGTTGAGTAAAATTAGAATGAAATAGGAAAGCTGCAGGCTGAAAGGTCTGCAGTTTTTTTGTATAAAACTTTCGCGGTGCGGGCATTCTGTGAAAAAAGGAAAGGCAGAATGCGATGATAAAACGGCAAAGGGTGATTTTGTCCGCGGTTGCGTGTCTGTGTCTGCTCCTCGGGATTGGAATTGGAGTAAACGGATGCGGTCAAAAAGGCGATCTGAGTGAAAAAGAAGAAAACTCTGTGGAAAGCCAGATGGGAGAGGTGCAGCAGGGCGTAGAACAAAATACAGACAATGCAAAACAGTTTCATGGAAATTCGGGCAACTCTGAAACGGGAGAACGGGCACGCACATCGGAACAGGTGCGCGCATCAGATCAGGATTTACAAAACAGAGGACAGGGCAGAAATGGACAGCTGCAAACGTCTGAATGGCAGCGTGCATCGACATGGATTGGAAGCGGGAGCGTGGCAGAATCCGGGCGTGTGACAGAAAATGTGCGCGCGACAGAATCCGGGCGGTCGGGAAGCCTGCTTGGGGGTGGAAGCGGCAGCGTAACGTATCAGGTAAAAACGGTGCAGGAAAATTTTCATGCGGAAGATGGGACGGTGCTGTATCAGCTGCAGCTGTCGTGGCCGTATTTTGCCGGGAAGGCGGGCGGAGTCCTGCAGGTCAATCGTTTTTTCGAGGACTGGAAAAATGAAAAGCTGCGCATTTATGAAGCGGATGGGGATTCCATCCGACAAGCCGCGTTGGAAATCTATCGGGAGAGCAAAGACAGCGGATGGACGGGCAGTTGGACAGAGCGCTATCGCGTCAGTCGGGTGTGCACGAAAGGGCAGTATGTGAGCGTTTTGCTGGATTCTGATTTAAAGGAAGGAGATTTGAAAAAAATCCCGCACCGGGAAAGCTATGTGTTTGATCTCGAAAGCGGGCAGCAGGTGACGCTGGAAAAATTGTTGGGAAAATCCAGAGAGGAATGTTATCAGCTGCTGCAGGAGGCGTATCGGGACAAACTGCGCGAAAATCCGGGCGTTTATTATGCGGATGCGGAAGAAAAAATTGCAGCGTTGAATCCGGAGAAAATCGGTTGGTATTTTACGGAAACAGCGATCGTCTGCTATCTGGAGCCGTACACAATTGCCCTGCCGGAAGAGGGCTATGTGGAGGCAGAGCTGCCGATCGAGGATGATCGTGAATAAAATTCTGTGGTTCGGAAATACTCATCAGGAAAACCGTGCGGTTTTCAAGTAAAAATATCTGTAGAAACGAAGGCAGAAGATTGAAAAATATAATTTTTCAATCGCGAGATTTGTGTCTGCGCGCACTTGACACAAACTCGACATGCGCAAAAAGCGTGCGCAGAAATGAGCGGAAAAAATGAAAGAAACAGGAAGCTATTTGTTGGATGTACTTTTTATGGGAGGTCTGATTGTAGCCAGCCTTTGTGATTTTAAGAAAAGAAAGATTCCGGACGCGATCACGGGATTTCTGTTCCTGACCGGTGTTGCTGCGCTTTTTTGGATGCCGCAGCCTTCTATAAGAATGCGTCTTGCCGGGGCGTTTATTGCCGGATTGCCGCTTTTTGCGGCAGCTGTATGCAGGCCGGGAGCAGTCGGCGGCGGGGATGTCAAGCTGATGGCGGCAGGTGGTTTCTTTTTGGGATTGTCTGCTGTCTGGGACAGTCTTGCGTTTGGAATGGCGCTTGCAGGGGGATACTGTCTGTATCTGATGTTGTTTCGAAACGGGAGAGGGCAAAAGATTGCGCTTGGACCATTTCTGAGTATGGGGCTTATGTTTGGAATGTTCCGCTCTATGGGAGCATGATTGGGAATAGAAGAGCGGATCTGTGACTTTTTCGTGTAAAGTCTTTACAAAGCGGGAGAAAAATTGATACAATATCGACTGTATGCTCTGGCGCCAGAAACAGCCGGAAAACCCGTTGGTTTTGGCATCGGGGCGAAAGAAAGACAGGAAAAGGCAGAGATCTATCATGTGGAAAAAAAGAGGAAAAAAATTAGCGCAGAAAAGGAAAAAGATCGGAATCGCAGCGGCAGCAGTGATTGTGGCGGCAGCAGGTTCTACGCTGATTTATCATAATTTACCGCAGACAAAGGTGGAAAAGCAGCTGACCCTTGCGGCAAAATATATGACGGAAATGAATTATTTGGAGGCGCAGGAGGCTTATACGGAAGCGCTTTCCATCGATGAAGGCAGCGTGCGCGCTTATCGTGGGCTGGCGGATGATTATGCAGCGCAGGGACAGCTGGATGAGGCGGCAGAAATTCTGCATCAGGGATACGAGACGACACAGTCCGAAATTCTGCTGCAGAACTACTGTGCGACCGTATTGAACAGCGTAGTGGAGCATGTCAATGAAAAGACTGCCGGTTTGGACGATATCAGGAGTTGTCTTACCGTGCTGGAATCAGATCCGGATAATGAAAGTGTCAGAAGCGTTTTAGAAAACTGTGTCCAGCAGGTCACAGTGCAGGAGGATACTGCGTCCCTGATGTTAGACGAACTGGATGGAACCTCTGATTTTGACGAATATGCAGACGTTGCCGAAAAGCTTTTGGGGCTTGCCGAAAAGGACAATAGCTACCAGGAAGCAGCATACAGATTTATAATACCGAAAGCACAGAAGATTTATTTAAGCCTTTCGCATCGGGACAGCTGGAAGGAACTGGTAGAACGGGCGCAGGCGCTGGGAGATGCAGAAGCAGATGGTATTTTGGCATGTCTTTCCAAACAGCAGGAGATAAGCGATTACTTCGCGCCGATGTTTGAGGCGTTTGAACAGGAAGACTACAAGACGGCGCGGAATTTCATCGTGACGGATCAGTACAAGGCCATCCGGGATGCGTTTATCAATCGCACGATGGAATACTGGACGGGCAATACCTATGTGCCGGTCACGAAAGAAGCGATCGTATTTCTCCTTACAGATGACGGCTGGAAGTTTTCTTTTGTAGAAGATGATTCTCTTGCACAGCCAAGTGGTACAATTCGGGTGCTGGGACAGAAAATGGAGGATCTCGGCGTACAGAGAAGCAGCATCGAATATGTGCCAGCTTACGATCCGGCGGCATATTATCCGCATACGGAATATGAGATCGTGTATTGGAATACAATGGTAAGCGGGATTGCAACGGACAATACAAACGTCGTATCCCGGATGAATTACCGCTTTGCAAAAAAGACCTACACGGCGGAGGGCTCGTCGGCGGAAATGATTTATGACTGGGGCGGAGAAAACGAGAAGCGTCAGAAGGAGTAAGTAGGCTGCCACAGCGTGGGGGTTTCATGCAGGCGGCGCAGATGGACAGAAAGGAGTGGCAGCATGCAACGGTGTATCTTAATTGGAGCAGGAGACTGCAGCGTTCAAAAAATCGAAACAAAGCCGGAGGATCTTGTGATCGCAGTGGATGGCGGTTACGATACCTGCAGAAAATATGATATAGTTCCGGACCTGATTGTGGGCGACTTTGATTCCGCGCAGGAATCGGACATGCCGCAGATTGCGGAGATCGCAAAAATTGCGCCGGATCATGTCGTTGTACTTCCGACAGAAAAGGACGATACGGATATGCTGGCTGCCATCCGTATAGGTCTTTTAGAAGGCTGTCAGGAATTTCGCATTTACGGCGGAATGGGCGGCAGACTCGAGCATACGCTGGCAAACCTGCAGTGCCTGATTTATTTAAAACAGTGCAGCGCAGTTGGGTATCTGATGGATGATAAGACGACGGCGTTCGTGATGCAGAACGAGACGGTCTGGTTTAAACCGGAAGCGAAAGGATTTTTGTCTCTGTTTTCGATCGGGGAAAAGGCATCAGGCGTTACGATTCGAAATTTAAAATATGAAATGCAGGACGGTGAGATTACAAACAGCTTTCCGATCGGGATTTCCAATGAATTTATTGGAAAACGGTCCAGTGTGACGGTGGAGCAGGGAATGCTTGCAGTGATCTTATCCGAAAAAGAATAACGGGCGCAAGAAGGGGCAGAATAGAAAGAAGGCACAAAAAACGGCGCTGTCTGGAAAACGAAATTCCAGACAGCGCCGTTTTGCTCGTGGTGCGGCACAACAAAATGATATCGCCTTTGTGCCGCGGTGCAGTGATTTACATCACATTTTTAAACTGACTCATGTACAGATCGTAGTAGAAGCCTTTCTGCGCAAGCAGCTGCGCTGCATTGCCCTCCTCGATGATGCGGCCGTTGTCGATGACGAAGATCCGGTCGGCCTTCTGGATCGTGGAAAGGCGGTGTGCAATGACAAAGGAGGTACGTCCCTTTAAAAGCTGTTCAATGCCCTCCTGCACGAGGATTTCCGTGTTGGTATCGATACTGCTGGTTGCCTCGTCCAGAATCAGGATGCGGGGATCGGATACCATCGTGCGGGCAAAGGCGAGCAGCTGCTTCTGACCGATGGAAAGACCGCCGCCGCGTTCGGATAATACGGTGTCATAGCCTTTTTCGAGCTTTAGGATAAAGTCATGTGCGTTGACTGCCTTTGCGGCTGCGATGATCTCTTCATCCGTCGCATCGAGTTTTCCGTAACGGATATTGTCCTTGATCGTGCCGGAGAACAGGAAGTTATCCTGCGTCATGACGCCCATCTGCTGCCGGAGGCTTTCGATGGAAATTTTCTGCACGTCGTAATCGTCGATCAGGATATGACCGGTCTGGATATCGTAAAAGCGGCTGATCAGGTTGACGATCGTCGTTTTGCCTGCGCCGGTAGGACCGACTAAAGCAATCGTTTCGCCGGGTTTGATCTGGAAGCTGACGTCGTCTAAAACGCGTTTCTCTCCATCGTAAGAGAAGGAAACATGGTCGAAGGTAACAGCCCCTTTGACCGGAGGCAGCTTGGTCACACCGTCAGCATCGGAAATTTTAGACTCTGTGTCCAGAATCTCAAAAATACGTTCGGCTCCGGCGATATTGGTGATGATCTGGTTGTAGAAGTTGCTCAGGTTCATAATCGGATTCCAAAACATCGAAATATAGGAGCCGAATGCGATCAGGATACCGAGGGAAATCTTATCGGGACCGAGAAGGACAATGCCGGTAAAATACAGGGCGAAAGTGCCGATTGCCCAGCAAATATCGATGGCGGAACCGAATGCGTCATTTAAGCGCACTGCGTCGATAAAAGAATCCCGGTGCTCGTCCGTCAGCTGATGGAACGTAGCCATCGTTTCCTGTTCGGCGGAAAAGCTCTGGATGATACGGATTCCGGACAAATCCTCGTGGACAAACGCGTTTAAGTTGGAAGATTTTTTGCGGTGGATCTGCCAGCGCTTATGCGAGTACACCTGGATAAACCACATGCAGAAGATCATCAGCGGCAGGCTGATCAGGGAAGCCGCTGCGAGAACCGGATTTTTGAGAAACATGATCACGACGACGGCGCAGATTGTGAAAAAATCCGGGATCAGCGTCGTGACGCAGTTGCCGAGCACGTCCTTTAAGGAGTTGATGTCGCCGATAATGCGGGCGAGGATCTTGCCGGTGGGACGGCTGTCGAAAAAGGAAAAATCCAGGGTCTGGATGTGGGTATAAAGCTGCTGGCGGATCGTTACGAGGATACTGTTGCAGACCTTTGCCATAATCAGCATCCGCAGCTTGACAAAAAGGATCATGATCACGTTCAGCACAACGGCGATTCCAATCAGTTTTGCCAGTCCGGGAAAATCGCCGGTGGAAATATGTTTGTCGATCGCGTTTTCCATGATCAGAGGGTTTACGAGACTGACAAACACGCAGAACGCCATGATCGCCAGAACAGCGAGGATTTCTTTTTTATAGTCCAGCAGATAGGAAAACAGGCGCATCAGCGTTTTCATTTTACCGACGTCTGTGCTGTGTTCGTCCTGCTTATAAGAATTAACAGCCATAATCTGTCACCTCCTTCTGGTCAGGCATCATGCCAAATTGAGCCTGCCAGGTTTGATAGTAAAGCCCGTGAAGGGCAAGCAGTTCTTCGTGGGTACCACGTTCTGCAATGTGTCCGTTTTCCAGGACGATGATTTCGTCTGCATGACGGACGGCACTGATACGGTGCGCGATGATGAGCTTGGTCGTATGGGGCAGCCGGGTGAGGGTCTGCTGGATGGCATATTCCGTTTCCATATCCAGTGCGCTGGTCGAATCATCCAGCACCAGCACAGGTGTATGCTTTGCCAGCGCCCGCGCGATGGAAATTCGCTGCTTCTGGCCGCCGGACAAGCCGACACCGCGTTCGCCGATTACGGTGTCATACTGCTCGGAGAGCCGGTCGATAAATTCCGAAGCCTGTGCGTCGCGGGAAGCGAGCCGCACGTCGGAAATGTTTAAGTTTCCTTTCTGACCGAGCATAACGTTTTCCTGAATTGTATCCGAGAACAGAAAGACGTCCTGCATGACGGTGGAAATACAGCTGCGCAGCTGGCGCAGGCTGAGTTTGCGGATATCCACGTTGTCGAGATAGATCGTGCCGCCCGTCGCGTCGTAAAGGCGGCAGAGCAGCTGGATCAGGGACGTCTTGCCGCTTCCGGTCGCACCCATGAAACCGATCGTTTTGCCTGCCTCCACATGGAAATGGATGTCGTGAAGAATCTCATGCTGGTCCTCCTTATGGAAAGAAACGTGCTCGAAGCGGATATCGCCGGTCACTTCCGGCAGGACAATCGGCTCTTCGGGTTCCTGAATCGAAGGCTTCTGGTCGTACACTTTGCGGATTTTGCGGTAACTGCCGACCGCGGAGGAAAAGTCGTTGGACAGCCAGCCGAGCATTTCCATCGGCCATACGATGTTGGTGGAATATTGTACGAATGCGCTGAGTGCGCCGAGCGTCAGCTCTCCCTGCAGGAATAAGTAACCGCCGATCAAAAGCACCAGAAGCGGCAGCAGTTTTCCGATCAGGGAAAAGTACGGAGAGTAGCGGACAAACACGCGGGACTGCGTCATATTCAGTTCGTAGTAGCGCTTATTGTGGGAAAGAAACTTTTTGATTTCGAATTTTTCCCGCGCAAAAGCTTTGACAGTGCGCACGCCTGCGAGGTTTTCTTCTGCAACGGTGTTTAATTTTGCGTTTTCCTCACTGATCTCTTCGTAGATAGTTCCGAGTCTGTTTTCCATCAAAATTGCAAGGACGGCGCAGAAAATCATGCAGAGCGTGGGCAGGATCGCAAGTTTCCAGTTTAAGCTGTACATGCAGAATAAAATGACGGTGACATGGAACGCAACCTCCATCATCAGCATGCCGACGTAGCCGAGCGCATTCCAGATGCGGTCGATGTCGTCCTTGACGCGCGCCATCAGCTCTCCGGTGCTCGTCTTGTCAAAAAAGTCGGCGGACAGCGACTGAATGTGCGCGAATAAATCGCGGCGCATGTCTGTGGCGATGGTAGAGGAGATTTTGTCGAAGGTAAACTCCTTGGTGTACTGAAAAATACAGCGTCCGATGCCGATGAGTAAAATCGCCAGCAGCAGATATTTGAGCTTCCCCATCTGACCGCCCACAAGGACGTCATCGACAATATGTCGGGTCACCTGCGGGGTGAGCAGATCCAGGCTGACCGCGATAACCATCGAAAGGATGGCAAACAGATAGCCCGGAATATGCTGTTTTAAGTAATAGGACAACTTTTTCATGAAAATAAATTCCCCCTTCTTTTGAAGTTGATATATGTGGAAAAAATCCCGCCAGACAGGATTTTCGCTCCATTTGTAAAAAACATAACGTCGAAAGGGACGTTTGCTCATAATGCCTGCAAAGGCAGGACATACCCCTGGGTATAAAAAAACGCAGAAGCATGAAAGCATGTTCTGCGGCAAAAAATCTCTTTTTCAGGAAAGCCCCGGAGCTTTCTGAGAGCGGTAAAGAAACCGGATCAGACAAGAGGTAGGCTGCCCTGATTGACAACAAAATGCCTGTTTTTCAACATCCTGTTGTATAATAAAAAAAGCCGCAGCATGAGAATGCCGCGGCTCTTGTCAGACGAATCAAAACGTCAGTTTGGGCGGGAGGCATTCTTATGATATTCAAAATAGCTTCGATTTGATCCGACGAACAATAACATCATAACATACCTCCTTTCCTTTCTTTTATCAGAAAATCCCTTCCGGATCTCCCGTGATTGTTAATGTGTATCGCATATGCCCACTTTAACACTGCATCATACAGTTGTCAAGCAAAAGATTTTCAGACAAACTCACACAAAAGCTTTTAAAACGAAATCACACCGAGGTGCTCCAGCAGAATCTTTATGCCCATCAGGATCAGAACAAGACCGCCCGCAAATTCTGCGCGGGAGCGGTTTTTTGCGCCGATGATGTTGCCTGCCTTTAAACCGATTGCGGAGAGCAGGAAAGTGATGCAGCCGATGAAGCTGACTGCCGGAACGATGTTTACCCGCAGGAAAGCAAAGGTAACGCCGACGGCAAGTGCGTCGATGCTGGTTGCAACAGCAAGCGGAAGCATGGTTTTGAAATCGAAGCGGTCATTGGATTCATTTTCTTCATCGCTTCTGGCTTCGCGGATCATGTTGAAACCGATAAATGCCAGCAGGACGAAGGCGATCCAGTGGTCGATGCTCGTGATCAGAGAGGAAAATGTGATGCCCAGAAGATAGCCGAGAAAGGGCATCAGCGCCTGAAAGCCGCCGAACCAGATGCCGACGGTGAGTGCCTGTTTCATACTGCCGCGGCGTACGGACAGGCCCTTACAGACGGATACGGCAAAAGCGTCCATCGACAGACCGACAGCCAGAAGGAATAATTCGAGTAAGCTCATGAGAAGAATCCTCCATTGTAAAAGACGAAATAAGTGGTAAGATTGAAAAATAAAATTTTTCAATCACGAGATTTGTGTCTGCGCGCACTTGACACA
>OHYE01001288.1_pt1 | contig 10547 bp, 9 predicted proteins | sample 1580141 | NCBI WGS metagenome assembly OHYE01 (sample SAMEA3882530, study PRJEB24775) | human gut metagenome | biome: human-associated habitat; feature: intestine environment; material: feces | place: Netherlands | collected 2009/2010 | reverse complement strand
CCAGCGATCTCTGCCGGTGCATTTTCACGCAGGTTCTGCATGATTCCAGACATCTTGTCCATTCCACTGAGTCCAGGGAATTCAAAGCTGTCGATCTTGTTGAGGTAACGTCCGTACTCTGCATAGATCTCTTCCAGTCTCTGTTTCAGAGAGCTGCCGATACTTCTGTAGTAAGCTGCCATCTCACAGATCAGCATAGATGCGATAACGGCATCTTTGTCACGTACATATGGTCCTGCAAGGTATCCGTAGCTTTCCTCAAATCCAAAGATGAATCTGTCTACTTCGCCTGCTGCCTCTAACTGTGCGATCTGGTCTCCGATCCATTTGAATCCTGTCAGTACGTTTCTTAATTCTACTCCGTAATGAGCTGCTACTGCATCAGCAAGTGGTGTAGATACGAGAGATTTGACTGCTACTGCTTTTTCAGGCATTGTACCTTTCTCGATACGTCCTGCACATATGTAATCCAGAAGAAGTACTCCGACTTCGTTACCGCTTACTAATTCATAAGATCCATCCGGGCACTTCATAGCGATACCTACACGGTCTGCATCTGGGTCAGTTGCAAGCATAAGGTCTGCATCTGACTCTTTTGCAAGGTTCAGTCCAAGCTCCAGTGCCTCAAAGATCTCTGGGTTTGGATAGCTGCATGTTGTAAAGTATCCATTTGGATATTCCTGCTCCGGAACGATTGTGATATCTGTGATTCCGATATCTTTTAATACCTGTGTTACAGGAACAAGACCTGATCCATTTAATGGGCTGTATACCAGTTTTAATCCGGCTGTCTTACACAGTCCCGGACGAACCTGACGGGATTCGATCGCATCATAGAGTGCTCTCTTGCAGTCATCTCCTACAAATCTGATCAGTCCTTCTTCTACACCTTCTGCAAATGACATATATTTTGCTCCGGTCAGAACGTCTGTCTTCTGGATCTCTTCGTATACGATTGCAGCCGCATCGTCTGTCATCTGACATCCGTCCGGTCCGTATGCTTTATATCCGTTGTATTTTGCCGGGTTATGAGAAGCTGTTACCATAACACCTGCATTACAGTTATAATAACGTGTTGCAAATGAAAGTGCCGGTACAGGCATCAGTGCATCGTAGATTCTTACTTTGATCCCATTTGCTGCAAGTACACCTGCTGCTGTCTTGGCAAATACATCACTCTTTAAACGGCTGTCATAACTGATTGCTACAGTCTGTGTTCCACCCTGTGTCTTTACCCAGTTAGCCAGTCCCTGTGTTGCCTGACGTACTACATAAATATTCATACGGTTCGTTCCTGCTCCGAGCACTCCGCGAAGTCCGGCTGTTCCGAATTTCAGTGCTACCGCAAAACGTTCCTTGATCTCATCATCGTTACCCTCAATTTTTGACAATTCCGGCTTCAGATCTGCATCTTCAAGATCTGCTGCAAGCCAGCGTTTGTATTCTTCCTGATACATCTTTTATCACTCCTACTTATTTCTTTTCCGGGTTTTTTGTATATTTTCACAACAAACCTATTAATAATATACCATTTTTTATACTTTCAGGCAATAAATGTACTGTAAATTATGTGAAAACTTTTCGTCATTTTTCTCAAAAATCAGAAAAAGGCGGAGGGCACATTTTCTGTGCTGTTTCCGTCTTTTTTCTGAAATTCCAAATTTTTTCTATTGATATGTTTTATTTATCTACCGACATCATATTTTCTACGATTGAACTTCCGACCTCATATACCATATTGGAATCTTTAAGCTGTACATAACGGTTATCACCATTTACATTTCCAACATAGACAGTACACGTCTTCTTATCCCCTGAAGTACTATCCTTATAAGTTGCCGTTACCGTAATCCGGTTTGCTTCATCCAGACCATATTTTGCAAGATCTTTTACATTATAATCTGCACACTGGGTAAGTGAGATGGTTCCCCATCCGCCTGCCAGTTCGGCCCGCTCTTTCTTTTTCTTATAAGTCGTAGTCTTACCGTTTTGTGTTACCTCTACCTTCTTAAGGTTTCCACTGCTGATCGATGGCAGTGTGTCATTCTCCGTCAGAGATGACAGGTCGAATACAAGATCCGATACCAGTGTACCTGAGATGGTATACACCGCATCCGAATCCTCGATCATTGCATAATAATTGTCTCCGGCCGCATTACCAATCTGAATCGTTCCTTTGGTTCCGTCCTTTGCTGCGTAGGTAACAGTGTAATCCGGACTGTCCAGTCCATAGTCTGATTTTTCATCCGGATCACTTAACTTGCGGACTGCCGTAAGTCCTGTGATTTCTTTTGCCGTACTCTTGATCGTGCTCTGGTTCAGACGTACTCCGTCATCCTCATCGTATACCCATTCGCCATTCTCTTTGGTAAAGCTCATCTTACTTCCGCCGCTTTCATAGGCAAATGACTTCAGACTCTTTACATCTACCAGGCTGACTTTTTCTTTGTCTTCTTTTGCCTTCTTTTGCCTGTCACTGTGACTGTTCCATGCTTTCAGACCTCCGTACAGTACCAGCAGTACAGCAAGCACGACCACCATGATGAGCATTGTCTTTTTCTGTTTCATCAAAGTTCCCCTTTTCTGTCCATAAATATTCTTAATTTACGCTTTTCTTCTCTTCCACCAGCGCATGAATCCATAGATCAGAATTACAAGCGGAATTCCGAAGATTGTCAGGATGCTGATGATTCCCGCATGCTGCATCGTGTTGTTACTTACTTCCAGGCTCTTTGCCTTGATTGCTACGTTCTTTGTCTTGTCAAAGTTCGCTGTCACCGCGTTCATGAACAGGTCCAGGTTCTCCAGTGTTGTATACGTATCTGTAATCTGCGAATCGATCATGCTTTCAGAAGAAATCACTGTCAGACGGCTGGTCTTTGTCGCATCAGACGAGCTGTCTTTGGAAGAACTGCTGTCGGACGAATCGTCGGATGTGATCTGCTCGGTTGCGACTGCTCCCAGTGTATAGGTTCCTTCTTCCTGCTTATCCTCTGTCACGGCATAAGAATTATCGGATGTCTGCATAAATGCCGTTGTTGTGATCGTATCTCTTGCCGGATCTATTGTAATCAGACCGTGTGCATTGATCATCAGTACCATCTCTGATTCCAGATTATTGGCCAGATCATCTGTTGCTGTGATCTCAGGAAAGATATAATAGTAGTTGCCCTGGTAGCTTCTCTGCATATCCGCAATGTAACCATCTGCTTCCTGCATACCATATTCTTTCAGTACTTCATCCAGGTTCGGTGTCTCATCCTCAGAATCTCCAAGAATGATAAATACCTTTCCGCCCTTTTTCAGGTAATTCAGAAGTAATGTTTTCTCATCATCCGAAATGTCTTTTGATGGGGCATCCATAAATAACAGATCACAATCGTCAGGAATTTTACCTGTCATCATCAGATTTACTTCATCTGTCGTCAGGTTATTCTTACTGAACAGTTTCGTCACAGAATCTGAAAATGTTGCTTCCCCATGTCCGGTTGTATAATATATTTTCTCTGTCTGTTCACTTGTAACCGAATTGATCGCACTTGTGAACTGGCCTTCTCCGTCAAATTCGGATGCAGAACTGCTTCCTGTTGTATAGTAGGAATAAGAATCCGAAACTAAAATATCATCAAAAGAAACGGATTTCGTTTTTCCGGTATCTTTACAGGAGATTACGATCGTATTCTTATCGACTCCCGCTTTCGTAAGTGCTGCCGGATGCAGAACAGGATCGATCCATTTTACACTGATCTTATCGGACAGCGCCGTATATTTCTTAATGAATGATTTGATCCTTGTATCTGTCGAATCTTTCTCTGCATAGATTTTAAATGTTACTTTTTTATCCAGTTTGTTCAATGCCTTTTTACTGGTCTTTGATACTCCGTAAATGTTGTTATCACTGATATCTATGCTCTTAACATTCTCCGGAAGCTGACCTGCGATCAGATTGACAACGATCACCATGCAGATCACAAGTGCGATCATTCCCACACTGTAACTTCCGTTTTTCGATGATGCACTCCGGAATGACTTCTTGATTTTTTCTAACATTATGCTCCTCCTAACTCCAACGTCTCTTCTGAATCATCTGCATCGTCAAAAAGAAGAACAAGACGATCAGTGACAGGTACAATATAATCCCGCTCACATCCAGAAGATGGTTATCGGCAATATTGGAAAATACTTCTGTCAGTTCCAGTTTGCCAAGTACTGTGGAAAGCAGACTTTCAAACACTGTTTTCTTTACAAAGTAAGTAATCAGTGTTCCTGCCAGTACGATCAGCTCCAGTACCCCGCTGATCACGACATTTTTCGTCATATTCCAGACTGCAAGCACGACCAGCGTCAACAACACCGCAACTGCCAATGCATTTGCCCATGCTGCCGAAGGGATAAAGTTCAGGATGCCGCTCCAGAGATAAGTCAGAAGCAGGATACCGAATGCGCCGATTGCCGCAATGATCACACTTTCTGTCAATGAAGAGACAAACATTCCAATGGAAATATATACGCATCCGAGTAAGAAGAACACAAGGATTGCCAAATAGTCTACCTTAATGTATGCCGTCCCCTGCGCTTTAATGATCAGTGGAAAGATCAGATAGATCACACACGGTACAGCCGTGATCGTTACCATTGCAAGATATTTTCCAAGCACGATCTCGAACAGGCTGACCGGTGCTGTCAGTAACATCTGATCCGTCTTATTCTTCTTATCTTCTGCAAAGCAACGCATCGTCAGGATCGGAATTGCTACCAGGTATACGAACAGAATCCCTGACAATACATAAGAAAAGTACGGATATCCATAGTTCAGGTTATACGCCAGGAAATAGATTCCCGTATAAGCTACCAGGAAAGCGATAAATACATATCCTATCATAGAATGAAAATAGGATCTTAACTCTCTTTTATAGATGGCTCTCATCTTACTTCTCCTCCTTTATCATTCTATTGCCTGACCCTTGTGTCAGCTCCAGGAATATCTCTTCCAGTGTTGTCTTACTCTGATTCAGGGTAAGCATCGGTACATCTGCATGGGAAAATGCAAGGAATAACTCTTCTCTGATATCTTCCCCGCCTTTTGCCGTAATCTGCGCAGTTGTAATGCCGCTCGCACTGGTGCGGTATTTTACTTCTTTGATCTTTCCTGTCCGGCGGATAATATGATCCATCTCATCCCTGGAAGCCTTTGCTTCCACCTCGATCTGACCTTTGCCACTCATCATATTCTCCAGATTCTCGGTCGTATCACTGGCAACCAGCTTTCCTCCTGATATGATCATGATATAATCGCAGACTTCCCTTACTTCCGCAAGAATATGGGAACTCAGGATTACGGTATGTTTCTTCGCAAGCTTGCGGATCAGTTCACGGATCTCTATGATCTGCTTCGGGTCAAGACCTACCGTCGGCTCATCCAGGATGATAATCTCCGGAAATCCCAGAACTGCCTGTGCAAGCCCGACTCTTTGTTTATAACCTTTTGACAGGTTCTGAATCAGCCTGTTCTCTACATCTCTTAATTTGGCAAGTCTTATAACCTCTTCTATCTGCGATTCTCTTTTGTCTTTCTTAATTCCTTTTAATTCAGCGGCAAATTCCAGATATTCCCGCACCGTCATTTCCATATATAATGGCGGGATAGCCGATATTCTTCTTGGCCTCTTCAGGCTCTTTCAAAATGTCATGTCCGTCGATCAGCACCTGTCCTTCTGTAGCTCCCAGGTAACCGGTCATGATGTTCATGGTCGTAGATTTTCCTGCACCGTTTGGTCCTAAGAATCCATAGATTTTACCGGATTCTACGGTGAAATTCAGATGATCTACCGCCAGATGGTTACCATAACGTTTGGTAAGATTCTTTACTTCTATCAAATTTCCTTCCTCCTGTTAAACTCAATTTTGTAACAATATAAGAAATTTTTTTGAAAAGTATGTGGAAAATTTATGTTTATTCTGTGAAAGAAAGTTCATCGGCTAAACAAAAAAATAGAAAGAATTCCAGATTTTATAAACATAATCTTATAATCTCCAAAATTCTTTCTATCTTTAGCAACTTTTCTATACGTTTGTCTTCATAAATAATTTCATTTCTTTCAAGTCCATAACACCTGAGGTACTATCTTCTTTAGAGAGTGAACATGCAGCTGTAATAGCACCATAATATAATGCCTTCTCTATACTTTCTCTTTGATACGCTGCATATAAAACGCCCGAGCAAAATGCATCACCTGCCCCAGTCGTTCCTTTTATAAATCCTTTTGGGAGTTTAAAACTTGGAACTTTTACAAATTCTCCTGTTTGACAATTCAAACCATATCCACATGCAGGTGAATGTATTATAGCCCACTTTTTTACTCCCAATTCTTTTAATTTTTCCAACCCCTTTCTCATATTTTCTTCTTTTATTCCATCCTTATCATATAATTGAATTCCAGTCACACCGGTTCCTTCTACTTCATTTACCACACAATAATCTGTATACTTCAATGCAGGCCATACAACTTTTTGGTATCGATTTCCTTCTTCTGAAACCATATCTACTGAAGTTTCCATTTCATATTTTTGTGCAGTTGCTAATACCTTTGCGGCTTTAGTTCCATAGTCTTCATCCGGTTGATCCAGCGTTCCTAATAAAAGTAAATATTCTAAATGAAAAATATCCGCCTTTATTTTCTTAAAATCTATCTGCTTTTCATTGAATTCCAAACTGGTTCCTGGATCAAAAAAGAATGTTCTCTGCTTGCTTTCTTTTTCTGTCATTGCAAATGTAACAGCTGTTCTTCCTTTTTTTACAATCCCTTCAATGTTTATATTCGGATACTCTCTTAAAGAATCTACTATAAATTGACCATTTTCATCATCACCCACAACTCCCGATACTTTTATTGGTATTTTAGAATCTAACCGTGCCAAATCAATAATTAAGTTGTTAATACCTCCGGTATGGGCAACCGGATTTCTCATCCATGTTAAATTACCTTTTTGAGGATATACATCTATTGTGTATACTACATCTGCAATAAGATTTCCTGCAACCGTTATTCCTTCTTTATTCATAGGTCTTCCTCCTACAAAACCTTTGGATATTCATTACATAATAAACGGTATGGTTCTTCGTCTTCATCTATAGCAGGAAAACGTCCTACTTTTTTATTATAGAAATAATTATCCGTATTATCGTCATTACACATAGAAACTTCTCCCAACAAAACGGATCCTTTTCCTTCTTCTACAGAAAAGTCATGGTACAATCCTCTTGTCACAGTAATACTTTCTCCTGGCGTTAGTCTTATCTGAGTTCCCGCCTTCACTGTATAAACACATCCATCGCTATGTACAATGACATCTGTATCTGCCATTTTTCCATCTTCCGTCGAATTATATACACGAATTAGTACATTTCCACCTCCGCGATTAATAATGTCTTCCATTTTATATACATGATAATGCATTTCCGCATGCTGACCTTCATGGAGCATCAATAACTTTTCTGCATATGGTTTATCATACTTATCGTTTTTTATATTTCCATTTCTTAACGTAATTAACGAAAATCCTGTATGTTCAAAATCTCCGAGTCCAAAATCTGTTATATCCCAGCCAAGCATATTATCTCTAATTTCATCGTATTCTTTCCCTTTTGTTTTCCACTCTTCTGGTGTCCATTCACAAAATGGAGGAAGTGATACATGAAATTTTTTGATCAAATCATGCATATCCTTCAAAGCTTTGTTAATCTCTGATCTTTTCATCTTTCACGCTCCCTAATTTTTTAGTGCAAATGTTTCAATTGCCACTTTCACATTTTCTTTCATAGCTTTCATAGCAATTAACGGAATGTCATGATAGAAAATATTTTCTTCTACACTTTTTTTATCCAATGCAGCTTTGACTGCTTTTCCACCAGCCAATGTCATATACGTGTAATAATTAATTTTACGTATTCCATTTTTTACAGCTGTCTGAAACTCCTCTTTACTAAGTCCTGAACCACCATGCATTACGAATGGGATATCAATTTTGTTTTTAATTTCTGTAATACGATTCAAATCCAAAACTGGCTTCTGTGTATAAATCCCATGACTTGTTCCGAAAGCAATTGCCAACACATCCACTCCGGTTTTTTCAACAAAATCTTTTGCCATATCTGGACTTGTATACACATCATCTAAATTTGAAAAACTGTCCGCTGTTTCAATTTCTTCTGTATCTCCTAATCCTTTGTCAGATGAGAAAATATGTCCAAGTTCTGCTTCAACTGTAACATCGACTGCATGAGCCAACCTCACCACTTCTGCAGTTATTCTTATATTTTCTTCATAATCACTGCCTGATGCATCAATCATCACAGAGCTAAAACCTAACTGTATTGCTTTAATACAACTTTCAATAGACTCACCATGATCCAAATGTACACAAACTGGAACAGAGGCTTTTTTTGCAAATTGAAGCATAACTGGTGCGATATCTTCCATGGATATCAAATTTCCATGCACCTCTGCATAGTTTAATATAACTGGTGAATTTGTTTCCTCTGCAGCCTGTATGATAGCCATTACTGATTCCATATTCGGACAATTAAATGCTCCAACTGCATATCCTTTTTTCATTGCATCTTCCATCAACGGCTTTAATGAAACTAACATAATCTTTCTCCTTTTCAGTTTATCTTATTTCTTTCCTTTATTTCTAAAGTAATCAAGGAATACAGCCAGTAAAATCACAACTCCTTTTACTACATACTGCCAGAATGAGTTTACATTCAAAAGATTTAATCCGTTATTTAAAACACCTATAATCAAACCACCTATAATAGTTCCACCAATTTTACCACTACCACCAGCCATTGAAGTTCCACCAACAACAACTGCTGCGATAGCATCCATTTCAGCTCCATCACCGGCTGTAGGCTGTCCGGAATACATACGTGAAGCCAAAACAATTCCAGCAAGACCTGCCATCAATCCAGAAAATGCATGTACAAAGAATTTTACTTTTTCCACTTTAATTCCTGAAAACTCGGCCGCCTGTTGATTTCCTCCGACAGCATACATATGACGTCCCATTTTCGTCTTATTCATAATGATTGCTGTAATAATAAGAACAATTACTAAAATTACAACTGGTGTAGGAAAAATTCCAACATAACCAGCTCCTAAAAATTGCCATTCTTTTGTTACTACTCGTACAGGCGAACCGCCAGTATATACATATGCAAGTCCTTTTGCTATATTCATTGTAGCCAATGTTACGATAAATGCTGGAATTGTAGTTTTACTGATTACAGCACCATTAAACATACCAACTAAAAGTCCAACTAAAAGTCCCATAAGTAATGCTATCGGTAATGGGAGATTATATCTTGCTACACATCCTGCCGAAATACAACCTGATAATGCAATGATTGATCCAACAGACAAATCGATTCCACCAAGAATAATTACCATTGTCATACCACATGCCAGGAACAGGTTCGTAGAAATCTGTCTTAATACATTAAATATATTCTGTCTTGTAAAAAATGATCCACTTGTTTTTGGAAAAACTGATAAAAATACACATAATACCAAGAAGGCTACGATTATACCAAGATTTTCTTTAAAGTATATTTTAACAGCATTTCCAACTCCAGCTGTCGCTGTTGTTTTTTTTGTTTTTTCTTCCATTTGTTTTTTTCCTCCTTTATTATGCCCATCCTATTCAGCTGCCAGCATCATAACGCTTTCCTGCGTTGCTTCTTTATGACTAATACAGCCTCTCATCTTTCCATGTGCCATTATATAGATTCGATCACTCATTCCTAAAATTTCTGGTAACTCAGAAGATATCATAATAATTGACATTCCCTGTTTTGCCAATTTATTCATAATTGCATATATTTCTGATTTTGCACCTACATCTACACCTCTTGTAGGCTCATCAAGAATTAAAATTTTCGGATGTGTTGCAAGCCAACGACCAATTAATACCTTTTGTTGATTTCCTCCTGACAGATTACCTATAGCTTGTTCCTGTGAAGGTGTTTTGGTTGCCATTTTATCAATATATTCTTGTGTAATTTCTCTTTCTTTAGAATTGTCTACAAAAATACCTTTAATGAACTCGTTTAAAACTTCTATCGTTGAATTAAACCTGACACTTTGTACCAAATATAAACCTTCGAGTTTACGATTTTCCGGAACAAGTGCAATGCCATTTTTCATAGCATCAATTGGTGAATTAATAGTAACTTTTTTACCCTCCAGATATATATCTCCTGTACTTTTTGGCATAAGCCCAAATATACTTTTCATTACTTCACTTCTTCCAGCTCCAACCAATCCGGCAAAGCCTAATATTTCACCTTTTCTAAGTTCAAAACTTACGTTTTCTGCCAGCTCACCATCTGAGATTCCTTCGCATCGCATAATAACTTCTTCATGTTCTTCAAAATCTCTTGTATAGTAATTAGTCAATTCTCTTCCAACCATCATTGCAATTAATGCATCTTTTGTAGTGTTTTTTACAACTTCAGTACCTACATATTCTCCATCTCGCATAAC
>OHYE01001286.1_pt1 | contig 10554 bp, 10 predicted proteins | sample 1580141 | NCBI WGS metagenome assembly OHYE01 (sample SAMEA3882530, study PRJEB24775) | human gut metagenome | biome: human-associated habitat; feature: intestine environment; material: feces | place: Netherlands | collected 2009/2010 | reverse complement strand
TCTCCGCCCACGATAAAATCCACAAGGCCGTCATGGCCTGTTTTTTCAAACAAGTCGAGGATGCGGTAACGGAATTTGGTGGACACGATACCTAACACGGCTCCTTGGCTCTTCAAAGCTTCCAAAACCTCTATCGTCTCCGGGAAAAAGAAGGTATTGGCAGTCATGTGGACATCGGCGGCCTTCACATATTCACGTTTGTAATCCGCCAACGTCCCGGCTTCGGTAATTCCCGTCAGGATGGAAAAAGATTCTTCCAACGTCTTCCCGATGGTGCGCTTGATTTCCGTATCCGTCACCCCGGTGTGCCCGTGGTTGCCGAGCACATGACGGAAACAAGTCACAATGCCCCGTGAAGAATCGACCAAGGTATAGTCGAAATCAAAAATATAAGTGGTATAGCGTTTCATATCTTACGAAAAACAGTATTAAAACAGATTCAGTTTTTTCTGCCGGGCTTCCTCTATCGAGACAGTCTCTACACGCCGCGTTCCAGCACTTTCACGCAAACGTTCCTGCTCTTCGCGCAACTCGCGGAAAGCCTCTCCCTCCGTGTCGGGATTCAGGAAACGGGCAGCCGTCAGCGCGTTCTGCGAAGCATCCTTCATCCAAATGACCGGCCCGTCGTACACAGGAGCTATCTTCAATGCCGTATGCAAACGACTGGTCGTGGCCCCGCCGATCATGACCGGAATGGACAGCCCGGCCCGCTTCAATTCGCCCACCACATGCACCATTTCTTCCAAGCTCGGCGTAATCAGGCCGCTCAGGCCGATGATGTCGGGATGCAGTTCCTTGGCTTTCGCCACAATCTCTTCTGCCGGTGTCATGACCCCCAAATCCACTATCTCATAGTTGTTGCAGGCCATGACCACCGATACGATATTCTTCCCGATGTCATGCACATCTCCCTTCACCGTAGCCACCAAGACCAATCCCGCACGTGCTGCCCCCTCTTTTTTCTCGGCCTCGATACGGGGTTGCAGGATGCCCACGGCTTTCTTCATCGTACGGGCGGTCTTCACGACCTGCGGCAAGAACATCTTACCGGATCCGAACAACTCGCCCACGGTATTCATCCCCTTCATGAGCGGCCCTTCGATGATGTCTACGGCATGCGGATAAGACTGTGCAGCCTCCTCCAAATCTTCCTGCAAATAGGAATCTATACCTTTCACCAAAGCATGCTGCAAACGTTCCTCCACACTGCCGCCGCGCCAAGCATCTTTCGCGGATATCCCGCCGCCATCCGCCCCGGGCTGTCCGGCCTTGGCCGCTTCGGCCTCTGCTTTCAGCTTATCGGCCAACTCAATCAACCGTTCCGCAGCGTCAGGCCGACGGTTGAGCACCACGTCTTCTATGACCGTCAGGATGTCGGACGGAATATCGCCATACATCACCGACGTGGCGGGATTGACGATGCCCATGTCCATCCCCTCACGGCAGGCATGGTAGAGGAACACGGCGTGCATGGCCTCGCGGATATAGTTGTTGCCCCGGAAAGAGAAAGAAAGGTTGCTCACCCCGCCACTTACATGCGCCCCGGGGAGGTTACGGCGAATCCATCCCGCAGCACGGATAAAGTCCACAGCATAGTTGTCATGTTCCTCCATTCCCGTGGCTATGGCCAGCACGTTCGGGTCGAATATGATGTCATGGGGATTGAAACCGACCTCGTCCACCAACAAACGGTAAGCCCGTGCGCAGACTTCTATCTTGCGTTCATAAGTATCGGCCTGCCCCTTTTCATCAAAAGCCATCACGATGACGGCCGCCCCAAGGCGTTTCACCTCCCGGGCATGGGTCAAGAAGACTTCCTCTCCTTCTTTCAACGAGATGGAATTGACGATGCTCTTGCCCTGCACGCATTTCAGTCCGGCTGTAATCACGTCCCATTTGGAAGAATCTATCATGACGGGCACACGGGAAATCTCCGGCTCGGAGGCCAACAGGTTCAGGAACGTCACCATCTCCTGCCGGGCATCGAGAAGCCCGTCGTCCATGTTGATGTCGATGACCAAGGCACCATCCTCCACTTGCTTGCGGGCGATTTCCAAAGCCTCTTCGTAGTTTTTCTCTTTGACCAACCTCAGGAATTTGCGCGAACCGGCCACATTGCAACGTTCGCCCACATTGACGAACCGTACTTCAGGCGTCAGTTCAAACTGTTCCAAACCGCTCAGACACAATGCTTCTGCCTTTCCGGCCGGCACATGCGGACGCCCTTGCGTCGCCAAGGCCGGAAAACGGGAGATATACTCGTCCGTCGTACCGCAACAGCCTCCGATGATATTCACCCAACCTTCTTCCACAAAGAATTTCATTTCCTCTGCCATCTGGTCGGGGGTCTGGTCATATTCTCCCATACTGTTGGGCAGTCCTGCGTTCGGATAGACTGATATATAATAAGGTGAACGGTGAGCCAAAATTTGTAGGAAGGGAATCAGGTCGTGTGCCCCAAAAGAACAGTTCAGCCCTAAGGAAAAAATATCGGCATGAGCCACAGAAGTCAGGAAGGCCTCCATCGTCTGGCCGGAAAGCGTACGTCCGCTCTTATCCGACACCGTAACCGACAACATGAGCGGTACCCTGCGTCCGACGGTTTGCATGGATGCTTCTGCCGCATAAATAGCGGCCTTGGCATTCAGCGTGTCGAAAATAGTTTCGATGAGCAAGGCATCCACACCGCCTTCGAGCAAGACTTCCATCTGTTCCCGATAGGCAGCCACCAATTCGTCGAAAGTCAGGGCACGGTATGCCGGATTATTCACATCGGGACTCATCGAACAGGTTTTGTTGGTCGGTCCCACCGAACCGGCCACGAAACGCGGTTTTTCGGGATTGCGGGCCGTAAACTCATCCGCAAGCTCACGGGCTATCCGGCAAGCCGCCAGATTGATTTCACGACAATAGTCCTCCACGTGATAATCCGCCATCGACACCCGTTGCGAACTGAACGTATTCGTCTCAATAATGTCCGCCCCGGCCGCGAGATACTTGCGGTGGATATCCCGAATCACATCGGGACGCGTCAGCGACAACAGATCGTTGTTACCGGCCATCAATCCCGGCACATCCCTGAAACGTTCCCCTCGGAAATCAGCCTCCGTCAGGCCATACCGCTGAATCATGGTACCCATGGCACCATCCAATATCAATATCCTCTCCTTAACAATCTCTTCCAACCTCATGATTTCAAACTCTAATACCTTTTTACCTGCCGGTCTATCTCGCGCCGGTCTTCCTTTTCCTTCAACGTCTGCCGCTTGTCGTATTCTTTCTTACCCCGGCACAAATACACATCCACTTTGGCACGTCCGTTCTCGTCGATAAACAACAAGGTCGGCACCAATGTGAAGCCGGGACTTTTCATGTCCTGCTGCAACTTCCGGATTTCCTTGCGGTTAAGCAAAAGCTTCCGGTCGCGCCGTGCCGCATGGTTATTGTAAGAACCGTACGAATACTCGGCCACGTACATGTTTTTCACCCACACCTCTCCGTTATGGATGAAACAAAAAGTATCCACCAGACTGGCTTTGCCCGCCCGTATGGATTTGATTTCCGTACCGGTCAGCACGATGCCGGCCGTATATTTGTCCAACAGCAAGAAATCAAACGAAGCCCGTTTGTTCTTGATGTTCACCGATTTGGTCTTATTTTTCTTTTCTGCCATCTTTTTTTCCTCTTTACTCTTTCACCACCTCGGCAAACAGCTCGAGGTGTTCATCCACATAACAAGCCAATGCAGCCGTGACTTCTTCTTCCATTTCCACAAACTCGTCGTCCAAGTCGTCAAACTGCGGATAAGCCTCGAACAAAGCCATAAACTCTTCGTCCGAACAGTCCTTCGTCAGTTCCTCCTTGTATTTGTCATACAGTATCTTTCCTTTATATACCAGTTTGGAGAAATCATGTGCCCCCATCAACCGCATGGCTTTCGCAAAAGGATTGTCGAAAATAAACGGCCCGTAGCCGTTGTGTATCAATTGGATAAATCCTCCGTCCATCACTTCCTCACGAAACAGGGCATAGGCAAGCAATGAAATTTGTTCCATTGAGCATCCCCATGTTCCCGGCATTCAACTCTCCGCCGATAACCTCCCGGTAACGGTCGATGAAGACCTGCAAAAACTCATCCATTCCTTGTGCAGCCGCCTCGCGCAACCGCGCATCGCTGATTGTTACTCTTTTCTGTTCCATTCCTTTGCGTCTTGAATTTGCAAAGATAGTGAAAGGTGAGAGCAGTTGCAAGCCAAAAGCTTGCTTTTGAGCGAAAAACTGCCGAGCCGCATCCTATTTTCGCGATTGCAAAGACAATCCAAGGTGGGAACATGCCACCCTATCTTCAGTTAAAAACAGCATAAAAAGAGAAAATCCTAAAAATATTCCGCCTTTTATTTGTACGTTCCGCAATGTTATCCTATATTTGCAGTGTACTATTATACTAATACACTAATTAATTTATAAAACATTGCCTTATGATGACCATTGAACACCTCTCATTCGGATATTCCAAACGGAAAAACCGCGTATTAAACGATTGCTCCCTCCGTCTCGACGAGGGCAAGATTTATGGGCTTTTAGGGAAAAACGGAGTCGGAAAGTCCACCTTGCTCTACCTGATGACCGGCCTCCTCACACCGACTGAAGGACACGCCTGCCTGAACGGCACAGATGTGCGTTTGCGCCGTCCGGACACATTGAGCGACTTCTTCCTCATCCCCGAAGAATTCGACCTTCCGGACTACAACCTGAAAAAGTACGTCCGCCTCAACGCTCCTTTCTATCCGCATTTCGACCACGAAAACTTGCTCCGTAATCTGGAAATGTTCGAACTGCCGGAGGACATCAAACTCGGCGAACTTTCGATGGGACAAAAGAAAAAGGCACTCATCTGCTTTGCCTTGGCTACCCGTACCTCGTGGCTCATCATGGACGAACCGACCAACGGACTGGACATCCCCGGCAAAAGCCAATTCCGCAAACTCCTCATCCGCGAAATGAACGAATCGCGCGGTATCGTGATTTCCACCCATCAGGTGCAAGATGTGGAACAACTTCTCGACCACGTGGTCATCTTGGATAACGCCCACGTACTGCTCGATGCGTCGGTAACTGAAATCAGCCATAAATTATATTTCACGCAGACCGACAATGAATCGGAAACCTCAGAGGCTTATTATGCCCTCCCCTCCTACAACGGGCACAGCGTCATGCTCCCGAATCCGGAAGACAAGGATTCGGAAATCAACTTGGAGTTACTTTTCAACGGCACTCTGGCACACCCGGAAACCATCTGCCCCTTGTTTAATGCTGAAAAATAAAAAGATATGGATTCACAGTTTTTCAACCGGAAACGCTTCATCACCTTGTGCCGTTGGGATTGGACGGAAAGACAGAAAGCATTGGGATTGCAGGCCGTAGTGATTTACGCCGTCCTCACCGTGTTTTCCGGCTTCTACACGATACGCGGCGCGCTCCGTGCCAATGCCCTCAGCCATTACGTCAGCCCCCAACGCGTGGAAGAATGGAAAGCCATATCGGCCGACCTCGCCCAAGGCGTGGACGGAAGCTGGACTTCCGTGAGTGTCCTGTTTTTCCCGATTCTTGCCTTCTACCTTGTCGGCACTGCACGCCGGACACAAAGGGCATTGCAGGCCACGTCCCAAGCTACCCGCACGCTTACCTTCCCCGTGTCGACCTTCGAGCAATTTCTGCTCCGTTGGCTCTATGCCGTCCCACTCGCCTTGTTGACCTACTGCGCGGTATTCGTTGCCGCCGACTTCACACGTGTGGGGCTTTGCAGCCTCATCGTCCCGCAAGTGGACTATGCCCACCTGCTGCCATACGCAGAGTATTGGAATGGCAGAGTGCACCCATACTGGTTACTTACCATACTCAACCTGACGCTTTGGGCGCAGTCCGTTTTCATCTGCACCTCCGAAACGAAACGGGCAGGCGTGCGCACCGCCGTCCTCCTGCTCGTCGTCCTCGTGCCTTTCGCCCTCGCACATTCGCGCTACGCCCTGGGAGAAGCCTTCAACCTTTGGCTCATCCGCCCCGTTATTGTGAATGCCTTCTTCCTGCTGTGCACCGTCCTCAACTGGTACATGGCCTACCGCCATATCCTCAAAACCGACCTCACTTATGTCAAATCCGCCAAACATTAAGCTTATGAACCGTTCTTGTTTCGACCGCAAACGCTTCGCGGTCTTGCTCCACGAAGACTGGGCAGCCCGGCGTACACGTTGCCTCGTCACTCTCGCCGCAGGCTACTTGTTACTCTCTGCCATTCTCACGGTGTCTTGCCTCAAAGCATATTCGGAAAACGCCACCTTGCTACAGACCGTCCCAACGGATATACTGGAAGACAAGTTCGCCCACCTCACAGACACGGCCACTAACCAAAATGCTGCGATCGTCACCGTTACGGCATTCTTTTTCCTATTCCTTATAGTCACTCCGTGGCTATGGAACGCACCCATATACAACAAGGGACAGCACATCAGGTACTTGCTACTCCCAACCTCCACGTTCGAGAAGTTCGCCCGATGGTGGCTCTATGCCGTTCCTCTTTCGATTTTAGCAGGCGTTCTTATTATTTTGGCAGCGGACATCACCCGTGTCATCATTTGCAACATGGCCTTCCCAGATTACAGCTTCGCCCGCCCCCTCCTCTTTACTTCCGGACTTCATACGGCCTCCTCCGGCTTTGTACTCAGGATGCTCCTCACGACCAGTCTGTTGGGCCAAGCCATTTCCGCCAGAAGCGAAACGGGACGGACACCCCTGCACCGCACACTCGGCAAATGCCCAATCCTGTTGTTGCCCCTCCTTTTGATAATCGGAGTCTCGCTCATTGCCGAAGGCGACCCTTACACTTACCCCCAACAGCCCGGAGCAGCGACTGCCGAAGTGGTATGGCATACCTTTTGGCTTGCCGTGACCTCCCTCTTTTGGCTATCGGCCTACCGCAGAATGAAAAAGAACGACCTCAAATACCAATATGCCCTCAATCCGAAAAGCGTATGAATTTCAAGGAAAACAAACCCATTTACTTGCAAATCGCCGACCGTATCTGCGATGAGATACTACAAGGACGGTACGCTGAAAACGACCGTATCCCTTCCGTGCGCGATTACGCCGCCACGGTGGAGGTGAACGCCAATACGGCCATGCGCTCTTACGACTTCCTACAATCCCGCTCTGTCATCCGCATGCAACGTGGCATAGGTTATTTCGTGGAACCGGGCGCATCGGAACGCATCCGTTCGTTTCGCAGGGAAAGTTTCATGAATGAAGAACTCTACGATTTCTTCCGGCAAGCCCGTTCCATCGGCATCACGGCGGAAGAACTCGAAACCTTTTACCGGCAGTATTTGTCAGACACCTCTGACACTATGTCCAACCTTTAAAAACCCTTATCATGAACAAGAATACATTGAACGCCCAACGCCTCCTCCAATATTTCCGCAAAGATTGGAGCGAAAACGCCGCACAACTCTATTATTATTTCATCATCCCCTACGGTATCATGACCCTGCTCTTCATCTGGATGGATTTCACCAAAACGCACTCTGTGGTCGTGGCATTGGAACAAGTGCGGCAAGGCATGGAAACCGACAACAACAGCTACCAACTGATTATGGAGAACGCCTTGTCTGGGAAAGACGACTGTTGGTTTTCCATTGTCTTCACGGCCGTGCTGTGTTTCGATTTCTTCATGGCCTTTGCGGGCAGCACTTTTTTCAAGACATCAAAATACCGGAAGGATTACATCACCGACCTGACATTCCCGGTTTCAAATGCCGAGAAGTTTATGGTGAGATGGTTCAGAATCTCCATCATATCCTTCCCTATCTTTTGTTTAGCCACCGTATTGGCCGACTTCACCCGTATCGGTTTCATACATTTCCTCTATCCTGAAGTCTCGTTGTCGTTCCCCGTCCCATGGTTGAGCGATGAATGCGACGTGCACATACCTACGGCCATCCTCCAAGCCTACGCCCTGCAAGCTTTGTTCATTTTGGGCGGAACCTATTGGCAGAAGAAACCTTTCCAAAAAACGCTGAGCCTCGTGTTGCTCACGTCCTTGATGTACTATTTTACATTTTTCTGTACCGTATTTTATTTCATCGGACCGGATTTCGTTTACCATAATACCGCACAACAATGGGTGTACGGCTGGACATTCGGTATTCCCATCTTCCTCATCTTGTTTGGCTACCTACTGACCTACCTCCGCATGCGCCGTGCCACACTCCTCCCGTCATGGAAAGACAAGACTACGTTAGTGGTCTTTGCAGCCTTGCTCATCGGACTGGGACTTTGCGTCTGGATGCCGAACTTCATCGTGGACCATTTCGCTTACGGCTAAAACCGGAAAGTCCTCATAAATACATCGTTCTACAAAACGACGTCTAAAAGGAATAACACGTGTATATTTAACACCTTTTTCGCCCGTTTTCTTGCTTGTACAATATTTTATTCATAGTTTTGCCGCTGAAAATGACAGAAAAACATTACACTTAAAAGAACAACAGTCACATGAAAAAACAAACCATCATTGCCGCTCTGTTATTAGCTACAACCATGAGCCACGGAAAGACAACACCGAATCGAACCGAAACATCGGCTAATTTTGAGGGATATCTTTTTGCCTATTTCGAAGGAAGAGGAGATGCCAAGCAACAGGAGCACCTGCGTTTCGCCCTCAGCGACGACGGAGTGAACTGGCGCGCGCTCAACGAAAACCGCCCCATCATCGCGTCCGACACCATCAGCGAAAGTGGCGGTATCCGCGACCCGCACATCCTGCGCGGTGAAGACGGACGCTTTTACATCGTAGCCACGGACATGAATACCGCCAAAAACGGTTGGAACGAAAACCCGGGCATCGTACTCCTGAGTTCGGACGACCTACTTCATTGGAAACACGCCAAGATCAATCTGTCCAAAGATTATCCGAAACATTTTGGTGATGCTTATTGGGTATGGGCTCCTCAAACCATTTACGACCGCAAAGCCAAAAAATATATGATTTATTTTACCTTGCAACGCAACGACCGCAAAAGCCTCATCACTTATTACGCATACGCCAACAAGGACTTCACGGGCTTTGAAAGCGAGCCGAAACAGCTTTTCTCTGCCAAATACGGCAGCATAGACAACGACATCATCGAAAAAGACGGTACCTACCACCTTTTCTATAAAGGCAACACCAAAGACGAGAACGGTAAGGAAATCAAGAACGGCATCCAACAAGCCACCTCGAAAAGCCTGAAAGGAAAGTGGAAAGAGGACTTCAAGTATCTGGACGCTTACGCCGGAAAGACACCCGTGGAAGGGTCGAGCATCTTCAAACTGAACGGAAAAGACGAATACGTATTGATGTACGACATGTACACCAGCGGACGATATGAATACCAGACCAGTACGGACCTTTACCATTTCTCCGAACCCAAAGCGTTCACCAAGGACTTTTTCCCGCGCCACGGTTCCGTCATTTCACTGACCCGTGACGAATTGCAACGTTTGCAAGAAAAGTGGGGCTACGTAGTCAAATACGAGTTTGAAAGCCAAGGCAATCCCGTTGTCCGCCACATCCATACGGCCGATCCTGCCGCACTCGTCAAAGAGGACACACTGTGGCTTTTTGCCGGACGTGACCAAAACGGTAACCAAAGCGGTTACGTGATGAAAGACTGGCTCGTGTTCTCCACTACCGACATGAAGCATTGGACACAATACCCAGTCCCCTTGAAAGTAGAAGATTTCAAATGGGCTGCCAGTAAACAGGCGTACGCCGGACATGTGGCTGAACGCAACGGCAAATACTACTGGTATGTCAGTACCAACTGGTGCGGTATCGGCGTGGCCGTAGCCGACAAAATCACCGGCCCTTATAAAGACGCTTTAGGTCAGCCGTTGCTCACCAACAAGGACTGTTTCGATTCCCACCACAGTTGGGCCTGTATCGACCCTGCCGTATTCATCGACGATGACGGGCAAGCTTACCTGACATGGGGTAACCGCGAATGTTACATCGTGAAACTGAAAGACAACATGATAGAAACAGAGGGAGAGGTGAAACGCATCCATATCGACGAAAGCCATCCTTTCACTGAGGCACCGTGGATTCACAAACACGATGGCAAATATTACCTCACATACGCCAGCGAATGGCCGGAAAAAATAGCCTACGCCGTGGCCGACCACATTGAAGGCCCGTATGAAACGAAAGGGATAATTTCAGAAATAGCCGGAAACAGCAATACAACCCATCCGGCCATCGTGAACTTCAAAGGACAATGGATATTCATCAGCCATAATGGCGGTCTGCCTACCGGCACCAGTTACAGCCGCTCTGTCGTAGCCGAACCGATGGAATATAATGCAGATGGCAGCATCAAGCCGATTCCTCCCACTGCTGAAGGGGTGAAACCCTTGTAAATCCCCCTTGCCTCAAAACAAATCCCCGTGAAAACGATGTTGAAGTTTTGAAGTGCCCCCAAAAAGTTGGACGGGTTAAATACTATCCAGTAATTGAAAGAG
>OHYE01001273.1_pt1 | contig 10683 bp, 9 predicted proteins | sample 1580141 | NCBI WGS metagenome assembly OHYE01 (sample SAMEA3882530, study PRJEB24775) | human gut metagenome | biome: human-associated habitat; feature: intestine environment; material: feces | place: Netherlands | collected 2009/2010 | reverse complement strand
CACGACCGGTATATACGCAGAGTAAAACACGCGTTTTAAAGAATACTTGTGGTAAAGTCCTTCGCTCAGCTGCAAAATACGTCGGTCGTTTTCCGGCGTTGCGCCGATGATCATTTGCGTTGACTGCCCACCCGGTACGAAGCGCGGCGCACTTTTATACCGTATGAGATCGTGCGCGTTTTCCTTGATACCATCGCGAATGCGCGACATAGGCAGCAGGATGTTTTCCTTCGATTTCTGCGGCGCAAGGCGCTTTAGACTGTCGTTTGACGGCAGCTCGATATTGACGCTCATGCGGTCGGCAAGCAGGCCGAGCTGCTGCAAAAGTGTCTCGTCCGCGCCGGGAATGGCTTTGACGTGAATGTAACCGTTAAAGTGATACTCGTTACGCAGAATATGCAATGTTTCGAGCATTCTTTCGCAGGTGATGTCCGGCGAGCCGAACACGGCGGAGCTTAAAAACAGCCCTTCAATATAATTGCGACGGTAAAAACTGATGGTCAGATCCGCCAGCTTGCCGCTGACCTCTCCCATCTCAAAACGACGCTGTCTCGAACGGTTGCCTCCGCAGCCGAACAGGCTGATCAGTCTGTGAGGTTCATATTCCCGCAACGTGGTCAGCAGACTCTCCAGCGCCATGGCATTGTGGGCATAATCGATCAGCAGGGTGAACTGATCGGATACCTTGATCATCTCGATACGGCCTTTTACCTTTGCCTGCAACAGTGCCTTTTTAATGTTTTCCTCATCTACCTTGAAATGACGGCAGATGGCGATCGCAGTCAGGGAATTGTAAATGCTGAATTTACCTGGAATATCGATTTCTACCGGGAAGTCCATAAGACCTTTGACATGGTAGGAAATTCCCGCCGACCATATGTGCATCTTCTGCGCGAAGGTCTGCCTCCGGTGAAAATCCATAAGTCTCCAGATTGCAGGTATGGCCTTCGATAATCTTCTCAAAGTGCTCATCATCGCGGTTTACGATGCCGACTTTGCACTGACGGAGAAGCATGGATTTGCAGGCAAGATAATGTGCGAAATCTCTGTGCTCGTTCGGTCCGATATGATCCGGCTCCAGATTTGTAAAAATACCGAAATCGAATACAAAGCCCTGGGTCCGGTGGAGCATCAGCGCCTGAGAGGAAACCTCCATTACAACGGTATCACAGCCAGACTCCACCATTTTGGCAAAATATTCCTGCAAAAGATACGATTCCGGCGTCGTATTGACCGCATGGATATGCGTGTCTCCGATGATTATTTCAATGGTTCCGACCAGTCCTACCTTTCGTCCCGCATTTTCCAGGATGGATTTTACCAGATAAGTGGTCGTCGTCTTACCCTTCGTTCCGGTGATGCCGATCGTCGTCAGTTTTTTTGCCGGATGGTCAAACCACGCCGCAGATACGAACGCGAGGGCATAGCGGGTATCCTCCACCCGGATCAGGGTCGTTTCCGACTGTTTCGGAAGCTCTACTTCTTGGGATACGATAATCGCAGCCGCTTTTTTCTCTGCAGCCTCTGCGGCAGCCTGATGTCCGTCAAAATTTGCCCCCTTGATGCAGACAAACAGACAGCCTTCTACAATTTTTCGGGAGTCATAAACGACCGCCGTAATTTCTTTTTCCAGATTTCCTCTTTCACAGGTAAAGGTAAGCTCACTCAAAAGCTCTTTCAATGCTTTCATGAAATCGGTCTCCTTTCCGATCCGCTGCAGTTTCGCAGGAACGAACTATTACAATTTACAATCATAGCATATTGGCAGACATCCTGCAATTTAGTACAGATTTTTCACCTTAAATTCGCGCTCCACCTCGCGGCGCTGATCCTTCTTTGCAATATCCTGCCGCTTGTCGTAGAGCTTTTTGCCGCGGCAGAGACCGATCTCCATCTTTGCGCGCCCGTCCTTAAAATAGACCTGCAGCGGCATGATCGTATAGCCTTTTTCCTTACATTTTCCGGCAAGCTTTAAAATCTCCGCTTTGTGCAGCAGAAGCTTTCTCGTGCGCAGCGGGTCTTTGTTGAACAGATTTCCCTTTTCATAGGGGGAAATATGCATGCCATAAACGTACATTTCGCCGTTGTCTTCCTGTATAAACGCTTCTTTAATGCTGCACTTTCCAAGGCGCAGGCTCTTTACCTCTGTCCCGGCAAGCGCAAGACCGGCTTCCCAGGTTTCCTCTACAAAATAATCGTGATATGCTTTTTTATTGTTCGCGACCAGTTTCTGTGCTGATTTTGCCATCGTTTCCTCTCTTTTCCGCCTCTTCCAGCTCAAAATCCACCGTTCCGGCATACCGGTTTGCCCCCGTCACCCGAACCGTCACCGTTTCGCCCAGCTGATAGGTTTTGCCTGTGTGTTCGCCGACCAGCGCAGAGTTTTCTTCATCGAAGATAAAATAATCGCTGCGCAGGCTCGATACCGGAACCAGTCCTTCCACCGTATTCGGAAGCTCTGCATAAAAGCCCCAGCCCGTCACACCGGAAATGACTGCTTCCATCGTCTCCCCGATATGCTTTTCCATATACTGCGCCTTTTTCATCTTTTCACAGATGCGCTCCGCCTCATCCGCACGCCGCTCTGTCTCGGACGAATGCTTTGCTACGCCGTTTAAAATGTCCTCATAATGCTCTTTTCGCTTTTCGGTTAACCGTCCCCGCAGAAACTCCTTGATAATCCGGTGAATCTGTAAATCGGGATATCGCCTGATTGGGGACGTAAAATGGCAATAATGTGTTGCTGCCAGTCCAAAATGTCCGCTGCATTCCGGCGAATAGACCGCGCGCTTCATGCTGCGCAGAATCAGTCTCGACAGCATCGCTTCCTCCGGCGTCCCTTCGATCTGATCCAGAAGCTTTTGCAGCTGCTTCGGATGGACGTCTGCCCCGTTTTCCTGACGCTTTCCCTGTTTGCGCCCGATATGCAGCCGATAGCCGAAATTTCCTAAAAATACGGACAACTGCTGCATTTTTTCCGGATCCGGGTTATCGTGTACGCGGTATAAAAACGGCTCCTCCAGCCAGTAAAAATGCTGTGCCACCGTCTCGTTTGCCGCCAGCATAAAATCCTCAATCAGCTTCGTCGCGTCGTTTCGCTCATGCGGGTGAATCGACAGCGGCTCGCCGTTTTCATCCAATTCGATCTTGCTTTCCGGAAAATCAAAATCCACCGCGCCGCGCTCTTTTCGTTTCTGCCGAAGCACCTTCGAAAGCTTCGCCATCTCTGTAAGCATCGGCGCTTCGTCGCGGTATGCTTCCCAAAGGGCTTCGTCGCCGTCCAGAATTTTTTGCACCTGCGTATAGCTCATGCGCTTGTCCACACGGATCACAGATTCCACAATCTCATAATTGCCGATAGTTCCGCCCTTGTCCACTTCCATCAGGCACGACAGCGCCAGTCGGTCTTCCCCGGCATTTAGCGAGCAGCACCCGTTGGACAGCTCCTTGGGAAGCATGGGAATCACGCGATCCGGCAGATAAACGCTCGTTCCCCGTTCCTTTGCCTCCCAGTCCAGCGCAGAATTTTCCTGCACATAGTCTGCAACGTCCGCAATATGAACACCCAGCAGCCATCTGCCGTCTTTTTCTTCAAGGCTGACTGCATCATCCAGGTCCCGCGCGTCCTCGCCGTCGATCGTTACCATCCGTACCGCCCGAAGATCGCGCCGCATCGCGCAATCTGTCTCGCTGACCGGCTTGGAGACGCGCTGCGCCTGATTCAATACCTTTTCCGAAAATTCATCCGGAATGCCAAGGGCACGCACAACAGAGAGCATGTCGATGCCCGGCTCATCTCTTCCGCCCAGCACCTCTATAATCTCGCCCTCCGGACTTTTGCCCTCTTCCCGGCTCTCGATATATTCTGCAACGACCTTCGCACCGTCATAGGCGTCCTTTTTCTTTTCCCGCGGGATAAAAATATCCGGCAGCTTTTTGTTGTCCGGCACGACAAAGCCGAAGTTTTCGCTCGACTGGTACAAACCAACCGCACGCAGGAGCTTCTTTTCTGCGCGCACATACCGTCCGCGCTTGGTCTGCTCTATTTTCCCCTCTTCCAGAAGCTCCTCCAAAATACGCTTTAGCTCGCGCCGGTCTTCCGGTTTTACCTGCATGAAGATTGCGAGCTCCTTTTCTTTCATCGGGACGTACTTTTCGTCCTCCACCAGCTCACAGATCAGTTTTTTTCTCTTTTCCAATAAATCTTCCATATGTCACCTGTTATAAAATGAAACGATGCCTTCCGCCCCGCCGCAGTGCGATCTCATGCTATATACGGATTGCTCCGTGCTTTACACTCCCACACCTACATCCAGAATACGAGAACGGCTGTGCTCGCCTGCGGCGGGTCGCGTAAGTGACATCTTCCGCTCCGCCGCAGTGCGATAAAATGCTTTTTTCACTTACAGCTACGCTGTAAGTGAAAAAAGCACCCCGCCGTGCGGAGTGCTTTCGTAACATTCTGTACTTCTTATCCACGATATGCGCTCAGACAATACCGCTTATCAGCCCCAGATTCTGGTGATGTTCAGAATTACTGCAATTACCATGAAGCCGATTGCCAGCCATTTGGTAATTTTAACAAGCAGTCCTTCCATAGAACGACCTTTGTTCTTTCCCCAGTAGGTCTCTGCACCGCCTGCGATAGCGCCAAGTCCTGCATCTTTGCCTTCCTGCATCAGAACCAGAACTGTCAGGGCAATACACATCACTATAAAAATCACCGTTAAAATAATTCTCAGAATCTCCATGTTTCCTCACAATCCGCCGTTTTCCGGCTCTCCGTCCACATTTCATCTTTCTCTGCATTGATACCTCTCAATGCGAAACACATTGATTATAACATGAACGCTTCCAGAAAGCAAGATGCGATTCATAACAATAGAATGTTCTCAGAGTGTGCATTCTATTGTATTGCGAATGGCGCATGTAAACCGTGAACGGAACCTCCATGCCGCTCAGCCAGCTTACAGAACTTTCCAGAGCAGCAACAGCAAAAGGATCACCGCCGCCAGTCCGGCAAGATAGGCAAGTCCGATGAGAAGCGCCGCTTTGAGCGCTCCCATCGCATACCAGAAACGTTCTTTTTTATTCAGGGAGGAATCTTCCCACGGCCGGTCGTTTTTGACCTTCGGAACTTCTCCCTCCCGTCTTTTTTTTCGTCCGGAAAAAGGGGCAAACAGAGACGGCGTTTCGATACCGCTCATGTCCGCGATCACGCGGCCGTCGTCCTCTTCTTCCTGCTTATCCGTTCCCATTATTTATCGTAGAGATGGCAGACAACGTAATGTCCGGGTTCCACCTCTTTCTGAACCGGCGCTTCATGCTTGCAGCGCTCCATGCAGTGGGCACAGCGGGTGTGGAACTTACAGCCCTCCGGCGGATTTGCAGGGGAAGGGATCGAGCCTTCCAGCACGATACGGTTCATCTTCGCTTCCGGATCCGGGATCGGAATTGCAGAGAACAGGGCCTCCGTGTAAGGATGCAGCGGATTACGGAAAATATCCTCTGTCGTTCCGTACTCTACCAGATTGCCCAGATACATAACGCCGACGGTATCGGAAATATACTCGACTACTGACAGGTCATGGGAAATGAACAGGTAGGTCAGGCTGTATTTTTCCTGCAGCTCCTTTAACAGGTTAATGATCTGCGCCTGAATCGATACGTCCAGCGCAGATACCGGCTCGTCACAGACAACGAATTCCGGATTTAAGGCAAGTGCTCTTGCGATACAGATACGCTGTCTCTGTCCGCCGGAGAACTCATGGGGATACCGGTCTTTGTGGAAGGGCTGCAAACCGCAGTTATCCATAACCTGATCGATATAGTCATTTAATTCTGCCTTGGGAACCAGATTGTGCTCCCGAACCGCTTCGCCAATGATCTCACCGACAGGAAGACGGGGAGAAAGGCTGGAAAACGGATCCTGGAAGATGATCTGCATTTTTGTACGCATCTTTCGCATCTCTTTGGAAGAAAGGTCATAAACCTCTTTTCCGTTAAACAGCACCTGTCCGCCGGTTTTTTCGCCGGACAGACGCAGGATGGTACGTCCGGTCGTCGTCTTGCCGCAGCCGGACTCGCCTACCAGGCCCATGGTGGTTCCGCGCTTCAAGTTAAAGGTTACGCCGTCAACAGCCTTGACCTGTCCAACGGTTTTACCGACCATACCGCCTTTGATGGGAAAATATTTTTTCAGCTGATTGACCATCAGAATATACTGTGGATCATATTCTACCGGTGTGAAATCCTTATCGATTGGCTGCATTTATTTTCCCTCCTTCTTATCGTAATAGCGATAGCAGCTGACCTTGTGTGTTTCGGACAGGCTGATCTCGCAGGGGTATTTTCCATCGCATTCCGGACAGCGCATTTCGCAGCGATCACGGAAATAGCAGTAATCCGGCATGTTGACCGGGTTCGGCACCTTGCCGGGGATGGAATAAAGCTTATCGACCTTTTTGCCGATCACCGGTTTGGAAGCCATCAGACCGATTGTGTAAGGGTGGGAAGGATTCGCAAAAATCTCCTGTACCGTACCTTTTTCCACAACGCGTCCTGCATACATAACAACAACGTAATCCGCCATCTCTGCGATAACGCCCAGATCGTGGGTGATCAGCATGATGGAGGAATTGATTTTATTTTTCAGATTGCGCAGAAGATCCAGAATCTGTGCCTGGATCGTTACGTCCAGCGCCGTCGTCGGCTCGTCTGCGATGATGATCTTCGGGTTACAAGCCAGCGCCATTGCGATCATGACACGCTGACGCATACCGCCGGAGAGCTCGTGGGGATACATCTTGTAAACGCCTTCGCTGTTTGCAATGCCGACCATCTCCAAAAGCTCAATGGTACGGGCTTTGATCTCTTCCTTGCTCTTTCCTTCGCCGTCATGCAGCTCGATTACTTCTTCTACCTGTTCCCCGATACGAAAAACCGGATTCAGGGAAGTCATAGGCTCCTGGAAAATCATGGACATATAATTGCCGCGCAGCTTCTGCATCTTCTCCATCGGAGTTTTTGCAATATCATATGCCTTATCGCCCAGGTTTAAGCGAATCTGACCATCTACGATCTGCCCCTGGGGACGCTGCAGCAGCTGCATCAGGGATAAGCTGGTTACGGATTTACCGCAGCCGGACTCGCCTACAACGCCAACCGTCTTGCCGATAGGAACCTCAAAGCTTACGCCGTCAACGGATTTTACCGTTCCGACGTCTGTAAAGAAATAGGTATGCAGATTATCAAATTCCACTGCATTTTCCGGATTGTGCATCTGTGTCAGATATTCCTGCTCCGGAACATTTTTACGCTTGTACTGTTTTTCATACTTACCTGTAATCTTACGGTTCTCTCTGGAAATCCGTCTGGATTCTTTCGCGGAGAGATAGCCTTCCGGATGTTTTTTTGCCATAGCTGGTTCTCCCTCCTTATCGTTTCATCTTCGGGTCGAACGCATCGCGCAGACCGTCGCCTACAAAGTTAAAGCCAAGTACTGTGATCAGCAGACAGATACCTGCCGGGATCCAGATAAACCAGTAGTTGGTCATAACGTAAGCATTGTTGACGTCGTTGATGATGTTACCCCAGGATGCGAACGGGAACTTAACACCCAGACCTAAGAAGGAAAGGGTTGCTTCCGTAATAATCGTACCGCCAAGGCTCATCGTACAGGTTACGATCAGCTGCGGGATAACGTTCGGAACCAGATGACGGAAAATCCGCTTGGAAGCGCGGATACCGCAGGCTTCCGCGGCTGTCATAAATTCCTGCTCTCTCAGGGAAAGGATCTGTCCACGCACCAGACGTGCGATAGACGGCCAGCCCAGGAAACCGAGAACCAGCATCAGATAAAGCATACGGATCTGGGGATCGAGCTGCATGGCATCCATTGCAGCACCCAGAATGATGATCAGGGGTGTGGACGGAATACAGTAGAAAATATCTACAATACGCATGATCAGATTATCCACCCATTTTCCGAAGTATCCGGCGATACCGCCCAGCAGGATACCCAGGAACGCTTCAATAAATACAACGATAAATCCGATCACCAGAGATACACGGCCACCGTACATCAGACGGGTCAGCATATCCATACCGTTGGTATCGGTGCCGAGCCAGTGGGTTTTGGAGGGACCTGCATAACGGTCATACACATAGGTTTCCTTCGATTGCAGTACAGACCAAGTCTTGGAATCCGGTTTGTAAGTGATGGTGTAGGTGTATTCCTCACCGTCTGCATCGGTGTATACAAATTCTTCGGTGTCGCTGTCGATGGCATCTGCCAGCTTTTCTTTAAAGTCACGGCTGATGACAACGCCGTTTTCCTTTGCCTGTACAACGAAACGACTGACATAACCGATCTCATCGCCGCCGGATAAAATGTTTCCATCTGCATCCATCGTATAATCCTGACCGTCCGCAGTAAAAGAAGCTTCTCCGTTTGCATAGGCCTTTAACGCTTCATGCTTGACTGCGAAAGTCAATGCAGAAGCCTCTGCGCCGTCTGCAGCGTTTACGATGTCCTTTGCTGCGATTGCCAGCACTGTGCCGTTGCTCGAAATCTGATAAAGGTCTTCGCCCTCTTTCTCTACCTCATAGGTCACATCTTTATACTCAAAGCTTTCTGCATTCTTGCCGATCGCAAGCATCAGCTGAGCCTGCAGAATGGAGCCAAACTCCTGTCCGTCATTGATCGTATAACGCAGATCGTTATTTTTTACCACACCCACATACTCTTTGTCCATGTGTGTATAAGTATAGAACTGTTCATCCTGTCCGTAAGGGCTTACCAGACCGCCAATAAAGGAAAAGACAAACATAACGACCAGCATGGTCAAGCCAACTACTGCCAGTCTGTTTCTGAAAAACCGTTTTGCAACCAGTGCGCCGGGGGACAGCACTTTGACACGACGGTCGTCATTTAAGGACAGTTCCTGCTCTATTTTTTCTTCTGTCGCTTTCTTTTCTTCCTGCATCATGCTCTCCTCCTTTCTTATGCAATCCGGACACGGGGATCAACCACCGCGTACAAAATATCGGAAATCAGGTTTCCGGCAAGCGTCAGAACCGCCAGAAACGTCATATAAAACATGGAAAACGGAATATCGCCTGCTACCATCGCCTGATAAGAGGTATAACCGATACCGGGGATCGCAAACAGCGTTTCCGTGATCAGTGCGCCGGAAAACAATCCAGGCAGGGAACCGCCGACAACCGTAACGAGGGGAATCAGGGTATTACGGAACGCATGGTGATAAATAACCTTTTTCTCGGAAAGTCCCTTTGCACGCGCGGTACGGATATAATCCGCATTTAATACTTCCAGCATATTTGTTCTCGTATAACGCATCAGGGAACCAACGGAAACGATCACCAGCGTGATGATCGGCAGAACGAGGTGATTTGCCTTATCGAGGAACTGCCCCCAGGAATCCAGCTGTGCATAGTTACGTCCCACCAGACCATATAAATCAAACCAGCCCAGCTTTACAGAGAACAGCAGCTTTAACAGCGTTGCAAAAAAGAAGGTCGGCAGGGAAATACCGATCAATGCACCCGCCGTAATCAGATAGTCCGCTCTGGAATACTGTTTGGTTGCAGCAATAACACCCAGCGGGATCGCAATAATCAGCTCCAGCACGAAGGAAATCGCGCCCATAATAAAGGAAAGCCAGATAACTTCCTTAAATTTGTCCAATACCGGTACGGTATATTTCCAGCTGTCACCGAAGTTGCCCTTCAGCGCGTCGCCTACCCAGGTCAGAAAGCCGAGTACGATCGGTTTGTCCAGACCATAGGATGCATTTAACTGTTCCATCCATTCATCATAGGATTTTGCACCTGCTCCCTGCGAAAGCTGCATCGCTCTCGTTTCCACAAAAGAGCCGGGAAGACATCTCATCAGAGTGTAAATGATGAAGGATACGCAAAATAAAATCACGACTGACAAAAGCAGTCTTTTGACAATATATTTCCGCATAAAAAACTCTCCCTTTGTTCTTATCGATTCCCTTCTTCCGCTGTATATCAAGCGGCCGCCTGCTTCAGGCAGCTCCTTGATATACAGCATCGCCCCTGATCTCCTCCTTTGGAGGAAGATCAGGGGCATAAGCCTGCAGTCTGTGCGTTTTAAGCTGCACAGAAATCGCCGTCGTTTAGTTTAACTCCAGCTTTTCAACTTCGCTCATCCAGCTCCAGTAAGGAGTCATATCAGGAGTCAGAGTGCTGATGTTGATACGCTCGCTAGAGAAGATGTAGCATTCGCTTCTCTGGTAAACAGGAACTTCAACGCCCCAGTCCATGATAATCTCCATGGCTGCTTTATACAGGCTCTTTCTATATGTCTGGTCAACGGACTGACGTGCTGCAACGATCATTTCATCCAGTTCGGAATCGTTGATCTTGTAGTAGTTGGTTGCGCCCTTGCTGTGATACAGCTGATACATATCAGGGTCAGCGGTTGCGCTCCATGCTGCTACCCACATCTCAGCTACGCCGGACTGATAGGTCGAATACAGTTCAGATGCAACTGCGATATCGTTTACCGTCAGGGTGAAGCCAATCTTTGCAAACGCGTCTGCCGCATTCTTTAACAGCAGGAAGGAAGGATGATCACCGGAGCCGCCTGCACCGATGTTTACCTGGTAGCCAAGCTTAGCGCCTTCAGGAGCT
>OHYE01001263.1_pt1 | contig 10767 bp, 7 predicted proteins | sample 1580141 | NCBI WGS metagenome assembly OHYE01 (sample SAMEA3882530, study PRJEB24775) | human gut metagenome | biome: human-associated habitat; feature: intestine environment; material: feces | place: Netherlands | collected 2009/2010 | reverse complement strand
TCCCGATGTCCAAGAAATGGGAGGCAGTTCACTGTCCCCTTTGTGGTGGTTTTTGGCGCGGATGGGTTAGTTGAGGGCGGCTTGGGCTAGGCGGGCTTCGGCGGCCTCCTCGGTGACACCAAGGGCCACGGCGAACTCCTCGATGGAGCGGCGTTTGGCCTCCTTGAGTACGCGCATGTAGTAGGAGCTGGGTTTTTTATCAGCTTCCTCGGCCTGGCGAATGCGGTGCATCATGGTCTTTGCCACGCGGACCGTCTCAGGCGCGCCCAGCTTGAGCTGCTGCTTAAAGTGTGTCTCCTCAAGTGAGCTGTTGCGCTCGGTAAAGGTGTCGCACTCCAGCTCGTCGTAGTGGCTCAGCAGGTGCTCTGCATCTTGCTGGGAGATGGCGGCGTGCAAACGATCGGCCTGCGCCACGGGGTACATGAGGATCGTCTGCGCATGTCCCTGCTTGGTCTCGAGCAACAGCATGGGCTGCGGCGTGTCGTCCCTAAAACCGACGACGGTGCAGACTCCCTGACCCGGATGAATGACGTGTTGACCGATTGAGAACATGCTACCTCCAACTTATACGAATTTACGTATGTCTAGAATAACACGCTGACGTGCGCAAACCCTTACTTTATGCAGGAAAATCACACAACTCCGATAGGTAAGAGTATTCGATACTCTGAACGGCTTATGCACATGTATATGCATTTTCAGCGGGTGCACAATCAGCAGGCAAACCGCCGTCTTTGAACTGCCTCACGCGAACTGTAGTCAATTTTGTGCATATGCAATATCGATTGACTTTACCTTGCGACAGTAGCTATCGCTTGTGATAGAGTGCTACAAACTCTGGCTTTTGCCCTACGAGTGACCAAGAGCTCGGGGGCTTTAACACAAGGAGGATCTATGCCCGAGAAGATTGAAGAGCTGGTACGCGCTGCGCTTGCTGCGGCCCAGGAGGCCGGCGACCTTTCCGCATTTGAACTTGACGATTGCGCCATCGAGCGACCGGCTGACACTTCTCATGGCGAGTGGACCTCCACCATGGCCCTGAAGTCCGCCAAGCTGGCTCACTGTGCCCCGCGCAAGATCGCTGAGGCCGTCGTTGCCCATATGCCCGAGGACCCCGCGATCGAGAAGGTCGAGATCGCCGGTCCTGGCTTCATCAACTTCTATCTATCCGTCGCCGTCAAGAACGCCATCTTCGGCGAGGCCCGCGAGAAGGGTATGGACTTCGCCAAGTCTAACGTCGGTGGCGGCCTGAAGACCCAGGTCGAGTTCGTCTCCGCCAACCCCGTCGGCCCCATGCACATCGGCCACGGCCGCTGGGCCGCGCTGGGCGACTCGCTCTGCCGTGTTATGGACCACGCCGGTTACGACATTCAGCGTGAGTTCTACATCAATGACCACGGCTCTCAGATGAACACCTTCGGCAACTCCATCAGCATGCGCTATATGCAGCTTGCCGACATCATCGCCAAGCAGGGCGTGGATATCGACGAGGCTCATAAGCTGCTGATCGCCGACCGCGACGCCTTCGTTGCCGATGAGAACGACGAGCATCCCGAGACCCATCCGTACCAGGACAACTTTGCCGAAACCCTGGGCAAGGACTCCTACGGCGGCGACTACATCATCGATGAGGCTGCCGAGTTCTGGCGCACCGACGGCGACAAGTGGGTCGAGGCCGATCCGCAGGAGCGCATGGAGAGCTTCCGTGAGCGCGGCTATGTGAAGATGGTCGACAACATGCGTAACCTCTGCCACGCCGTCAACTGCGACTTCGACCGCTGGTACTCCGAGCGCTCGCTGTACGTGAAGGACACCGAGGGCGAGACCGCCGGCACTTCCGCCGTCGACCGCGCTTTTGAGAAGCTCGACAAGATGGGCTACCTCTACACCAAGGACGGCGCCCTGTGGTTCCGCTCCACCGACCTGGGCGATGACAAGGACCGCGTCCTGATCAAGTCCGACGGCGAGTACACCTACTTCGCCTCCGACGTTGCCTATCACTGGGATAAGTTCCAGCGCGTTGACCACGTCATCGACATCTGGGGTGCCGACCACCACGGCTACATCGAGCGCGTCCGCTGCGTCTGCGATGCCTTGGGTTACCCCGGCAAGTTCGAGGTTCTGCTGGGCCAGCTCGTCAACCTGCTGCGTAACGGCAAGCCCGTCCGTATGTCCAAGCGCAAGGGCACCATGGTGACCCTGCAGGAGCTCGTCGACGAGGTCGGCTCCGATGCCGCTCGCTACACGCTCATCTCCAAGAGCTCCAACCAGATGGTCGACTTCGATATCGAGGCCGTTAAGAAGCGCGATAACTCCAACCCGGTGTACTACGTGCAGTACGCTCACGCTCGCGTGTGCTCCATTCTGCGCCGTGCCGCTGACGTTACGCCCGAGCAGGCTGACGAGATGGGCATGAAGGCCGTCGCCGCCAAGGCCATCGGTGAGAACGTCGATTACTCGCTGCTGACCGACCCTACCGAGCTCGCCCTTTCGCGCAAGCTCAACGAGCTCACCGACCTCATCGCCAGCTGCGCTCGCGACCGCGCCCCGTTCCGTCTGACGCACTTTGCTGAGGAACTCGCCGGCGACTTCCACAGCTTCTACGCTGCCTGCCAGGTTCTGCCGAGCGAGGGCCGTCCCGTCGACCCCGAGCTTTCGCGTGCCCGTCTGGCCGCTTGCGACGCCGTCCGCGTGACGCTCGCCCTGGTGCTCACCCTTGTTGGCGTTTCCGCGCCCGAGCAGATGTAATCTGCGAGTCATTTGACCGTGTAGGTTCGGCTTTGCTGAGCCCTATAAGCCCGATCTCCATGCGGAGGTCGGGCTTTTTGCATAAACGCCGGCGTATTGACGAATTTGGGGCTGCTGGAAATACGAAACTATGCCGGTTTACTACGATGAATTGAGAAATGCCAACCACGCCGGCTTTTCGCTAAAAAGTGCAAGGCATCTACCTGCGGTTTTAGTTCAACAAGTTTCGGAGTGGTCGCGGTTGAGCGATTCATCGTAGTAAACCGCCATAGTTTTGGCGGAGGCAGTCAGATTTGTGGGCGGTAAACCAAAGAGTGTCCCTTTTGAATAGTCGTTTAAGAACGTCCCCAATGACTAAGTTGCAGGTGACGGCGGTTGTGTTACACTAACGCTGCGTATATGACGCAAATATCTCGATACAGATCAATGATGTCCGTCGGTATTTGACGGAACTAGACTGTTTAGCCGCCCTGAAGGTTTATGCAGGGAGCATGTGATCACAGGGCTTGAAAAGAAAGTTGAGCAAACACTGTGTCTGATCAACAGCAAGAAAACGAAATAACGACGACGCAAGCCGCTCCCGCTGCACCGGTTGCGTCGGACCAGGTCGCGGCGCCCGCGCAAGCCTCGGCTCCTGAGACGCCTAAGGCTGCTTCGACGCCTACGCCTGCAGCGGCTGAGAAGGCCGTGCCTGCAACTGGTGAGGAGGCTGCTCCGGCAAAGCCCAAGCGTACGCGCCGCACGACCAAGCCTGCTGCTGACGGCGAGGAGGTCACCAAGCCCAAGCGCCGTACTACGCGCACGACGCGCGCCAAGCGCACCGTTGCAGCTGACTCCTCGGCGCCGATTTCCGATGAGGTCGCGCAGGCACGTGCGTTGGCGCAGATTAGCGAGGCTCAGGTGGTGCGCGCCCGCCGTCGTGCTGCCGAGCGTGAGGCCGCGGCTCTGACCGAGCTTGCAGCCCCGTCTGTGCCCGAGACCCCTGCCGCCGACCAGCCGACCGAGAAGTCGGTACCGCGCACACGCCGTCGCACGGCTGCTAAGGCCGAGCAGGTTGCCGATCAGGTAACCCCCGAGCTCGCTGAGGCTTCGGTCCGTTCCGCGGCAGGGGAGGGCACATCGCCTGCTGAGCCCGCTGCGCCTGTCGAGGCCAGCGAAGTTCCCGTTGTCGATCCGGCTTTGCGCCCGCACCGTCGCGGTCGCAAGCCCAAGGCCTTCGTCGAGGCCGAGAAGGCCGCAGCCGCAGCCGCCGCCGCTCGGGATGCTGCGGCGACCGCCGAGTCTGCAACCGCTGCCGACGCGCCCGTTCAGGATGCTACGACTTCCGAGGCCGCTCCCGCCGATGCCGAGCCCGCCGACGTCCGTCCCGGTCGCAGCCGTCGTACTGCTGCTAAGCGCACGTCCAAGGCCAAGGCTGCCAAGAAGGGTGCGTCCGAGGATTCCGCCGAGACGACCGCCGATGCTTCGATTGATGCCGCTGAGTCCCAGGACGTCGAACAGCCTGCGCCCGAGAAGCCCAAGCGCGGTCGTAAGAAGTCCGCTAAGTCCAAGGCGTCCGAGCGGCAGGCTGATGTCGAAGCGCAGGTCGATTCCGGCGCCGAGGCCAATGACGCCGCTGCGGCCAATGCCGACGCCGCCGCAACCGATGGCGCCGCGCCCGCCGAGGCCGAAGACGGCGCTCGCCCCAACCGTCGCCAGCACAAGCGCAATGACGACCGCAGCGACCGCAAGGACGAGCGCAACAACGACCGTCGTAACCGCCAGCGCGATCGCAAACAGCGCAACAGGGAGCGCAACGCCGCCCCCACCGAGCCCACGCTTTCGCGCGAGGAGCTCGCGGCCATGAAGGTCGCCGAGCTGCGCGAGAAGGCCAAGGAGTTCGAGATTGAGACGACCGGCAAGAAGAAGGCCGAACTCGTCGAAGAGATCTACACCACCGCCGCGAAGGCCGAGGGCTTCCGCGACATCAAGGGCATCCTGCAGATTCGCCCGGATAGCTCCGGCATCATCCATGCTCACGGCTACATGAAGTCCAACGACGACGCCTTCGTGCCCGCCTACCTCATCCGCTCCGCGCGCCTGCGCACGGGCGACGTCATCGAGGGCTCGCTGCGTCCTTCGCGCGGCGGCGACAAGCGCGCCGGCCTCGCCAAGATCACGACCGTCAACGGTCTGGACCCCGAGCAGATTCGCAATCGCCCCAAGTTCGGCGACCTCACCCCGGTCTATCCCAACGAGCCGCTGCGCATGGAGCACGGCAAGGACTCCATTACCGGTCGCGCCATCGACATCGTGTCGCCGATCGGCAAGGGTCAGCGTGGCCTGATCGTGTCCCCGCCTAAGGCCGGCAAGACCACGATCCTCAAGAAGATCTGCCAGTCTATCTCGATTAACAACCCCGAGGTGCACCTCATCTGCCTGCTCGTCGACGAGCGCCCCGAAGAGGTCACCGATATGCAGCGTTCCATCAAGGGCGAGGTTGTGGCGTCGACCTTCGATATGCCCGCCGACAACCACACTCGTGTGGCAGAGCTCGTCATCGAGCGCGCCAAGCGCATCGTGGAGCTGGGTGGCGACGTCGTGGTGGTGCTCGACTCCATCACGCGTCTTGCCCGCGCCTACAACTTGGCGGCGCCCGCCTCAGGCCGCATCCTTTCGGGCGGCGTCGATTCGGCGGCACTGTATCCGCCCAAGCGCTTCCTGGGCGCAGCCCGCAATATCGAGAACGGTGGCTCGCTCACCATCCTGGCCTCTGCCCTCATCGACACCGGCTCCAAGATGGACGAAGTCATCTTTGAGGAGTTCAAGGGCACCGGCAACATGGAGCTTAAGCTCGACCGCGACCTGGCCGACCGCCGCATCTTCCCGGCTATCGACCCCGTTGCCTCCGGTACGCGTAACGAGGACCTGTTGGTTGACGAGCAGATGCGTCCGTTTGTCTTTGGCCTGCGTCGCATTCTTGCCGGCATGAACAACACCGAGCGCGCAGCCGCATCGTTTATCAAGGGTCTTAAGGGCACCAACACCAACCAGGAGTTCCTGGTGCGTTCGGCCAAAAAGCACAGCGACTACGAGCAGACGTTCTAGGTTGTCATCCACACGCAGCGATAGCCATCAATGCGATAAAGGGTCGGTGCTTTGAGCCTCGGCCCTTTTCCATATCGCCGCTCCGCGCTTATTTTTGACCACAAGACCGACGAGCAGCAGGTTTCCCGTTTCAATCCGACATCGTCGCTTGCAATCGACGGGGCGGTTTCGCATAATAGCTTTTAAGCTTCGCGACGGAAAACGCAGATGAAACGAACCATATACCGTTGCTTTGGGGCATAGCCCCGCTTCATCTTCTCTCGCGCAGCCAACTGAATGATGCGATTTGGGTGCTGGAAGATGGGGAGAGCTCATGGCTTCTTCTGATGCAACACAACGAGCAGTTCTTGCCGGACTTTCGTGCGGGATCGGCCTTGCCGCTCCCGTGGTTATGTATGCCGCGACGCTGCCGTTTTCGTCGGTGAACGAGACGGTCGTGGCGGGTGCGGTTCCCTTCGCCGTGGGCGCGGTGGCGGGCGTGGGTATCTATGCCGCCTCGCTGGGTATCTCCGAGTATCGTACGCAGCGTGAAGAGCGTCTGTTCCAGCCCGATGCCATGGGCGGTGCCGCCAATCTCAATCAGCATCAAAGCGAGTTCAAGACCGCCTCGATTCCAGCTCAGCAGCAGGATGCGACTCCTTACGCTGCGGCTTCTGCTTCTCAGGCTCAGGCGGAGCAGTCTACCTCGGCATTCCTTTCCGGCCTGACCGGTGCGTTCCAGCGCCGTCATGCCGATGATGGTGTCCCTACCATCGCTCGAGCCGCAGATGCTATGGACGAGGACGAGGCTTGGTCTATGATCGACAGCATGCTCGACGACGATTCGCCGGTGGGCTGCGACCCTGCACGCTCGCGCGACGTCTATCAAGTCGCCATCGACGAGCTCACCAACGGCGGGCAGACCGGCTCCCTCAATCGCGACGACATCGCCGCCGCGGCGCGTGCCGTGTCGGGCTCCCAGGCCGCCCCTGCGGGCAGCACGGCGGCTTTCGTGGCACTCGTTGCCAACGCGGCAGCCAATAACGCCTACAACGCTACCTCGGCGGACGCGAACGCTTTTGCCGATAATTCGTACATTGATGAAGCCATGACCGCGGACGAGGAGGCCGTTGCCGCCCGCCGTGCCGCCGAGAGCTCGCTTTGGGGCGCTCCTGCCCAGCAGCAGGCGGCTGAGGCTGCGCCGTACAATGCAAACCTCGCCAGCATGCCTATCATCTCCGGTGCCGCGGACATCGATCTCGATGACCTCGATGAGCCTGCAGCCATCACCGCATCTATTGAAGCCCAAGATCGCATCGACACCGGCGACCTTCCGGACGCCTCGCTCGAGGTTGATGTCCCCATGGCCGATTACTCGGGCCACGAGGACATGTGGGCCGCCGCCACCGCGATTCTGGATGAGATTGACGAGCCCGCTCCTGTTGCAGCCCCCGCTCCCGTCGCTGCCCCTCAGCCTGCTGCCCCCGCCTATGTCGGCCGTCACAGCGCTGTGTTCCCCGAGGATACCGCCCGTATCTCACGCGAGAGCATCGAGCGGGCCGAGGCTATTGCCGCCGGCATTATGGAAAATCGTCGTCACGAGCGCGTCAATCAGATCCTCGAGGAAGAGATTGAGCGCCTGCAGTCCTCTACCGCCAAGCGGACGGGCCGTGCCTATCTGAGCGTTATCGAGGGCGGTACCGCCAGCTTCGCGCCGCTCCGCGCGGAGGCATAACTTCTGCATGGTTAAGATCAATCGAAAATGGGCGGTCGCGACCTGCCTGATGGCGCTCTTGATCTGGGGCAATTCGCTGGTTCCTGGCTCGGGGTCGGGCTCGCTGAGCCTAACGGTCATGGAAGCTATCCGCTGTTTCCTGCACGGCGTGGGACTTCCATATGAATGGGTGACCAACTTTGTTGTTCGCAAGTGCGCGCATTTTACCGAGTATATGGTGCTCGGCATTCTGGCAACGCACGCCTTTGATTTTGAGGGCCGGCGCACCTTTGACGTGCTGCTGCCCACGGCGGTGTTCCTGCTGCTGATTCCCTCGATCGACGAGACGATTCAGCTCTTTGTGCCGGGACGCGCCGGCATGATCACCGATGTGATGATCGACTGCTGTGGAGCGGCAACGGGCGTTGTGCTCCGATATCTCTTACGGTCGCTGATGTACGCCAAAAAGGCCGCCTAGGACGTATTGTTTGGTCCTAGGCGGCTTTTTTTATTTGAGGGCTTATATGGGGCGTGGTGGCGTCGTTCCGTAGGTTGGATTTGCCGAGCGCGCCACGCCCTGTGGGTGCGTCTGCTACTGAAGCGCCTGTGCGCCCAGGGCCAGGCAGCCCATGATGCCCTGCTTGCCCTCGAGGCTGTTGTTGACAATGTAGGTGTCGATATCGTTGACCTCGGGCGTGACGATGTAGCTGTTGAGCATCTCGGCGCACTTTTTGCGCGCGAGCGGCACGATGGGGGCGTGGTCGGCCACGCCGCCGCCGATGATGATCTTTTGCGGCGCGTAGCACAGCGTGTAGGTCATGAGCGCCTGTGCCAGATAGCCGGCGAGCAGGTCCATGGCCTCCGGGTCATCGGCCATGTCTCCGGCACTCTTGCCATTCCAGCGCTTTTTAATGCCGGGGCCTGCGATGAGGCCCTCGAGGCAGTTGTCGTGGAAGGGGCAGGCGCTATGCTCGCCGATGGTGTCGCGCGGGTCGCGCGTGACCAGGATATGGCCGGCCTCGGGATGCATCATGCCGTGTACGAGCTTGCCGCCCGATAGCACGCCGGCGCCCACGCCGGTGCCGATGGTCAGGTAGATCACGTCTGTGAGGCCCTGGGCGCAACCAAAGGTGACCTCGCCCAGGCAGGCGACGTTGACGTCGGTGTCGTAGCCGCAGGGAATATTGAGCTCGTTTTGAATGGTGCCCAGCAGATCGAAGTAGCGCCATGCCGTCTTGGGGGTCTCCAAGATCTTGCCGTACTGGGGTGAGGCGGGGTTGACCGCGGTGGGGCCAAAGGCGCCGATTCCGAGCGCGGCGATGCCCTTGTTCGCAAACCACGCGTTGACGGCCTCAACGGTCTCCTGCGGGGTCGTGGTCGCGATCTGCTCACGTTCCAGGACCGTACCGTCTGCATAGCCCGTGGCGCAGACCATCTTGGTGCCGCCGGCCTCGAGCGCTCCGATAAGCTGCTGCTCTGCCATAGTATTCCTCTCTGGGACGAGTTGCTCCGTGACTAAAGTATAGTGCGCTAAACCATTTAAGAAAGCGCTATAAAAAGAAGCCCCGCAACTCGGCGGTGCGGGGCTTCTTTGGTTGCTTTAGTTGCCGGGCCGTCCTTACCCGCGCGGCTTGATTTTATCACGTAGCGATTTGAGGTTCTCCAGCGCCGCGTTGAGCGTCTCGTCACGCTTGGCAAAGTGGAAACGGATCAGATGGTTGACGGGCTCGCGGAAGAAGCTCGAGCCGGGCACGGCGCCCACGCCCACCTTTGAGGCCAGGTCCTCGCAGAACTCGAGGTCGCTGTCGTAGCCAAACTCCGAGATATCCATCATCACATAGTAGGCGCCCTGCGGCACGTTGTGCTCAAGACCGAGACTGTCGAGCCCCTGGCAGAACAGGTCGCGCTTGGCGGTATAGTGGTCAAGGACCTCATCGTAATAGCTGTCGTCGAAGTTGAGGGCGGTGACGACGGCTTCCTGCAGGGGAGCGGCGGCACCCACGGTGAGGAAGTCGTGGACCTTCTTGATGCGCTCGGTGATTTCGGCAGGGGCGATGGTGTACCCCAGGCGCCAGCCGGTGATGGAGTACGTCTTGGACAGCGAGCTGCAACTGATGGTTCGTTCGAACATGCCGGGCAGCGTGGCCATATAGACGTGCTCGTGGGGCGCGTAGACGATGTGCTCGTATACCTCGTCGGTGATGCAGTAGGCGTCGTACTTTTTGCAGAGGTCGGCGATAAAGGTGAGCTCCTCGCGCGTAAAGACCTTGCCACAGGGGTTGGACGGGTTGCACAGGACGATCGCCTTGGGATCGTTGTCGCAGAAGGCCGCCTCAAGCACCTCACGGTCAAAGTCGAACGCAGGCGGGTTGAGCGGCACGTAGATGGGCTCGGCACCCGAAAGGATCGTGTCGGCGCCGTAGTTCTCATAGAACGGCGAGAAGATGACGACCTTGTCGCCGGGGTTCGTGACCGTCATCATGGCGGCCATCATGGCCTCGGTGGAGCCGCAGGTGACTACGATATTCTCGTTGGGGTTCACCGGCATGCCCATAAAGTGCTCCTGTTTGGCGGCGAGCGCCTCGCGCATGGCCTGGGAGCCCCAGGTGATGGAGTACTGGTGATAGAGCGGCTTGGGGTCGCTGGCGATGGCGCTGAGGCTATCGAGCAGCTGCGCCGGGGGATCGAAGTCGGGGAAGCCCTGCGAGAGATTGACAGCGCCGTACTTATTGGAGATGCGTGTCATGCGGCGGATGACCGAATCGGTAAATCTTGCCGTGCGGTTGGAGAGTTCTTTCATGACGGTCCTTTCGAGGATTTGCAGTGGGGCAAGTTTACTCCTATGAAACCGGTGGGATTTGCTCGAAATGGTCTCGAAAAACTCTTTTCAAAATTCTTGAAAATTGGGGCTTGCATCGCGTGGCGTTCCTTGCAATAATAGTCGAGCGCGAAGCGCACAGGACACGGTGGGTGTAGCTCAGTTGGCTAGAGCGACGGGTTGTGGTCCCGTAGGTCGAGGGTTCGAGTCCCTTTACCCACCCCAGTTCTTGCTTCGTGTTGATATCGGGTCGTTAGCTCAGTTGGTAGAGCAGGGGACTCTTAATCCCAAGGTCCAGGGTTCGACCCCCTGACGGCCCACCACACGATATCTCCTCTAAAGTCCCCCACAACGGACTTTAGCTTTGGGTCGTTAGCTCAGTTGGTAGAGCAGGGGACTCTTAATCCCAAGGTCCAGGGTT
>OHYE01001258.1_pt1 | contig 10789 bp, 6 predicted proteins | sample 1580141 | NCBI WGS metagenome assembly OHYE01 (sample SAMEA3882530, study PRJEB24775) | human gut metagenome | biome: human-associated habitat; feature: intestine environment; material: feces | place: Netherlands | collected 2009/2010 | reverse complement strand
CTCATGCGCTCCGCTGCCTGTCTGCGGGTAATACGCTTCCGGCAGTCCGGGCAGTATTTGACGCTGTTAGAGGTGGACGCAAAAGAAGCTCCGCACTCGGTACAACGCTTTTTATCCTCGGTCTTGAAAAGCTCTGCATACAGCAGCTTATCAAAGGGAAGTACGGCGGTCTGAAACCATTTGCATAGAAGAGAATAGGAAATAAGCTGCGGGCAGACACATTCCTCCCCGTCGTCCAGTAAAATACAGTGTCCGTTATCGCAGTTGCAGCACTCCTTTTTTACAAGGCTGTTGACTTTCCGGCTTTGGGGCGGCGTAAGCCGCTTTAGCCCGGTCATACCTCATCAGCGGCGAAAATGGCAAGCTCCGTATACTCATTTTCTGTCAGAGGTGCAATTTTCGCAAGGGTGCGCTTCGCCAGTTCCCGCATATCCTCGTCCATAAACGGCAGCGCAGCGTTGATGTTCTCCATAAGCCCGCGCTTACCGCCCTCATTGTAAATGCTCAACAGGTTTGTTTCTTCAACGGTCAGTCTAATCATGCTCATACCTCCAATTCGTGATTTTTTGATTTTGCCGCTTTTTTCTGTGCGGTTTTTTCTTTGTCTGCTCTAAGCTGCGCCCGGATAGAGGGCTTCTTTTCCGTTTTTGCTGCCTTGCCGCGTTCCTTGTCAGCCTTGACAGCTTCCGCAAGGTCAACAAGGGAAATGGTTTCTCCTGCCTTTACCTTTGCTTCCAGTTCTGCGGTAGTCGGGGTGTTGTTTATCTGCCCGTCAATCATGTTGTAGTTTTGCTCTGTGGTCTGCTCGGCAGCTTTCAGATAGTTCTCTGGCTGAACGGGAACAGCAAAAGCCCTAGTGCCGTTCCCCATAATCAGATATTTTCCGTCGTCGGACTGGTGGTGCAATCCATATCCGGCAGCTTCCATTTGCTCGCGGCTCATGGCGGTTACATAGAAAGTCCCTCTCGGTGTTTTGATTGTTTCGCCCGTTTCCAAGTCGGCGGGAATGAGGGCATTTTCCTGCTCCTTGAAAAACTCCGGCACTTCCTTATAACCGAAGCTGTCTACATAGTGGGCGGTGTCCTGCCCGTTCTGATGAAGCACCACCACGTCGGAAACGGAAAGGCTGTGTCCCTTAAAATCTTTCGGGTGGTCGATATTAAAGCGGGTGTAAATATCTTCAAGGGAAGTCCCCGGCGTAAGCTCTGCGGAATAGACAAGCGCATAGTTTTTCGGGTCTACCCGGTGTCCTGTGGCAGTCAGACGGTCGTAAGGTTCAAAGCGCAAATCTCTTGTTTCGTCCCCGCCTTTTATCTGATAAATGGAAAAGGTGTCTTTGTCCTGTGGGGCTTCCTGTTCCGGCTGCTCCTGTACTGGTTGTTCCTGTGCAGCTACCATTTGTTGCCGGATATGCGCCCGCTGTAACTCGTTAGGCTTTTCCCCGGTAAGGGGTGCAATCGCTTTCACATAATCAGCCGCATAGTAGGCGTTACTGGTAAGCTGCCGCTGCCATGCCCCTGCTTTTGGCGACCAACGGAAGCCATTACTTTTTAGGGCTTCCCGCGTGGCTTCGTCCGGCTTATCCTCAAAGAAGATTTGCAGTCGGTTCGCTTCGGTGTTTGCTTCCACCTTGCCGCCGTCAAATTCCCAACCTACAAAACCGATTTCTTTTTGCTGTGAAAGGGATTTGATACGGTCTTTCACGCGCCGGATTTCTGCGCTGTTGTTGGATAACGCCCAAGTCGCAAAGGGCTTGTCCTCCAAATGCCAACTGCTCGCCATGTCTGCTTTCAGTTTTTCCAGTTCCTCCGGCGGTAAATGCGGGCAGCCGTCAAGGGTCTTATGCTTACGGTAATAGGCGTTTACGGCTTTCATGGTTTCCTGTGATTTTTCAAGGCTTTCCAGTTTCTTTTCTAACTTCTGTACTGCCTGCGGGTCGTCTGCGCTGATACCGCCCATGCCGGTACTGCGGATTTTATCAAGAAGCCCTTGTATGTCCTGCCATTCCCGGTAATTGCTGTCGCGGGCTGCGTTCTGCTTTTCTTTCTTCCTTGTGGGGAAGTTAGAGCCGCCCGCAATCAGGATAGAGGGAACACGCGCGTCAATCTCATAGCCTTTATTCATGTTCGCCGCCAGTTTCCGGGCATAGGTGTCAAGCAGGCTGTCGATTTTCTCATGGTACATCGGGTCTACCCGCTGTTTTTGCCTTTCTGCGATTTGTACGGCTTCATCTACATAATGCCTGTATTCAGCCGTCGCGCTGCCTTGCTTATAATCGGAAAAGCTGTTCATATCCTTTGCACGTTTGGCGGCAGCTTCATTGATAGGATAATAAGGGGCGGCGGGTGCAGCCTGTTCCGGCTGTGTTTCTTTTTCCTGTACCGGGGCTGTTTCTTCGGGAAGCTCCGGCGTGGCGGCTTCTGCTTCGGGCTGTTTGGTAGCTTCCTGTGCGGGCTGCGCCTGTTCGGTGGTCTGTTCCTTATCCTGTGCCTTTTGGATTGCTGCAAAATGTCCGTCTATGGTATCAATCAGATTTGCGGCGGTGCTGCGGATTGTTTCAAGAGAGCCTTTCAGTTCTGCAAGTTCTTTTCCGCTGCTCCACCCGGCGATATATCCAAAAGAATAGTCCGACGTATCAAGCCCGTAATGTTGGCAGACAGCATAGGCGACGCTTTCCGCCTGTACCTCGCGGGTGCGGCGGTCGGGGCGTTCCGGCATAGCAAGGGCGGTATCATGCAGCGTGGCGTGGGCGATTTCATGGATTGCGGTCTTGATATTCTGCAATTCGTCCATGCCCTCGTTGATGAAGATACGCTTTTCCTCATAATTGCAGCGTCCTTTTACGCCGCCGCTTAGTGCTTCAAATCCCATAGCAAAGGGAGAAGTCTTTTCAAGGGCAGCGAAAAAATCCTTGTATTGTTCCACGTTGCCCGTCAGCTCATAGGTAAGGGCAGGAAGCTCCTTTCCCTCGGTCTGTGAAATATCAAAGACAGATACCACACGAAAGGCGGGTATCTTGATTTCCTTTTCCTCGGTAACAGGTTTCCCGTCCTTATCGAAAACAGGCTTTTGGGTGTCCGGGTCGATTTTTTCCACCTGTTTCTTAACGGTAAACGGGGACGGCGCAAGTATCTTGATAGCTTTTTCTCCCGGCTTTACATGGCGGTCAAATTCCTTTTCCCATTGTTTATAGCCTTTCACAAGATTGCCGCCCTGCATGGCGATAAGGATTGTATTGTTAAGGCTGTAATCATGGAATTTTGACATAGTACGCAGATAGTCGGCGTAACGGTCGCTTTCATACAGTCCTAAAATCCCCTGTTCCAGTCGGTCGGTAATCTCTTTCATCTTGTCAGCGGGCTTTTCAGAAGATAGGATAATCGGGAGAACCGGGGGCTGCTCTGTGGCGGTGGTCGGTATAGCTGCGGAAGCGTCAAGGTCTGCCTGTTCCTTTTCCTGTACTGGCGGCTGCGGCGTTACCCGGTATTCCTCCGGCACGTCGCGCCCGTCATACCATTCTGTAAAGGTATTACGGTTATTGTAGATATAGCCCTGCTCGGTAAATCTGCCCCCGTCATTGATAGCAGCGTCCCGCCCGTATTCCTCATACATGAAATATTTTTTTGCTTCTTCGGGCAGCTCCAACTCGTCCAGTTCTTCAATCAGATAATGCCCGTAATCTTCCTCACTCTGTACGGACGGATAAAGCCAGTAACAATCAAGGTTTTGTGCAAGGTTGATAATGTCCTGCAAGTCCCTTGTATGGTCGCCGTATGCCATAGCTGCAACAAATTTTTCCCTGTCGTCGTCAAACTGCATTTTCAAAAGTTCGCTCAAATAGTTCAGTTCGTCAAGGCTTTCAAGCTCGGTCAATTTTCCTGCCAGTCCTGCAATAGAGGACTGGTATTCTGTGATATGCAGCTCCCCGTAGTTTTTGCCGTCTATGCCGATACGGTCAAAGACTTCTTTCAAATGCTCGGCAGTCGTGGGGAATGATACCCATTCGCCCGCAGGTCTGCCCTCGGTGTACTTTCCAAGATTAGAAAGATACCCGCTTAAAATCGTTTCTTCCATGCGCTCGCTCCTTTCTTTCTCAATCATGCGGTGCATAAGCTCGTAGTCCTCCATGCTCATGCTCCCGTCAAATAGATAGGGGTCGGGTTCTTCGCCGTCCCGGTAGGCTTTTTCAGAGAAAGGCAGCCCCGCAGCGTGGGCGGCGGCTCTTGCTTCCTCGATAAGCTCCGGCGGCAGCCTGTCGTCGTGGGCTTCGATAAATTCCCCGATATTGCTATATCCGTTTTCGTAGTGGTGGCGCACTCCGGCGGTCAGCTCGTCAAGGCTCATATCCTCGCCAAGATAGCCGGAATAATAACCGTTTACCACAACGGCGGCAGGGTCAGCCTGTTTGATTTCTTCCATGCGGCTTCTGTCCTCCGGGTAGAGAATATCGCTCATTTCAAGGTGGAAATATTCGGCGTTCCAAGAACGTCCCGTTTTCCAAAACGCCACCCAAGCGATACCGTCCCTTAATTCTTCTTGATAGTCCTTTACGGTGTCCCGTAAACTTGCCATGTGTAACCTCCTTTCTTCGGTTTCAGAGGGTTTGGGAAACTTCCCAACAAGCAAAAATCCCCGCCGTTCTCGGTAGAGAAAGCAGGGATTTTACGGAAAAGGGTACTCTTTTCCTATGCTTGCTATTCAGTTATTTTTTCTTCGGCAGTTCAATGCGGTAGTTGACATATCTCCCGCCCGTATCAGCCAATACGATAGTTCCGTTGTAGGTTTTGCCTGTCTTTGGGGAATAGAGCTTTTTCACATTTACCTTGCCGGATTTTAAGAGTGCAGCGGCAATCTTCGGGGTAAAGGTTACTTTTCGTTCTTCAAAGAAACGGTCATTTTTCCACATGGTAAAGATACATTCTTTGTTGCTGCAATAGTAGTTTTTCTTTCCCTCATAGACAGGAGAACCGCAGCGGGGGCAGCTTCCCAACGCTTCCCGTTCCGGCTTGAACATCTGCGCTTTATCATCAGAAAGAAACGGATAGGTCTTTACCAGTTCCCGCGCCATATTCTCGATACCCTCCATAAATGCGGCGGGGTCTGCCTTGCCTTTTGCAATCTGCGTCAGATTGTTTTCCCATTCTGCGGTAAGCTGCGGGCTTGTCAAGGTGTCCGGCAGGACGCACACAAGGTTGATACCGTCTTTTGTGGGAAGTAGCTGCTTGCCTTTTCGTTCCACAAAGCCGCCCTTTACCAGTTTTTCAATGACAGCGGCGCGGGTGGCGGGAGTTCCAAGCCCTTTGCGTTCTGCGTCCGGGTCGGTGTCCTCACTTCCGGCGCGTTCCATAGCAGAAAGGAGCGACGCTTCGTTGTGGGGCTTTGGCGGTGTTGTGTCATGCTCCGTTACCGTTGCAGCCGGATTGTCAAAGGTTTGTCCCTCGGTAAACGGCGGCAGGGTCTTTTCTGTGTCGCTGTCTGCGTCGTCCGTTTCGGGCTTGTTCTTTAAGGCTGCCCTGTATCTTCGGTCAATCTCTTTCCACCCGTCGGACAGCACCGTTTTTCCCCTTGCGGTAAAGGACTGTCCGGCACATTCAAAGACTGCCGTAACCGCTTCAAAGGTATGCGGTGCAGCGGTCGCCATAAGTAGACGCGCCCCGGAAAGGGTAAGGATATTCCTTTCGCTTTCCGGCAGCGCGGCAAGGTCGGTCTTTGCAAGCTCCATAGTCGGGATAATGGCATGGTGGTCTGATACCTTTTTACTGTTCAGCACCTTTCCAAGCTCCGGCGTGAAGTCTTTTCCCGCCATAAAAGAAAATTTCCCACAAAGCAGCTTGATAATGCCCGCCGCTGTGTCGCCCATGTCGTCGGTCAGAAATGCGCTGTCTGTTCTCGGATAAGTAAGCAAACGCTTTTCATACAAGGCTTGTGCAAGGTCAAGGGTCTGTTTTGCCGTATATCCGAACAGGCGGTTTGCTTCCCTCTGTAAAGAAGTAAGGTCAAAGAGCTTCGGCGGGGCTGCGGTCTTTTTCTCTTTCACAAGGGAAGTACATACTGCCCGCGACGCTTCGCAAGTCGTTTTTAATGCGTCGGCTTCTGCCTTATTTGAAATTCGTTCACTTGCAGCTTCCGCGCCGGATAATGCAAGGCGTACATGGTAGTATTTTTCTTTCTTGAAAGTGGTAATCGCTGCGTCCCGGTCAACAAGCATTTTTAAGGTCGGGGTCTGTACGCGCCCCACGTTCAAGGTATGATTGTAAAGGACAGAGAAAAGGCGGGTGGCATTGATACCAATTAACCAGTCAGCCTTTGCCCTGCATAATGCGGAAGCAAAGAGCGCGTCATATTCCTCGCCGTTCTTCAGACGGGAAAAGCCCTCTTTGATTGCGCTGTCCTCCATAGAAGAAATCCAAAGGCGGCGCATAGGTTTCTTGCAGCCTGCCATTTCATAGACAAAACGGAAAATGAGTTCTCCCTCGCGCCCTGCGTCGCAGGCATTGACGACTTCGGAAACGTCTGCCCGGTGCATAAGCTCCTTTAAGGTTTTGAATTGCTTTTCCTTGTCAGCGGAAACGGTGTATTTCCATTCCTGCGGCAAAATCGGTAAGCTGTCATAGCTCCACTTTTTATACTGCTCCCCGTAAGCGGCAGCTTCCGCAAGCCCTACCAAATGTCCCACACACCAAGAAACGATATAGCCGCTTCCTGTGAGAAATCCGTCTTTCTTTTCCTTTGCCCCAAGTACGGCAGCGATTGTCTGCGCCACACTGGGCTTTTCTGCGATAACTAAAATCAAATAAAAATCCTCCTTTCGGGTAAAAGAAAAGAGCAACCGATTTTTCGATTGCTCCTACAAGTGATTGTATAAAATTGTGCGATATGAAATAGTAAAATGATTTGACAAAACTAAAATTTATCCAATATTGAGTAAACTATGGATTACCCAAGGTTGAACTGTAACCATGATTATAAATGTGTAAATTGCAAACAAAGGCACTTCGACCATATCATTGACATTCTCAGATTGAAATTGTTTTCTTAAATTATTAGGCAAGACTTTTGATAGCAAATAATAAACCAAATATCCTAAACAGACTCCAACTGTATTTGTAATAAGGTCATTTATATCTGTTGAACCCCAACCAAACATCTGAACAATTTCAACAGATAAAGAGAACAGAAAACCAGTTAATACAACAGTCTTTATGTGATGATATTTCTTATACAGCAACGGCAGAAAAAATCCAAAAGGAACAAATAAAACAACATTCAGTATGGTATCTATTGGTCCACTTATCATACCGAGAAACGGAATCAGAGAAATCCTCGGACGAAATGATATTGTGCTTGTATAACCAATACCTGTTACGGTCAAAATCCCGAAAAGATAATAATAGAATAAAAATACAGCAGTAATATGGAGAAGGCTTTGCTTTCTTCCTGATTTTTTAAGGTATAAGAAATACAATATAAAAACTGGAACTATAAACACATATCCACTTATTGAGCGAATAAGAATATCAGAAATGGGTAACATATTTTTATCTCCTTTGCTTACTCTAAAAATTTGTTTAACTCTATCATTTCCTATGGTTGGAACAATTATATCATATTCCATATCGAAAGTACATCTTTTTATCGTTCCGGCTGTCGTTTTGCTTCAATCTTTCTAATGCAATACCCAACACAAGGGGACTGTCCCTTGTAAGGGCAGGAAGCGCAAGCCGGGGGATAAGGAACAGGCGGAGCATTATCACGCCGCCCGTTCGGTTTCTGTATCATCATCTTTTCAAAGGGATTGTCGGTAAACAGGGTCATAGGGTTTCTTCCTCCGTTTCTTCATCTTCGGGAGTTTCCCCGGTATCTGCTTCCGGCTCGTCCTCGTCGTAGTCCTCAAATTCAAAATCTTCAAGGTCGGTATCGCCCTTTACATTCTGCTTCGGCTTTAGAAACTTAAAGTAGTAGAACGCTGCGCCGCCACCAAGCAGGGCAAAGAGGACTAAGGCAAGCACCACACCGGGATTGCCGCCTTTTTCTTTCGGTTCTTCCGGCTGCTCCGTTGGTGTTGGGGTAGGTTCTTTGCCTGTGCAGCCTGTCATACTGGTAACACATACCGGGCAGGACGTGTTTACCTTTCCGGCTTCGCATTTCTCCGTACAGTTACAGATTTCCGGCTTTTTGGCAGCTTCGCCGTTTTCGGTCAGTGCCATAAGGTCGGCTTCGTCCACTTGATTTAGGAAATGTACGGTCTGTTCGCCCTCGGCGGCGCGGTCAATGAGGATATAGAAATAGTTGCCGCCTTTGGTGGTAACAGTGATAAGCTGCTTATTGCCGCCGTAATCGTCAACCAGTGTTGCGTTTCCCTTTGGGGTAAGGGGCGGCGTTTCCTCTTTTTCCTCCACAACTACGTTGCTGTCGTTGGTCGCGTCCCCTGCGGGCGGCTCTGTGGCTGCGCCCTGTGCATAGGCAGGGACAGAAAAACCGCCCATAAGGATAAGGGCGGCACAAAGGGCAGTCATGGTCTTTTTCAGTTTATTCTTCATCTGCATTTTCCTCCTGTTCTTCGTAGTCTGCCGCTTCGGTAGCGTGTGCGGCGTTCATGCCGGGAATACCGCTGCCGGACAGCATAGCGTTCAGTTCCTGCGGGGTCAGACGCATAGCTCGTACAAGCTGCACGATTTCAAGGTTTTCCGCTTCGGTTTTCTGCGCTTCCAGTCCTTTTAACTTGTTCTGATACTCTGTGATTTTCTCGCGGGTCTTTGCGATTTCCTTATTGATACGGTCGATTTTATTGTTTGCCATAGGTCATTTCTCCTTTCTTTTTGGGGCTGCTTTACCAGTTCATCAGCCCGTAGCCTTTGATACATTGATAGTTAAGGTCATAGCTCTTTATCTTGCAGGCGTCGCCGGAATTGCCCTCAACGGTATAGACGCGGCTTTCGTCCCTGCCAAGCACAAGCCCCACATGGTCGGCAACGCCGTCTAAATCCCAATCGAAAAAGATAGCGTCGCCCGGTGCGATATTCTCATAGCCCCGCGCGCCCCATTGTCCCCTTGACTGGAACCAAGGAACGCCCTGCCATTCGCAGCCTGCAAAGCGGGGTTCGCTTTTTCCGGCTTGATTGTAGCACCATGACACAAAGCAGGCGCACCATTCCACGCGGCTGTTAAAGCCATACCAACTCCAATAGGGATAACCGCCCACGTTTCCGACTTGCTGTTTTGCAAGCTCCATAAACTCCGGGTTTCCGGGACGTGTGCCGTTTACAAACTCCACGCCGCTTAAATCCTCGGAGGGGCTGCCGTCGGGAGAGCCGCCGCCAAAAATCAACGGTTTGTTGCCCTGTGTCTGTAAGTACACTTTGAACATTTCAAACTGCTGTGGGTTCAGCAGTTCTTCCGCAAGGGAAGCAATCGGCTTGTTTGTCAGCTTCACGTTCAAGATACGGTATTCGTATTCTTCCTCGTTGCCCTCCTCGTCGGTGGTGGTGCGTATCTCGATTTCTTCCGTCAGCGTCAAGGTGTACTGTAAGCCGAACAGCCGTTTTAGCTCTGCCTGTGCGCTCTGTGGGGTGTAGCTCTGTAAAAGGGCGGTCAGATAAGACGCAAGTTCGTGTGGGTTATGCCCGATAGTGTCAAGGTCATAGCGGTATTCATCATAGCCGCTGTGGGTGGTTTCGATATTGTCAATCTCACTTTGCAGTTCGTTTTCCATTGCAGCATAGCTCTGTTCCGTTGCCACAAGGTCGCTGTCCTCGGACGTGTAGGAAGTCCCTAACACGCTGTTCATGCTGCCGGAAAACATTGCCCCACAAGAGGAAAGCCCTACTGATACCATGATGAACAGAAGCAGCGCGGCGATAGCGATTATCACGCCCGCCGGGTGTCGCCCTACAAAGGCAGCCGCTTTCTTTGCTGCTGTCTGTGACGCTCCGGCGGTTGCTTTGGCGGTGGCTGCACCGCCTTTCTTTACAGTTTTTGCATACTGGCGTTTGATTTTTTGTTTCTGCATAAACCGGGAAAAGGGATTGCTTGTAAGCTGAGGATTTTCCTGCAAGACTTTGTGATACTGGAAGTTCACATTTGCCTTGAACGCTGCCTTTTCTGCCTTTGCTGCTTCCCGGTAGGGTTTCAGCTTATGGCTGCGGTAGCCCTGTTTGAATTTCCTTGTCCCGTACCTTGCGCCGCGCTCGGCAAGTTCCTCCGATTTGTGCGCGCCCTCCGCGCCGGAATTGTCTTTCTCGACGCTGTGGATTTTGTTGTGAACAAAAATACCCGCTTCCTGCGCGGGGCGGGATAACGGGTTGCTGTGGGCTTTGCCGCCGGGTATCGGCTTTTCCTGTTCCTCAAAGTGCAGGCGGGTCTTTGCCTTTCCTGCGGCTTCGTCAAAGGTGCGCTCCTTAACCAGTTTCTTTTGCTTTGGGATAGCTGCCTTTGCTGCGTCCAGTCGGTCAGCGGCTTTTTCCGATTTTTTGATGTAAGTTTCCAGTTCCGGCGTTGCCCGTTCTTCCTCGGTAAACTGTAAGCGGGAAGTGGAAGTACGCAAAGCAGTAGCTTCCTGCTCTTTTTTGACTTCCTTTTTGTTTGCTTTTCGGGTATGTGCTGCGTCAAGATGTTCTATGACGCGTTCCGCTGCGGCACTGTCCGGCTGTGAAAAGTCGCTGTCTGCTTCCCGGCTGCTGATACGCTCGGCGGTCTGCTGTGTTTCGTTTACCTCGATAAGCCCGTCGCGGGTCATTTTCTGTGTGATTTTATCGCGTGGTTTTAATTGCTTGATAGTCCTGCACCTCCA
>OHYE01001257.1_pt1 | contig 10796 bp, 8 predicted proteins | sample 1580141 | NCBI WGS metagenome assembly OHYE01 (sample SAMEA3882530, study PRJEB24775) | human gut metagenome | biome: human-associated habitat; feature: intestine environment; material: feces | place: Netherlands | collected 2009/2010 | reverse complement strand
TTGATAATTCCTTCGTCCAAATCAATGTCGCACCATCTTAGACCCGTCGCTTCTCCAACACGAAGCCCTGTTCCAATCAACACTGCAAAAATAGGATACCACAAACTTGCAGACGGTGTATTCTTCAGATAACTCAGGAGCAGTTCCTGTTCCGGTCTCGTTAAGGCTCTGCGTTTCTCAGTTTGAAAACAATGGGACTGCTTTAACTCTTTCAGCACATTATTGGAAGGGTTGTTTCTGAGATAATCATCATCAACCGCCATATCCAAAATCTGATGAAGAACCGTATGGATATTATCAATAGTCGCCGGTTTCAAATGGCGTTCATCTGCAAGGTAGTTGTAAAACCTCTTAATATCCGATTTTTTCAAAGAAGAAACGGTCTTTGAGCCAATCTGTTGGCGGACAAATGTCTCATACATATATTTGTAGTTTTCAAAAGTGTTGTTTTTTAGACCACGCTTCAAATCTTTCCAAAGCTCATATATATCATTGAGGGTAGTATATCGAGCTTCCGCTTTTATGCCATCTTTCTTGTCCTTTTCTATTTGCTCTTCTTTGTATCGAAGTTCGTCAAGAGTCTTGGCATACACATAACGCCTTTTTCGGTTGGCGTCTGTCCAACAATAATGATATGTACCGTCTGCTCGCTGTGATTCTCCTGTGCGAAGAACTACTCTTGATTTATCTCGTCTTTTTGCCTTTGCCATAATCTTTTCCTCCTAAACCTTTTCTATTTTGTCCATATACTTGTCAAACTTCTCACGATTTATCAAAATCTGTGTTCCATTTGAGATTGAAAAATTACAACCTTTCGCCAATGCCATTTTTCTAAGTCTTTTAATCCCAATACCGGAATAAGCGGCTGCTTCTTCACAAGTGATAACCTTGCGTTCCCATATCGGTAAATCCAGCTTTCTTTCCTCAATCGCCTTCCTATATTCCAATATTTCAGGACTGCTTACTTTCAGCACACTCTCACCACCTTATATCGAATATAGCTTTTCAAGGTACTCCTCAAAACGCTTTCGTTTTATCATAGTTCTTTTCCCTACACGCAAAGTAAAATTGCAATCGTCTTGCTTTATGAGCTTGTATATCGTGTCTCTACCAATGCCCGTATAGGCTGCCGTTTCTTCAATAGATAGGTTCTTCTTACGGTTTTTAACCTGAAGAAAGATAAAGCCGCCGACAATAACGGCGACTAATGCGATAGCGATAATTGTCTTTGCTTCCATTACTCGTTACTCTCCTTTTTCTTCTTTTTGTGTGCAACAACAGAAGTTACAGCGATACCGACAGCAGAAAGTCCGGCAAGGACATACCAAAGTTTCATATTGGTATCATCTCCTGTTTTCGGCGTATCTCTTAACTCATTGTGCATTTTTACAACGGCTGTTTCATCAAGTTTGATAGTAACATTCTGGTCGGCAGGTGTGATATATGCGGCAGACGCATTGTTTGCCACTTCTGATACGGTATATTCGCCAATACGAAGTCCCTCAATCACGATTTCGCCATTCTTATCTGTTTCAAATGTCATATCATACCCGTTTGCTCCGGTTACTCTGAACGCAAAACCTTTGACCTTACCGTCTGAAGATGTCTTAACGATTTTCAGTGTTCCACGCATAGCTTCATTGATAAATCCAACTCCAGCCTTATTCTCAACGGAATAAGTTGTTTCGTCTTTCTCAATGAAAACAGAGTATTCTCCCTTATCAAGCAGGAAGCCCTCCGGTGCTTTTGTTTCACGGACAATATATTTTCCGTAAAGCAGCTCTTTCATCTCATAAATTCCGGTTTCGGTTTCTTCAAGATTTCCGATAAGTTCATCGCCATCATCAATCTTTCCATTCTCATTGGTGTCCTTATATACCTCAAAGGTTGCACCCGTAAGCTTGTTATCCGGATATTCAGCGTCCACCTTCGTGAGTCTGATATTGCCGTGAACATACTCATTGACAATCTCAATTTCAACTACCTGCTCGGCTTTGCTGATATTGACCTCATACGCTTTTTCATCAAGAACAAATCCCTTTGGCTGCTCGATTTCTCTTACAATCCATTTGCCATAAGGAACTTTTGCAAAAGAGAAACTACCGTCTTTTGCAGAGGTAGTCGTCATAAGTGCAGTATCCTTTGTAAATTCTGTTTCTTCGGCTTTGAAGATACCGATAACAGCGCCCTCAAGTGCTTCTCCATTCTCGTCAATCTTCTTACCTGATACAGAACCATAGATAAGTTCATTCTTGATTTCTTTTCCGTCATTTACTTTGATTTCAACCGTTGCGGTATCCTGACCTGCGTATTCAAATACAACCGGATACTTCGTATCAGAGAGAATATAATGCTCATCGGTTGCAATCTCTTTGACATAGTATTTGCCAAACGGAAGGTCTGACTTCATAACAGCAGTTCCATTTTCATTTACGCTGACAATCTCAATCAGTCCATCAGCCGGAATAACGGTACCGCTTGCAGATACAATATCTTCTGCGGCATAAAGACCAAAGCTGATGTTTTTGATTTCTCCGTTGTCGCCAATACCAAATGTCTCGTCCTTTTCAATGGCTTTTGCAAGGCTTACCTGCACTTTCTGTCTTTCGTTATAGAACGATGTGGAAGTTTCGGTAACAGAGATATTCTGACCTGCATAAGTAAGCTCAACCGTATGTGTTTCGCCACTGATTACCATTCCATCAGGTGCGGTAATTTCCTTGACCTCGTATTTTCCGAGATAAAGTTCTTTGCTCTTCACAAATCCATCGGAGCTTGTTGTGATAGTATCTACCACTTCGCCCTTTGAATAGCGGAGTGTACCGTCCGGTGTACTAATATCTTCCGCAGCACGGACTTCATAAACTGCACCCTCAAGTCCTGCAACTTCATAAACAGGCTGATAAATAACATCACTGTCCTCAGAACCACTTACATTGACACCGCTAAATACTTCTCCGGTCTTTTCAACCGTGATAGTACCTTTCTGTGCCATATTCGGCTTATTGACTTTCACAACAGTTACGCCGCCTTCCTCTGTGGAATTTTCTTCGGTAATATCAAAATATACCGGAGTATCATCAAGTACATATCCGTATGGAGCTTGTACCTCTACGATAGAATATCCCTTGCCGTAATCCAGTTTCTCAGGTGTGACAAGAGAACCATTTGCGTCGGTATAGAACACATCAATCGTGGTCGGTGTCGGATAAGTAAAGGTCATTTTGACCTGATTACCCTGCGGGTCGTAAATCTTAAATCCTGCTCCTGCATACGGAATACTCTTTCCGCTTTCTGCGTCCACCTTAACTACATTGACAAAGCTCTCGAAGTTACGGTTATTGATGAGATAACGATAAGTCTGTGCGTTCTGTGAAATGAACACATCAAAATCATCCATCATCTCTCTGCCTTCCCAACCGGAAGTCTGGTGTACGGTATAAATACCATACGGCATATCTTTTGTCTGACCGAAGCCATTTTCATCGCAAACGATAGTATCTCTCTCGTCTTTATTGGCTGCGTCATAGCTTCCGGCAGATTTCAAATAAATCTCAAAGGAAGCACCCTTTTCAGGTGTTTCAATCTTTGTTTCTCCGTCATCGGTATGTTTGATGATAGCCACATTGCCTTTGATTACCTGCTCGGTTACATCATTGGAAGTAAGGTTGTGTTCCACCTCATAAAGTTTCGGGTCTGCACCTACTTCATGGATAGTCTTATCAAGCAAATATCCCTCTGACGGTGTGATTTCTCGGATTGTCCAGTCGGTATCACAAACATATTCTTTAGTAGTGAACTGACCGTTTTCATCAGTAACATACTTATCTACAAGCGTTTCGCCCTTATAGATACCGTAAACTGCTCCCGAAAGTTTGGCATTGCCCTGTGCTTCGCCTTTCTCAGCGTCACTCTTTGTTACCGTTACAGTAAACTTCTTCAAAATATTGTTGAAGTTTCTTGTGGTTACTTCTTTCCACTTCACTGGTGCAGTCTGATTTTTCGGTACAACATAACGGATAGCTGTGTCTACTTCTTCAAGGGTATATGGTTCAGAACCACTGATAAGCACATCTTTGAAAGTTGCCACACCGTTTTTGTCTGTAACTGCATACTGGTCAACAGCATCACCGGAAAGAGAAGTACCGTAAAGATGGAACTTCACACCTTCAACAAGGTTATCTTCTGAGGACTTCACTACCTGAAGGTCGCCACGCTTCAATTTGTTATTGAAAGTGACCTTTGCAACCTGCCCTGCCACAACAGTAACTCTATGTGTTTCCTGCGGCTCGTACTTATCGTATGCCTGCTCGGTTACGGTATAGATACCCGGCATAAGGTTATCAATCTGGAACTTACCGCCATTAGCTGTTGTAACTGTCTGATTGATACCGTTTCCGGTAATCGTGAAGTTGATACCGTCAACCTTGCCGTCCTCACTGGTCTTTACAATCTGACAAGAACCATAGCTGACTTTCATCTTCACATAACCGTTGATACTGTCGCTTACTTCCTGAGCATAGCTGACAACATCCTGCACACTGGAGTTCTGACCGTGTTTGCCCTCTGACCATACAACCACACCTCTGCGGACTGCATTTTTCTTGGTTGCGGTAATCGTAAATTCCTTACTCGGTGCAGTATCCATAGAAACAGTAAGTTTGTTACCATTCACTGAAAAACTTACTCCACTGATACTTGCCTTGAAATTATATTTGGACAGCACATTATTGGAGTCTGTCAGAGTAGTTGTGTACTTACTTCCGTTCCACTCAAGTTCTATTGTCTTTGCCGAACCGGATGATTTATTACAAAAGCTCGGTATGGTCGCATGGTTCTGTACACTCTGCACCATACTGTTGTAATAACTGAAAATCTTATTGCGGAGCGGATGCTTTGCATTGATGACATCTTTCACATTGCTGCAACCACTGGCTGCTACATGATTGAAGTTTGCATCACGCTCTCCGATAACAGTTTCCCAGATAAGAAGCTGTGTGGCATAAGCCTGTGCAATGCTGTTTGCTGCTGCTTCATTCTGTGACCTCCAAGATGTCGAAATAGTCCCACGGTAGCCATACTGTAAAATACGACCAACGAAAAGACGGATTTCATCTCCGGAAATAACCCCGTTGGCTGCAAGGTTATTAAAATAATTTTCGTCATACTTATTCATTGTCTGACCGACCTTGAGCGAAATTCCCGGCTCAATACAATAAGCAACATTGCCTGAGTATGAGCCAATAGCCTTAAGATTGGTAAAATTGGAACGTCCGGTATGCCAACCATTTTTCAAGGTCAAATTGCTATGTCCCCATACCCCATCGTAATTAGCATCGCCATCACGAGGGAAATCGACCATATAAACATCGGCTTTTTCTCCCGAAGCAGCATATGCTGTTGTCGAGCCAATGCCTGCAAAAGTGGTCACACACATAAGGGTCGCCAAGAAAAGCGACGTGACTCTTTTGAATTTTGACTTTATCATTGCGTTTCCTCCTGTAAAAATTGAAAACACACCGTATCGCTACGATGTGCCTTTGTGGATTTTCTCTTACGACAAGATTTACCTGCCGAAAAACAAATGCGGATTTTTCGTTAATTTTTCATTTTACCATACACCTCCAGTCCGTTCATACTGTGCGATTGCCCCTTAGAGATAGACATATACTTTGAGATAGTTATATTCAAGTGAGATAGTATATATCATTTTCGGTAGGTAAAAGTATAACTAAGGGGTTAGAGTGTGAGAAAGGGGAACTGTAAATCAGGCTATCTGCTGTCACGCTCTGCACGATTACGCAAGAACTTGTTGTAATGCTCCAATGCCTTGCAGACAAAATCCTCCGTCTGACTGACGGGAATGTTTTTCGGGATAAGCTGTCTTACTCTGTCGCCCCTCAACACGATTTTTTCCTTTTGGTTCGGCTTTTCCTCAGACATAACAGCGTGGATTGCTTCTGTTGTAAGGTTGCCCTCGTTGAATAACTTTCGCATACGGATTGTCTGGTCGTGTGACGGGGTAGCGTCATTCAGGTCGATTTCGTCAACCACATCACGCTGGCAATCTTCATCAAGGTAGGAAAGCTCTACGGCAGGACGCATTTTAATACGCCCCTCATCAACAAATTCAAGCAGTTCAGGAACAAGATTTGTCAGACGAACATATCGGTGTATCTGATTTCTACTGTCGCCACATTCCTCGCTCATTAAATCAAGACTTTGCTTTCCTCGTAAATCAATCCCCACTGGGGATGCATTTTCTTTGCTCGGTCTGCCTGCTTGTCTTTTCATTGCTTCCAAACGCATTTTATAGGCAAAGGCTTTTTCACTCGGCAATATCTCTGACCTCTGGAAATTACTTTCAACCATTAAAATGGTCGCTTCATCTCTGTTCAGGTCTACAATCTCACTTCTCAAGGTTTCAAATCCTGCCAGTTCACACGCTCGCTTTCGTCTGTGTCCTGAAACAAGTTCATATCTGCCGTCCTCTTTCTGCCTTACCGTTGCCGGAGTAATCACTCCTCTTTCCTTGACACTCTCCACAAGCTGCATCATATCTTCATCGTCCCTGACCTTAAACGGGTGGTCTGGAAAATCATCAATCAGCTCCAATGGAATATCTCGGATTTTTGAAAGCTGTTCTTCATCTCTCTGTGCCTGCGTGGTAAATAAATCATCGAGCTTCGTGAGAGTGAAGTCGCTCTTTCTTCCTGCCATCGGCTAACACCTCCTTTGTAAATTCAGCGTATGCCTTAGACACTGTGCTGTTTGGCTCATAAGCATAAATGCTCTTGCCTTTGGAAGAAGTTTCAGCGGCTTTTACGGCAATCGGGATTTGTGTTCGATACATCCTTATCTGATTACCGAAGTTTGCCCTGAGTGCTTCCACCGTACTCTTTGCAAGGTTTGTTCGGCTATCCACCAAAGTAAGCAGCATACCGTCTATCTTAATATCCGGATTGATATACTTCTTTACTTTTGAAATGGTCTGCACAAGCTGTGTCATACCCTTTGCAGGCAAATACTGAGCCTGAACCGGAATGATAACACTGTCTGCCGCCGATAAAGCATTGAGCGTAACCATACCAAGTGAAGGCATACAGTCTATAATTACATAATCATATCTGTTCTTCACTTGACTCAGATAGTTCTTGAGTGTAGTTTCTCTGCTCATTGCGTTTACAAGGTTAAATTCCATTGCTGAAAGCTCAAGGTTTGCCGGAACAAGGTCAACACCTTCTTCGTGGTGCAGGATACCAACCATAGGGTCTGTCATCGTTTCATTGATTACATCTGTGAGTTTCGTTGCAAGCGTGATACCCAAGCCGTCTGTATCCTGCCAACCAAGACAAGTCGTTAAATCGCCCTGCGGGTCTGCGTCTATGAGCAATACTTTCTTGCCCTGCATTGCAAGCCCGACTCCAAGATTAACGGTTGTGGTGGTCTTTCCGACTCCGCCTTTCTGGTTACATACGGAAATCGTTTTGCAGTTTGACACTTCTTTTTGCCCTCCTTTCTGAAAATTCATAGCCACCGCATTATGGCTATGTACCTGACCGACTCATTTCCTAATCGGTCATAGCAATATTTGTTCTCAACACCCCTTGCCAAGCAAAATGCTTATGGGAAATCACTAAGGAACAGACTGCTTATCTGTATCATAGGATTCTAACCTCTGCCGGGTACTCCGCCAGCTCCGTAGAGAAGTATCATTATCATTCTGACTGTCATCGCCATATCAGGGGCAACCTGATACTCATAGCCGGAGTTCTCGCTATTCTGAAATACAGAAATCACGGCGTACCTGCTAAAGTGGCTATCATCAGAAATAAAGTCTTAGTGAATGACTTATTCAATTTTCAAGCGAAAAGGCTTCCGTTTTTGCTATCCGGAATGAACCCCTTCACTCATTTGGACAAAGGGGTATGAAATGCACACCCAAAATCTCCGCTTTTCCAAAAATATTTCAAAAAAATTTTTGGAAATTAAAAAAGCCGCCTGCTCCGGTTAGGAAACAGACGGCAAAACACGTTCTAAATGTATTCAATTTTCAATTTCTTTTTCTTTGCTTCAAGCACTTTGCAGAGGACATCATCTACTGCATCGGTGTATCGTCCCTGAGCTGCTAAATTGTTCTTCAGTTCAATGAGCGATTGTATCACTCGGCTTCGTTCTTCTTCATTTAAGTATAGATGATAGGTTTTCTCTCTCATTGGCTGTCCCTCCATCTTTCAAATGTATTTTTGATTATCTCCACATCTTCCTCTGTATCAGAAGAAATAAATATATGTACGTTCTGAAAAGCTCTTTTTAAGCTGTCGGCATAATCCAGTTCAGTGCCTTTCATCGGCAGTTTAATCAGTCTTATTCCTCGTTGCTCACACATATATGCTTTCATTATTTCTATATTCTCGTCAGCACTTCCTGACTCAATAGCCAACTTTTCTGAAGGTATGTATGTTTCAAGCGGAACTCCAAGCAATCGGTCAGAACCAAGTTCTGCTTTCAAGCCTTTCTTATTAGAATAATAGCTGACAGCCAAAGCAGGAAATAGAGATAAATATTCTTGCTCACAAATTCGGCAGCCTTTATTCAATATCGTCCTTTCATTTATCTTCATACTCCATGAATGACCGTGCCTGCATTTCCACCACGCTCTCTTTGCTGAAGTTCGTGATACCTCTGTCGGCTTCCATTTATTCTTTTCATAATCCCATTCACTGAGAAGCTGACTGTCCGTTGTCGCCAAATCATTATATCCGGCAAGGACTTCTCTCTCCGCACAAACGGGGCATACCGTACCTTTCACACGGGCATTGATAACTGATTTCCACTCATTACCGCATTTATCGCATCTCCACCAGACATTTTTCCTCGACTTTGCATTTACTTCATCAGGCTTCAATGGTAAGTTCTTCTCCGACCACTCCGAAGCAATTTCAGGGTGTGTTGTCTGCAAATCGTTAAACCCTTTCGAGAATATGTACCCACTGCAATACGGGCATTTACTCCCACCGGAACGGGTAGAAATAAGGGTGTTCCACTCTCTGCCGCAATCCTTACACTTCCACCACGCCTTACGATTGGCAAAGACCGTAACCTGAGTTGGAAGTAACGGATAATTTCTGTCCGACCACTCGGCAGCTATATCCGGCAGAAGCGTTGCAAGGTCATTAAATCCTGCCAACACTTTATTATGAGAGCAATACGGGCAACCTGTTTTATTTATTGTCCTGCTCTTAACGACAGCTTCCCACTCGTGACCTTTTTTACATCTCCATATCACTTTCTTATGAGAACCAATAGAAACCTCTGTCGGTTTTATCTTATTCTTTTTTGACCACTGCTTTGCCAGTAACGGCTCTAATGTCGCCAAATCGTTAATACCTGCAATCACTCTCGCACCGGAACATATCGGGCATTTTTCTCCATTAGAACGAGCCTTAACGCTTGTTTGCCATTCGTGTCCGCAAGTACCTTTCCACCATACTTTTTTATTTGAACCAAAGGTAATATCATCAGGTGTAAGCGGTAAATTCTTCTCCGACCATTCCGTAATAAGCTCTGGGTGTACTTCTGCTAAACTGTTGTTCATAGCCAAACCTCAACCTCCTTGTGCTTAGAGTATATGAAGTTTTGGCTTTATCTTGTAGTTTGCGAATATCCGTATAAATAGAAAAAGCCCTTTGAGAAAAGGATTTCTCCTCTCCCAAAGGGTAGTTTAACTTTTACTTAGAATTATCTTTTTTAATAACTAAGTTATAATTGCTATCATAATACAGTCCAAGTTCTCTACACATTCTATCGTTCACATTATCTAACGCTTTCTTATATTCTGCATACGTTGGAGACAGAACCATTAAATTAGGAATGAATATATCGTTATATCCTTTATTTTGTAACTCTTTCTGCATTTTTCTCTGTGCAATAAATGCTGGATGGTATTTCATTATACCGTTTTTCATTTTAGCACCTTTCCATACTTTTTCTTTTAGTCTTTCATATTCACTTTCACTCATATCACGATAATAGGCTATCATCTCATCTGCGGTTCTGGTTTCTTGTGCAATCCCACCTATAATCTTCGCACCTATTCCCATAATAAAAGGAACTTTCAATGTCGTTTCATCGCAATATTCTAATATATTCTGTAGTGCCTGCTTCTGTTCCAGAGTCTTCAACCTTACATTAAGAAATGGTTTGAAATGACTTTTAAAATAATCTCCCCATTCTTTTCCCGGTAGCAAAGACTCAATTGCATTTTCAACGGTTTGATAATCAAGTGCCTCATTTGCTTTGTCTGCGTCACCATCATCTATAAATTGCTTCAAAGCTTCAAGTTCTGAGTCTTTTAAAACTTTTTCCTGCACTTTTTCTTGATAAATACGAAGAAGAATACTTTTGTCGCCAGTTTCCAAAAGGCTCTGTATGTCTTTAATACTAATACCGAGTTTTCTATATACTGAAATCTTTTTTAAAGTTTCAACATCTTGTGCAGTATAGTTACGATAACCATTGTTATCTTTATCCACTGACAGCAATCCTTTTTCTTCATAATACTTAACTGCACGCTTTGTCATTCCAACCTCATTTATAATTTCATTTAATAACATCCGATGCACCTCCTTATGATTTATGTTGATAGTATAAGCGTATACGCTGCGTGCAGGTCAAGAGTTTTTCGTCTTTCTTCTAAAAATGGGCAATCCCGATTTCAGGACTGCCCATTCATTCTGCCAATTATGCGATTTTTTCTTGCTTGCACCGATTTCTGCATCAATTGATGTAAGTTT
>OHYE01001249.1_pt1 | contig 10870 bp, 5 predicted proteins | sample 1580141 | NCBI WGS metagenome assembly OHYE01 (sample SAMEA3882530, study PRJEB24775) | human gut metagenome | biome: human-associated habitat; feature: intestine environment; material: feces | place: Netherlands | collected 2009/2010 | reverse complement strand
CCCGTGTATCTCTTGGCAAGCTTCTGTTAACGAAACCAGACATTTTGCTTCTTGATGAGCCAACCAACCATCTGGATCTGAATTCCATTGCATGGCTTGAAACCTATCTTCTAAACTACCAGGGAGCTGTGCTGATCGTGTCTCACGACCGTTATTTTTTGAACAAAGTTGTCACGAAAGTTCTTGAAATCGAGCTTGGAGAACTTCGTACTTATATGGGAAACTACAGTGACTATGCAGCAAAGAAGCAGCAGCTTCGCGACATACGCCTGAAGGAGTATCTTAACCAGCAGCAGGAAATCAAGCATCAGGAGGCAGTTATCGAAAAGCTTCGTTCTTTCAACCGTGAAAAATCCATCAAACGTGCCGAAAGCCGTGAAAAGATGTTGGAAAAGATGCAGACTATCGAAAAACCGATAGAAGTTAATACAGATATACATCTGAAACTGGAACCATCCTGTGTAAGCGGCAATGATGTCCTGACTGTTGAACATTTAAGCAAATCTTTCCCCGGACAGGAGCTTTTTACAGACGTTAATCTTGAGATCAAACGAGGTGAACATGTTGCAGTAATCGGTGATAACGGGACAGGAAAGACTACGCTTCTTAAGATTTTAAACCGTGTGGTATCTGCCGATTCCGGTACTTATACACTTGGCTCCAATGTTAAGATCGGCTACTACGATCAGGAACATCATGTCCTTCATATGGAGAAAACAATTTTTGACGAGATTTCCGATGATTATCCGACTCTTACGAATACGGAAATCCGGAATGTGCTTGCAGCATTTCTTTTTACCGGTGATGATGTCTTCAAACAGATCAGTTCTTTGAGCGGTGGGGAACGCGGACGTGTATCTCTTGCGAAACTGATGCTCTCTGAAGCAAATTTCCTGATCCTCGACGAGCCGACCAACCATTTGGACATCGCATCCAAAGAAATCCTTGAGAATGCTTTGAATGATTATACCGGTACTGTACTTTATGTCTCTCATGACCGTTATTTCATTAATCAAACTGCATCACGGATTCTGGATCTTGTCAATCATACATTTGTAAATTATATCGGAAATTATGACTATTATCTGGAGAAAAAAGAAGAACTCACTACTGCATATGCCGGAGAAGCCTCTACACCTTCATCCGTTTCAGATAACAGTACAGACAAGAATGTATCCGAGTCAAAACTCAGCTGGCAGGAGCAAAAGGAAGCCCAGGCAAGACTTCGCAAACGTCAGAATGAGCTTAAAAAGACTGAAGAACGTATCGGCGAACTGGAAGACCGTGATAGTGAGATCGATGCCCTGATGATTCAGGAAGATATCTTCACCAACTCTGTAAAATGCCAGGAACTTGCAAAAGAAAAAGCCGCAATAGCGGAAGAATTAGAAGAATTATACATGAAATGGGAGGAATTAGCAGAAGACGCTTAAACGCCTGATTTGCAACTTTTTAGCCCGCTCCAGAAAGCTTCTGGGGCGGGCTTTTATATTGCCATGCATTCGTAAGGAACTGCCGGTGGCAGGTCCTGTAGATATATATTATCTATTTTAATTTTTCAGCAATTGCCTTAATAAATCCTTCGCTGTTCAATACGGTTGGATTTTCCAGTGTCGTGATCAATGCCAAATCTTTCGTCATCTTACCTTCTTCAATGGTATCAATGGTTGCTTTTTCAAGCTTATCTGCGAATGCTGCCAATTCGGCATTTCCATCCATCTCACCACGTTTTCTAAGAGCACCTGTCCATGCAAAAATTGTAGCTACAGAGTTTGTAGAAGTCTCTTCCCCTTTCAGATGCTTGTAATAATGACGTTGTACAGTTCCATGAGCTGCCTCATATTCATAATTTCCATCCGGTGATACCAGAACAGATGTCATCATTGCAAGAGAACCAAATGCGGAAGAAACCATATCACTCATTACATCTCCGTCATAGTTCTTACATGCCCAGATATATCCGCCTTCTGATTTCATAACTCTTGCAACCGCATCATCGATCAAAGTATAGAAATATGTAATTCCGGCTTCTTTGAACTTCTCGGCATAATCTTTGTCAAAGATTTCCTGGAAAATATCTTTGAATGTATGGTCATACTTCTTAGAGATCGTATCTTTTGTTGCGAACCACAGATCCTGCTTTGTATCCAATGCATAATTAAAGCAGCTTCTCGCAAAGCTTTCAATAGATCCGCATAAGTTATGCATTCCCTGTGCAACACCCGGTCCTGCATAGTTGTGTACCAGTTCTCTGGTCTCTGTGCCGTCTTCTGCCGTGTATACCAGTTCTACTTTTCCAGGTCCAGGAATCTTCATCTCTGTATTTTTATATACATCTCCATATGCATGTCTTGCGATAGTGATTGGTTTTTTCCAGTTTTTTACACATGGCTCAATGCCTTTTACAACAATCGGTGCACGAAATACAGTTCCGTCAAGTATTGCACGGATCGTTCCGTTCGGACTCTTCCACATTTCTTTCAGATCATACTCTTTCATACGTGCCGCATTCGGTGTGATTGTTGCACATTTTACTGCAACTTTATATTTCTTGGTTGCATTAGCAGCATCGATTGTTACCTGATCATCTGTCTCATTTCTATGTTCCAGACCCAGATCATAATATTCTGTGTTCAGTTCAATATATGGCTCCAGAAGATCTTCTTTGATCATCTTCCAGAGAATTCTTGTCATCTCGTCTCCGTCCATCTCTACGATCGGTGTTGTCATTTTAATTTTTGCCATGGTATTTGTCTCCTTTCTATCTGTTCGCGGCATCTTTTATTATTCTTCCAGATGCAGATTTTCCATCACGTGTAATATATGTTCATTTGCAAGCTGTTCTGCTTTTGCCGCATCTTTTGCCTTGATCGCTTCCAAGATTTCTCTGTGTTCTTCTATTGATTTCTCGGCACGCTCCGGTGCTTCAATAGACATCGTCCTGGCAAGCTGTACATACTTGTGAAAATCTGTCAATACATGTTCCAGGATCCTGCTGTTGGATGCCTCATACAATATCTTATGAAACTTACCATCCATTTCTGACATCTGTTCAATCTGTCCGGATCCCTTCTTATGCAAATGAAATTCTGACAGAAGAATCACTTCTTCCAGTTCTTCAATCTGCGCATCCGTAATATATTTCGTTGCCCAGTTGGCACACAGCCCTTCCAGTTGCGAACGTATCTTATAGATATCTTTCACATCTTTTCTGGTAATGGCTGTCACATACGCACCTTTATTCGGAATGATCGTAACCAGTCCTTCTAACTCCAATTGTCTTAAGGCTTCTCTTACCGGTGTTCTGCTTACCCCCAGTTCTTCACCGATTGTTACTTCCCTTAATTCTTCATGATTTTTATATACCCCATTCAGAATATCTTCCCGCAGATGCCGGAACACTCTTCCTCGTAAGGATCTGTCCTGATATTCTTCCATTAAAAACACCTCTGCTATATCAATTCCACACCAAGTCTCTTACAGTTTTCGTCGATAACTCTGATCAACTCATCGTCTGTAAGAACGGTTACTCGTCCTTCTTCATACTGCTTATCTACCCATTCTTTTACAGAACTTACAAGTTCTGAGTTCTTATCTACTTTCTTGTCCTCCGGCAGCTTAAAATATGTATTGATCCAGTGTGCAATACCTGCAAGTCCGGATGTGTTAGATATTGCAACAAGCGGAGGACGGTTCAGGAATTTTCCGGTATCAAATACGTTGTAGATCTCTTCATTCTTCAATAAACCATCTGCATGGATTCCAGCCCTTGTTACATTAAAGTTCTTACCAACAAAAGGTGTTCTTGAAGGAATATGATATCCGATCTCTTTCTCATAATAATCTGCAAGCTCTGTGATAACTGTTGTATCCATCCCATCCAGTGTGCCACGAAGCTGTGCATATTCGAACACCATCGCTTCCAGTGGTGTATTACCGGTACGCTCTCCGATTCCAAAAAGTGAACAGTTCACACCGCACGCACCATAAAGCCATGCTGTCGATGAATTGCTGACTGCCTTATAGAAATCATTATGTCCGTGAAATTCGATCAGTTCGCTTGGAACACCGGCATGTACTCTGAGTCCATAGATGATTCCCGGAATAGATCTTGGTATTACAGCTCCCGGATAGTTGACCCCGTATCCCATGGTATCACAGACACGGATCTTGACCGGAATCTTATACTCATCCATCAGTTTCATAAGTTCCAGACAGAATGGAATGACGAATCCATAGATGTCGGAACGTGTGATATCTTCCAGATGACATCTCGGGCTGATTCCTGTCTCAAGACATTCTCTTACGATAGACAGATAATGTTCCATTGCCTCACGTCTTGTCATCTTTAGTTTATAGAATATATGATAGTCCGAACAGCTTACCAGAATACCAGTCTCTTTCATTCCGATCTCTTTCACCAGTTCGAAATCTTTCTTGCTCGCACGGATCCAGCTTGTTATCTCCGGGAATTTATAATCCTTTTCCATGCATTTGTAGACTGCGTCTCTGTCCTTTTTACTATAGAGGAAGAATTCACACTGTCTGATCTTTCCCTTCGGACCACCCAGACGATGAAAATAATCATATAATGTTACGATCTGCTCAGTACTGTACGGGGCACGTGATTGTTGGCCATCTCTGAATGTTGTATCTGTGATCCAGATCTCATCCGGCATACAATGCGGAACAATTCGGTCATTGAATGCGATTTTCGGAATCTCGTCATAATGGAACAGATTACGAAATACATTCGGTGTCTTCACATCCACCAACGGGTACATGTGCTCTTCCAGTTGCAATAAATTTGTATGATCATCCAGGTATACTTTCCTGTTTTCCATTTTCCATCGCCTGCTTTCTAAAATATTTTTTCGTAGTAAAGTACTAAATTCAACATGTATAATTGTATACAATAATACATGTGTTGTCAAGTTCTATTATGGATATTTATTCAAAAAAAAATGATTATGGGGATTCCATAATCATTTTTTATACATTATTAATAAAGTTTTGCGTTAACTTCTCTTGGACTTAAGCCCTCGTCTTCTAAGGCTTTCATAATCTGGTGTTTGTGTTCGGTTCCGAATGCTTCCAGAGTGATTCGAAGTTCTACTGCTGCGTTTCGGTTGGTACTTACGAACTGGTTATGCTCCAGTTTGATTACATTACCATTTGCTTTGGCGATTGTAGATGCAACGCGTACCAGTTCACCCGGCTTGTCCGGAAGAAGTACAGATACAGAGAAGATTCTGTCTCTCTGTATCAGTCCGTGCTGTACGATCGAGGACATTGTAATCACATCCATATTACCACCACTCAAGATACTGACAACCTTCTGTCCCTTTGGCTCGAGATGCTTGAGAGCCGCTACTGTCAGAAGGCCTGAATTTTCTACGATCATCTTGTGATTCTCTACTACATCGAGGAATGCACCGATCAGATCATCATCTGAAACTGTAATAACTTCATCTATATTCTTTTCTGCATATGGGAAGATCTTTTCTCCGACACGTTTTACAGCTGTACCATCAGCGATCGTATTGGCACTTGCAAGTGTTACCGGATGTCTTTCTTTCAATGCCTCTGTCATGCTTGCAGCGGCAGCCGGTTCTACACCGATTACTTTGACATTCGGATTCAGCATCTTGGTAAGTGTCGAAACTCCTGTGATCAGACCGCCGCCACCGATTGGTGCGAGAATATAATCTACGTCCGGAAGTTCTTCAAAGATTTCCATTGCAATACTTCCCTGTCCCGTTGCAACATCCAGATCATCGAAAGGATGTACGAATGTGTATCCTTCTTCTTCTGCCAGTTTCATTGCATATGCACAGGCATCATCATAGACATCTCCGTGTAATACGACTTCTGCTCCATAGCTCTTTGTACGATTTACTTTGATCAATGGTGTAACTGTCGGCATAACTACCGTTGCCTTGCAGCCGAATTTCTTTGCTGCATATGCCACGCCCTGTGCATGGTTACCTGCAGACGCAGTTACAAGACCTTTCTTTCTGTCTTCTTCGCTCATTGTACTGATCTTGTAATATGCACCACGTACTTTATAAGCACCTGTATACTGCATATTCTCTGGTTTCAGATAGACATCAGCACCTGTCTGTTTGCTTAAGTATTCGCTGTATACCAGCTTAGTTGGCAGGGTTACTTCTTTTACGATTGCACTCGCCTGTTTGAATTTTTCTAATGTTAACATCTCGTACTTCCTCTCTTCCTCTTATTCGTTTTCTGAAACCTCTTCTGAAGCCTCATCATCTTTCGGTCTTTCGAATAACGCATTCACGAAATCATCTGCATTAAATTTCTGCAAATCGTCAATAGTCTCTCCCACACCGATATATTTTACCGGAACGCCCAGCTCTGCATGGATGGCAACTGCGATTCCTCCTTTTGCGGTTCCATCCATCTTTGTCAAAACGATCCCTGTAATCTCTGCCACATCGTTGAATTCCTTCGCCTGCTGCAGGGCATTCTGTCCTGTTGTTGCATCCAGAACAACCAATGTCTCTCTGTATGCCTCAGGGAATTCCCGGTCAATGATCTTATTCATCTTTCTGAGTTCTTCCATCAGATTCTTTTTATTATGAAGTCTGCCTGCGGTATCACATAAAAGTACATCTGCATTTCGCGCTTTTGCTGCTGCCACCGCATCATATACGATAGCTCCCGGATCAGCGCCTTCCTGTCCGCCGATCATCTCCACTCCGGCGCGGTTTGCCCACTCCTGAAGCTGTGTTCCGGCTGCGGCACGGAATGTATCTGCTGCTGCAAGGACAACTTTTTTGCCCTGATCTTTTAATTTTCCGGCAAGCTTTCCAACGGATGTCGTCTTTCCAACACCGTTGACACCGATCACCAGCACCACAGATTTCTCGTTTTCAAAACGATAGGCTGTCTCTCCGACATCCATCTGCTCTTTGATACTGTTGATCAGAAGTTCCTTGCACTCTGCCGGATCTTTGATATGATTTTCCTTTACTTTTTTCTTCAGGTTCTCAATGATAGCTTCCGTTGCATTGACACCGATATCACCCATAATGAGAATCTCTTCGATCTCTTCATAGAAATCGTCATCAATATTGGAAAATCCATTGAATACCGCATCAATGCCGGAAACAATATTATCCCTCGTCTTGCTCAGTCCGGAAACCAGACGGCTCCAGAAGCCTTTTTTTTCTTCGCTCATCCCTTTTTCCTCGTTTCTATATGATTTGTCCCATTGTGTCCTCTGAATTAGTTGCTCAGATCATCATCGATCAGATTGACCGAAACTAATGTGGAAACACCTTTTTCCTGCATGGTGATACCGTACAGACGATCCGCTGCAGCCATGGTGCCACGTCTGTGGGTAATGACAATAAACTGTGTGCTCTTCGTCAGCTTATGTAAGTATTTTGCAAAACGGCTGACGTTGGAATCATCCAAAGCCGCCTCGATCTCGTCTAACAGACAGAATGGAGATGGTTTTAAATTCTGGATTGCAAAAAGCAGTGAGATTGCTGTGAGAGATTTTTCTCCACCGGACATCTGCATCATATTCTGCAATTTCTTTCCTGGCGGCTGTGCGATGATACGGATACCGCACTCTAAGATATCCTCATCTTCTACAAGTTCAAGCGTTCCTTTTCCACCACCGAAAAGTTCCTTAAACACTTTGTCAAACTCGCGCTGAATTTCTGCAAATTTTTCCATAAACTGTTTGCGCATTCCGGTATCCAGTTCTTCAATAATTCCAACCAGAGTCTTTTCTGCCTCAATCAGATCATCATGCTGTCCCTTTAAGAAACCGTAACGCTCCGAGATTTCTTTGTAATCTTCAATGGCATTGACATTGACATCTCCCAGTTTTCGAATGTCATCTTTGATGCCTGCAATCTGTTTTTTCAGATCCGTAAGATCCGAAAATGCCTCATTCCTCAACTCCATCGCTGCATGCAGTGTCAGCTCGTACTCCTCCCACATATAATTGGTCTGGTAGTTTCCGGCTTCTTCAAGTTTTTCTCTCTGACTGTTCAAACGGTAAATCTCTTTATCCAGGTCTGCGATTTTCCTGGAAACATCCTCCTGTTTCTGGAAAAATCCCTTGTAGGAAGCAGACATCTCCTCTTTCTTCCGGGTATGCTCTTTTAAAGCATTCTCCTGCTCTTTTTGATAATCTGTGGAGTTTAAAATTGTCTTTTTAATCTCCTCGATATCCTGACGTTTCTTCTCCACATCTGCTTTCGCATTCTTCGCTTCGTTTAACACGCCTTCGCGCTCGTCGTCAAACCGCCTGATCTCGCTCTGGATACGTGTGAGATTTTCCATTACGAATTCTGCCTTCTGACGGATTCCCGCAAGTTCTAATGTCACCTGTGATACCGCATTTGTGGCAGATTCCACGTCTGCACTTTTCGCATCCAGAATTTGCTGGAAGTTCTTATTTTCTTCCTCAATCTGGCTCTCACGGTTTTTCACATATTCAATTTCTTCTGATATCTTTGCTTTATTATCGTTGATTTCCTGAAGCTGTTTCTCTATCTCATGGTTTTCTGCGATCAGTCCCGCATACACATTTTCACTTTCGTTCTTCTGCGCCGCTGCACGATCCACATTCATTTTTGCCGTATTCTGTAAAATCAGCTGCTCCTGTAGTTCTGCCTTATTGGCTTCGATATCATCCACGAGCAGACTCTGTGCTGTCTTGATATCCTCCAGCCGGTTGCGGCTTTCCTTTATCTTCTGTTCTGACTTGCTGATCAGTTCCTCTAATTCTTCGATCTCACGGTTTCTTCCGAGAAGATTACTGTTATTGCGGAATGCACCACCTGTCATGGAGCCACCCGGGCTTAAATACTCTCCCTCTAACGTTACGATATGAAGGGAATAATGATTCTTCTTTGCCAGTTTGATTGCAAAATCAATATTCTCTGTGACGATCACTCTTCCTAACAGGTAGGCAGTCACGCCCTCGTATTTTGCCTCTGTTTTAACTAACGTATTGGCAAGTCCAATGACGCCCGGTTCTTTTAGGGCATCCATATTTTTAAAGTTGCCTTTTCCATCTACACTTGTAAGAGGTAAAAAAGTTGCACGTCCCAGACGGTTCTCTTTTAAGAAAGAGATCATCTTCTTCGCAGTCTCTTCATCCTCGGTGACGATATTCTGGATATTTCCACCCAATGCCGTCTCGATGGCAACTTCATACTTCTTCTCCACCTGGATCAGATCAGAAACAACTCCAAGAAGTCCCTTATTCTGCTCCTTTTGTTCCATCACTTTGCGGATACTGTTACCATATCCATCATAGCGCTCTGCAATATTTTTCAGAGATTCTAATTTGGACTGCTGCTTGTTATATCTTGCAAGTGTCTCCTCTAATGTATGCGTTGTCTCAATGGATTTTTTCTTCCAGTCGCGGCTTTTCTCCTCCATGGAAAGTCCGGCCTGTTTCAGCTCTTTTATTTTCTGATTGACGGAATCGAAATCTTTCTGATACTCTGCTAAAACAGAATCTAAATCTGCTTCCTCTGTTTTTCTTGCTAGCAGTCTCTGGTTTAACTGGGCTTTTCGGATGTTGACCTGTTCTTCCATCGTGTCAAACCGCTGCTGCCTTGCCTTAATGGAAGCCTTGCTGTTCAACAGTTCAATCAATTCACTTTTGCCTTTTTCCATGCCTTCCATACATCTCGCGATCTCTGTCTGCAATGTCTGAAGTGCTTCTTCCGCTGCTTTTTTCTTTTCCTCAATCTCAGAGATCTGTGCGTCCAGAGTAACCTTTTCTTCCTCATAAGTCTTTCCGGAAGAAATACGTTCTTCTTTCTCATGGTCGATGACATCCAGACGGCTCTGCATATGTTCATCCGTATGCTCTGCCGAACGGATCTGCTCGTTTAAGATTTCAATCTGGCTCTCCAGCTTGTTCTTTGTCACAGCGGACTGACTCATCTCGTCACGGATTGCATTAATCTTTTCGTCCTCTGCCGCCATATCCTGTTCAAGCTTTTCATATTCTGTTTTTATCTGCTCATAACTTTCTTTTGCTTCCTGATAATCACGATCCGCAATCGAATAGTTTTCTTTGACTTCCTGTAACTGTCTGTCAATACGCTCCATTTCCAATAAGAACATATTGACATCAAACGTTTTTAACTCTTCTTTTTTCTTTAAATAAATACGGGCTTTTTCCGCCTGGCGCTCCAACGGACCGACCTGACGCTCTAACTCTGCCAGAATATCATTGACACGCACCAGATTTTCCCGCTCGTTCTCTAACTTTTTCTGGGCAGTTGCTTTTCGCTTTTTATACTTTACGATTCCTGCCGCCTCGTCAAAAAGTTCTCTTCGCTCTTCCGGTTTACCATTTAAGATACGCTCGATCTGTCCCTGACCGATAATAGAATATCCCTCTTTACCGATACCGGTATCATAGAAAAGTTCTGTGACATCTTTCAGACGACACGGACTTCCATTAATCAGATACTCACTCTCGCCGGAACGGTAAACACGTCTTGACACCGTAACTTCCTCGAAATCAATGGCAAGCTGATGATCTGAGTTGTCCATAGTGATTGCAACATATGCATAACTTAAAGGTTTTCTGTTTTCTGTACCGGCAAAAATAACATCCTGCATGCTTGCACCACGAAGCTGTTTTGCACTCTGCTCACCCAATACCCAGCGCACTGCATCTGCAACATTACTCTTACCACTTCCATTTGGTCCAACGATCCCGGTGATCCCATTGTGAAAATCGAATACGATCTTATTTGCAAATGACTTGAATCCCTGAACTTCTATACTTTTCAGATACATTTCATAACTCCGTTTCCTGCATTATTTTTTCTGGACCGGTTTTAAAAGCAGCAGT
>OHYE01001238.1_pt1 | contig 10956 bp, 6 predicted proteins | sample 1580141 | NCBI WGS metagenome assembly OHYE01 (sample SAMEA3882530, study PRJEB24775) | human gut metagenome | biome: human-associated habitat; feature: intestine environment; material: feces | place: Netherlands | collected 2009/2010 | reverse complement strand
GTATAGTATGCGTACCAGAGCCTGCGCTGCCGGGCTTTACTGCCAACGAAGCTCCATTACTCATAAGGTTCGCAGATAAGCGCCACATCAGCATGTGCAACGGGTGAAGACGTTATTCGCTCTGGCGAGAGTTTTTTAAGTTCTGATGACGGTGTTAACGCCAGTTTTCAATGTTCTGGCGGTATTGTGAACCCCGGCACCATTGAACCGAAATGATTCATCCGACAGCGAAATATCGTCGGCATCCACGTCCTTTAGGCGTGGATAATGTCAAAAATGTTATACTAAAAATTAATTTCAAATATCATGGATAAAGTATTAATTCAAAAAGTTGGTTCAAATAAAGGCTTTGAAGAAACATTATGGGATGCAGCAAACCAGCTTCGTGGCAACATAAAATATTCCGAATACAAGCTTGTTGTATTAAGTCTTGTATTTTTAAAACTAATTAGCGATGAGTTTGAAGTACAACGCCAGAAAATGATTACCGCCGGTTTGGATGATTTCCTTGATCTGACCGTTTTCTACCAGCAAGACAATATCTTCTGGTTACCTAAAACCAAAATCTTTTGGCTGCCTGAAAAAGCCCGATGGGGGTTTATTCGGCAACATGCAAAGCGGGATGATATCACCGCGCGTATAGATTCAGCTCTTTCGACTATTGAAAAATGTAACCCGTCCCTGAAAGGGGGACTACCAAACAACTACTTCAGTCGCCAGAACCTCGAGCCCCAAAAAATGACGTCACTGATTGACGCTATCGATAACATCGAACCATTCGAGCATGAAACAGACGTTGAATCGCTGTCGAAAGAAGACTTTTTCGGACGTTTTTATGAATACCTTCTCGGCAGGTTTGCTGCAACTGAAGGCAAAGGCGGGAGGGAGTTCTATACGCCAAAATGCGTGGTAACCCTGTTAACGAAAATGCTCGAACCCTTCCAAGGCAAAATTTATGATCCGTGCTGTGGTTCGGCGGGGATGTTAGTACAGTCGGTTAAGTTTGCCGAGAATCATCAGGAGAAAAGCCAAGATATCTCGCTGTACGGACAGGAACTGAATGACATAACGTATAAACTGGCAAAAATGAATCTCGCCATTCGCGGTCTTTCAGCGAACCTCGGCAAACGCCCAGCAGACACCTTCTTTAGCGACCAGCACCCAGAACTAAAAGCCGACTATATTCTGGCTAACCCGCCCTTCAACCAGAAAGACTGGCGTAACGAATCAGAATTAATTAAAGATCCTCGATTTGATGGTTATCGAATACCGCCTGTCAGTAACGCTAACTACGCTTGGATTCTGCACATGCTTTCTAGACTGTCAGCTAATGGCGTAGCAGGTTTTGTGCTGGCAAACGCGTCGATGAGTTCTAACAACAGTGGCGAAGGTGAAATCCGCGCTCAACTTATCGAGAATGATGTTATCGACTGTATGATAGCCCTCCCCGGTTGGTTGTTTTACACCACACAGATGTCGGTATGTTTATGGTTGATAACGAAATCGAAGGCTGCAGATGAGACTAGAGGTTACCGGTCTCGTCACGGTGAGACACTGTTTATTGATGCGCGTCATCTCGGCACCATGATTCGCCACACAACGAAAGAGTTAGCACCGGAAGATATTGCTACCATCGCCGATACCTACCATGCCTGGCGCAGCTCTCCGAAAGCATTGACAGCACGGATAGCGCGTGGTGATAGTAAATTGGCCAAATATAAAGACCAGACAGGTTTCTGCAAAGTTGCGACCCTACGGGAAATCAGAGATAACGGCTACGACCTAACACCGAGACACTATGTTGTGAAAAATTTGTCTCAGATGTTGTTTGACAGCGTGGCCGTTGAGAAAAAGACGCTGAAAGCATTGTCTGAACAACTGCAGCAGATAAAAGATAGCGTGGCCGTTGAGAAAAAGATGCTGAAAGTATTGTCTGAACAACTGCAGCAGACAAAAGATGGCGTGGCCGTTGAGAAAAAGAAAAATACTCCCCTCCTTTTTGTGCGAGGGCGACAGGCAACTTTCGATGAATTCGATAAAAAACTATTAGAAATTTTTGGGCCGTATTTCAAGGTTGTTCCAGTTAAAAATGCCCAAGATAGGAAGGCTATAATCAACTATCCTGTCAAGATCGGTGTTAGTGCAGAGGGACACAGACTTGCCCGTAAACATGAGAAAGGGGCTAGTGTTGTGCTTGAATTTAAGCTTTCGGCGAAAGCGCCTTTAGCAAAGAATGCTATTTATATTGCCGTGCCTGGTTCTGAAGTTTATAGCCATAGTTTCTGGGAGTCAGTAGAGATTCGCGACCTTGTAAAAAAATATGATTTGATTGTCACTCCTAATAATGCGTCATTTATGGAGATAAATAAGAGAATCAAAAACAAAACAAAAGTAATGGTTTGTGAATCTCCTACTAAAGTTAATTCAAAAGGGTGTACAAGGCTGCTGAGGATTGTTGAGATTTTTAAGAACAACGGGCGTGAAGAGATTCTCAATTCGTTCCTGCGAGTTGGAACAAGCTATAAAGATATGACAAATTATGCAGTTCATCATTCGTATTTCTCTTTTTTTGGCATTTTACGCAGAGGTCTCTTTATAAGGAAAGGCCGCTTAGCATACACGGAGCTTGTTCGACCTAAACTTCTGTCTGGTTTTAAAAAATTTTGTCAGATCTTGCCTATAGCCAACAAGACAGTTGTTTTTCGATCTTTTCAGCAGCACTACACTTGCAATCCAAAATATGTGACGGAAGCTCTGATCCGGAAGTTAAAAGAAAAAAATAAAAATGTAAAAATCATTTGGATTGCAAATAAGAAAAAAGTTAATCTTTCAGACTACCCTGATGAAGTTACTGTCATCCAACAAAACTCATTTGCCGCTTGGTATTATATGTCTAATGCTAAAGTTTTGGTGGACAACAATGTACGAGCTACGATGCCTGTAAAACGGAAGAAACAAATTTATGTTCAAACATGGCACGGTTCCCTGGGCATTAAAAAGTTTACCAATGTTTGGAGTGAATCGGTTTGTACGGCGGCGGACCGTACTACAGATCTTTTGGTTTCGAATTCCAAATTCGAGACTGAAGTTTACCGGGGCAGTGTTTGGCCGACTGCAAGAATTGAAATGTTAGGACACCCTCGCAATGATATATTTTTTGCAGATAGCGAAACAAAAGAAAATATTTGTGCTCGTGTTCGACGTGTTTTAGGGATTCCAGATGACTCTGAGATTATTCTTTACGCTCCTACTTTTAGGGATGAGCATTTGTACGGTACAGCAACGCAGAAAAATAATATCTCGATGTATCTCACACAATTCGACAAGATAATAAATCGGTTTGAAACGAGGTTTGGTAAAAAGTTTGTTGTTATAACCAGAGTTCATTTTCATTTATCTAATCGATTTAACTATTCGAATGGTTCTAAAGTTATTGATGCTGGGAGCTATCCAGATATTCAAGAGCTAATGGTTGCTTCTTTTGCGGGGATTACTGATTATTCAAGTTGGATTTACGACTTTTTGCTTCTAAGACGGCCTGGATTTATTTATGCATCCGACGTCGATTCATATCTTTGTCAACGGGAGCTGTATTTTCCAATTGACTCAACGCCCTTCCCATTTTCGTCGAATGTAGAGGAGCTTTGTGATTCCATTAGCAATTTCGATGAAAACAAGTTCAATGAACTTGTAAATTTATTTATAGAAAATGCAGGGGCTATCGATGATGGGAATGCATCGGATCGAGTTGCAGACTTCATTCTTCAGAATATTAATTAAGCTTATATAAAAAGTAAAACCCCACCTCCTGATAGACTGCACCCCAAAAGTTGGACACCCAACTGATTAAGGTGCAGTTTTTTATGGCAAAGCCAAAAGGTCGGAGCAAGGACATGACAAACCTCAAAAAACACCTCCACTTACCGATGCAGAACTGGAAAAGTTATCTCCCGAAGAACTGCGGGCGGAACTCCGTTACCTTCGCGCAGAGAATGCCTATCTAAAAAAGCTGAAGGCCTTAGTTCAAAGCGAGAAAAACGGCAGAAAGCCCGGATAATCAGTGAGCTAAGGCTTAAGCATGCGCTCGGTGATCTTCTGCGTGCAGCGGGTATGTCTCGCAGTACGTGGTATCACAATATGAATGTCCTGAAGCGAGTGGACAGGCATGCCGGACTGAAAGGCAAGATCAGAGAGATTTATCACTATCACAAAGGGCGTTATGGCTACCGCAGGATCACGCTCTCACTGAGAAAACAGGGAGTGTTGGTAAATCATAAAACAGTGCAGCGGCTGATGGCAGAGCTGTCGCTCCGCTCTGTGATAAGGGTGAAGAAATATCGTTCCTGGAAAGGGGAAGTAGGCAAGGCTGCGCCCAATATCCTGAGCCGGAGTTTCAGTGCATCGAAAGCCAACGAAAAATGGGGGACGGATGGAGCCTGTTTAAGATTCTGTGTAAATGCCTTTTCTCAGAAGTGACCGTCCAGGCGGTCACCGAACTCGATAATAAAGCGGCTCATTGCCATTCGCCAGTCCTTCAACGGCATCCTCCATTTCTGGGACGCAGACTGGATTGCCAGCCACACCACTTTTTTCACCGAGTCGTCTGTCGGGAACACTTTACGCTTTTTGAGCGCATGGCGGATCACGCTGTTTAGCGACTCGATGGCATTCGTCGTATAGATCACTTTGCGGATGTCCGTTGGATAAGCGAAGAACGTGGCAAGATTCGGCCAGTTAGCCTGCCAGCTTCGGCTTATCTGAGGATAGCGACTGTCCCAGGCCGCAGCGAACGCTTCCAGTGCCTGCTGACCTGCCTCTTCCGTGGGAGCCTGATAAATCGCTTTCAGGTCACGAGTGACGGCTTTGTAGTCCTTCCATGACACGAAGCGCAGGCTGTTGCGCACCATATGCACGATGCATAACTGGATGCGGGCCTCCGGATATACTGTGTTGATGGCATCCGGGAAGCCTTTCAGGCCATCCACACAGGCGATGAGGATATCGTTCAGACCGCGGTTTTTCAGTTCAGTCAGCACATTGAGCCAGAACTTCGCCCCTTCATTTTCGGCCAGCCACATACCTGGCAGTTCTTTCTGACCTTCTATATTGATGCCCAGTGCCAGGAACACCGATTTGTTGATGACGCGACTGTCCTGCCGAACTTTCAGGACGATACAGTCAAGATAAACAATGGGGTAAACAGCATCCAGTGGTCGGTTTTGCCATTCTACAACCTGCTCCATCACGGCATCGGTGACCTTTGATATCAGTCATCCCTTTGGCATACAACGAGAGGATCTGGTTATCCATCCCGGTAATACGGGTCTGATTTTTCTTTACCAGTTGTGGTTCGAAGGTACCGTCACGATCGCGCGGAGTACGCAGTTCCAGTGGACCGTCGCCTGTGATAACGGTCTTTGTGGAATAACCGTTGCGGGAGTTAGCTCCTGGTCTGGACTGATTTTTCTCATACCCAGGATGGTGTGTCATCTCAGCATTGAGAGCGGCTTCAACGCTGAGCTTTTTCAGCAGCCGATCAAACTGACTGAGGTCTTCAGGGGTTTTGAGGTTTTTGGCCAGTTCGTTAGCCAGAGCCTGTAACTGTTTTTCGTCCATAAATTAACCTTCATTTGATGCTGGATTGAACATATCAAAATCAGGCAATTACACAAATCTATGTACAGGCTCTTCTCGATCTGTTTAACAGGGAAATTATCTCTTACAGCCTGTCGGAAAGGCTGGTGTCTGAGCCTTTCTGGTTCAGGCAAGACGCAGGTTCCAGAAATGCGAAGACCCCACTCGTTAATCCATTAACTCGTGAGGTCTGCATGAAGTACCTTAACACTACTGATTGTAGCCTCTTTCTTGCAGCTGTCTCTTGATCAGATCTCCTGATCAAGAGACTTCATCACCAGGTAACCCTCAACCATATCCTGAAGTCTGAACCAGCCATCCCACATAACTACCCAACCGGGGCGGCCTGTGCGTTTGCTGTCATGCCATCGCCCCAGTTTCGCCAGTTTCAGACAGGCCCATTTCAGTGTCGGCGTCTGTGACGGAAGCGGTTTTCCTTCCAGCTTAACCCACAGCAGTTTCCACTCTGTCGGCGTCAGTATTTTCTCACAGCTGTCATTTTGTGTTTCTTCACTGATACCTCCCTGCCGCAGGCCCAGCACCCGTACCGCGATAAACGCCTTGATAACCACCATGCGCTCAAGGTTATCCCGGGTCTGCATTCGCAGCGATTCCACACATGTACCACCACTTTTCCACGCCTTGTGGTATTCCTCTATCAGCCAGCGTCGCTCGTAATGGCTGACGATACGTCGCGCATCGGCGGCACTCGCCACTTTTTCTGACGTCAGCAGATGCCAGCAGGCACCGTCCTCTGCCTGCTCCCGGCAACAGACATACGTGAGCGGGAGCGCCTGGCCGCTGTTGTCGGGATTTTTTATGCTGACTTCGCTGTAACTGATGAACATCCGGGCCTGGCGGGCGGCCCGCCCGCCTTTTTGCATCACATTCAGCGTGTGGCTTCCCGCGGTTGCCAGGACTTCCGGCAGTTCGAAGAGCTTGCCGGGTGCTTCTTCCAGTCGGCGATTCTGTGCAGCACGCACCACGAAGCGCTGTCCGTGGCTGACTTTATAATGCAGGTAATGCCAGATATCCGCTTCCCGGTCACAGACAGTGATTACCCGTTTCTGTATCTCCCCCAGCCGTTCGGCCATACGCTCCGAAGCCTGCTGCCAGTGGTAACTTTCTTTTTCTTCATAGGGACGTTCTTTTCGCTGGTGCTTAACACCGTAGGTGTCCGTGACCCGACTCCAGCGCTGCTGTTCGATAAGACCGACTGGCAGGGCGCTGTCGGGGGCGTACATCAGGACAGAGTGAGCCAGCAGCCCGCGCGTCTTCGGGTTAGTGGTGGTATTCCCCAGGTCATCAGATGCCGTACTGTGGCTGAAGTTAATGGTGGTGGTGTCTTCCAGTGCGAGGAGCAGCGGATGAGCCTCACATGCCCTTACAGTGGCGGTAAATCCGGCTTCGGCAATGGCTTGCGGGGACACAGACGGGTTACGTATCAGGCGGTACGCACCTTCAACCTGAGCAGTGGACTGGGATGATTTCACAATAGAAAGACCTGCATGCTGAGCGAGAGAAGAGGCCAGTGACACAAGGCGTCGTGTACGACGCTGATCGCCGAGACGGGCATGTCCAAACTGCTCGTTAGCCCATGAATAACAATCAGAAAGTACCATAACAGAGCCGAATAAAATGAAATATAAGAGAAGATCAACGGGTGAAGAAAACGTTCAAAAAATGGCTACCGGGGAGGAAGGAAAGTACCGGATGGAAAGAGCCCCCCTAAAGCAGACTGACAGACATCACAAATCCCCGGGGGGGACTTGTGTATAAGAGACAGTTCTTGCAGAGAGGTCAAAGTTTATGACGAAATATGCCCTTATCGGGTTGCTCGCCGTGTGCGCCACGGTGTTGTGTTTTTCACTGATATTCAGGGAACGGTTATGTGAATTGAATATTCACAGGGGAAATACAGTGGTGCAGGTAACTCTGGCCTACGAAGCACGGAAGTAAGCTGCCGGGCGGGGACGGAAGTCCCCGCTTTCCGGAAGTGTGAGGTATTTCAGGGGCAGACACCCGATATACCAGAAACAGCCGGTCCCGCCCGGAGCCGGCACACAAGTTCAGGCATTTCCTGTTTTTCAGTCATTTCATCATCAAAATCACATTAAACGGTCGTAATCAGACATGATTTGTGCGCCAACACAGATCATCGTCACAACTTTCAAGTCGCTGATTTCAAAAAACTGTAGTATCCTCTGCGAAACGATCCCTGTTTGAGAATTGAGGAGGCGAGATGTCGCAGACAGAAAATGTAGTGACTTCCTCATCTGGCGCAAAACGAGCATACAGAAAGGGTAAACCTTTGAGTGAAGCAGAACGACAGAGAGCAGCTTCTGTGCGCAAACGAGCTGTATGTAAAGAGATCAAAGTTTTCGTCAGACCAGAACTGAAAAACTACCTTACCAGTCTGTGCGCAGAGGAAGGGGTAACTCAGGCAGAGTTGATAGAAAGACTTATCGAGAAAGAGGTCTGTTACCGGAATATGATGTGATGGGATCACATTCTTGCTAGTTTTTCCTGTCAGTGCTAGATTACTATCGTTTAAGGAATTTTATGGCTGGCCACACCATAAGGTGGCAGGGAACTGGTTCTGATGTGGATGTACAGGAGCCAGAAAAGCGAAAACCCCGATAATCTTCTTTAACTTTGGTGAGTACAGAAAGATTACCGGGGCCATCTAAAAACCGCATAGCCAACAATTCAGCTATGCGGGGAGTATAGTTATATGCCCGGAAAAGTTCAAGACTTCTTTCTGTGCTCACTCCTTCTGCGCATTGTAAGTGCAGGATGGTGTGACTGATCTTCAACAAACGTATTACCGCCAGGTAAAGAACCCGAATCCGGTGTTTACACCCCGTGAAGGTGCCGGAACGCTGAAGTTTTGCGAAAAACTGATGGAAAAGGCTGTGGGCTTCACCTCCCGTTTTGATTTCGCTATTCATGTGGCGCATGCCCGTTCGCGTGGTCTGCGTCGACGCATGCCACCGGTGCTGCGTCGACGGGCTATTGATGCGCTGCTGCAGGGGCTGTGTTTCCACTATGACCCGCTGGCCAACCGCGTCCAGTGTTCCATCACCACACTGGCCATTGAGTGCGGACTGGCGACAGAGTCCGGTGCAGGAAAACTCTCCATCACCCGGGCCACCCGGGCCCTGACGTTCCTTGCAGAGCTGGGACTGATTACCTACCAGACGGAATATGATCCGCTTATCGGGTGCTACATTCCGACCGATATCACGTTCACACCGACGCTGTTTGCCGCCCTTGATGTGTCTGAGGATGCAGTGGCAGCTGCGCGCCGCAGTCGTGTTGAATGGGAAAACAGACAGCGCAAAAAGCAGGGGCTGGATACCCTGGGTATGGATGAACTGATAGCGAAAGCCTGGCGTTTTGTGCGTGAGCGTTTCCGCAGTTACCAGACAGAGCTTAAGTCCCGGGGAATAAAGCGTGCCCGTGCGCATCGTGATGCGAACAGGGAACGCCAGGATATCATCACCCTGGTGAAACGACAGCTGACGCGTGAAATCTCGGAAGGGCGCTTCACTGCCAATCGTGAGGCGGTAAAACGCGAAGTGGAGCGTCGTGTGAAGGAGCGCATGATTCTGTCACGTAACCGTAATTACAGCCGGCTGGCCACAGCTTCCCCCTGAAAGTGACCTCTTCTGAATAATCCGGCCCGCACCGGAGGCATTCGCACGCCTGAAGCCTGCCAGCGAACAAAAAAGCAGCATATCATACAAAAACAACCTCGCCATTCACCTTCTGGTGCATCCGGTTCCCCCTGTTTTTGATACAAAACACGCCTCACAGACGGGTAATTTTGCTTATCCACATTTAACTGCAAAGGACTTCTTTATAAGGTTACAACCGTTCATGTCATAAAGCGCCAGCCGCCAGCCTTACAGGGTGCAATGTATCTTTTAAACACCTGTTTATATCTCCTTTAAACTACCTAATTACATTCATTTAAAAAGAAAACCTATTCACTGCCTGTCCTGTGGACAGACAGATGTGCACCTCCCACCGCAAGCGGCGGGCCCCGACCGGAGCTGATTTAGTTACAACATTCAGACATAACACCGGAAAAACCCCGGTTCCGCGCAGAACTGAAACCACAAAGCCCCTCTTCATAACTGAAAAGCGGCCCCGCCCCGGCCCTTCAGGCCGGAACAGAGTCGCTTTTAATTATGAATGTTGTAACTACACAACATCATCGCTGCCAGTCTTCTGGCTGGAAGTACTCAGTACACGCTCGTAAGCGGCCCTGACGGCCCGCTAACGCGGAGATACGCCCCGACTTCGGGTAAACCCTTGTCGGGACCACTCCGACCGCGCACAAAAGCTTTCTCATGGCTGAAAGCGGGTATGGTCTGGCAGGGCTGGGGATGGGTAAGGTGAAATCTATCAATCAGTACCGGCTTACGCCGGGCTTCGGCGGTTTTACTCCGGTATCACATGTAACCACAGCGTGCCGCCTTCCATGCCGTTTACACGGCATACAGTGCATTGTGCTCATCTGATAAAAGGAAAATACCCTTCTGGATAATTCGGTTTTATTAATACTGGTGATATTTCCATCAGGATAGAAAATCACATAACTTGTATTCTTGTTTAATAAGCAGAGATGTTTATCTGTGTATTTTCGTATATGCAGGTACCCACTTATCCGGGGCTGAGAGTTGGAATTGCCTGTAATCCAACGCCGGAAATCTGACAATGCTCGGTCTGTTCAAACTGGTCAGGTTTCCGGCAACTATCCTCATGCTGGAATCATGACGTTTCACCCCATCCTGAACGCCTCCGTTGATTGATGTACATAAAATATCATCAGTTTACCTTCTATGATTTTTAATCATAAGTATCCTGCTTTAGCTCTCAGCTACATTAGTAAAAAATAGTTCGTAAGTGTTTACCGGTGGTGGATGAGTGCTATGACTAAGTGTATCAACCCAGTTGGTGGGCCTGTCCGGTAGAACTCTCAGAACATGGTGCAGACAACGCTTTCTGTGCAACACCGTTCAGACAGCACGCAGGTCTCCTTCCGTATGGTTATTATCCGTTTCTGCCAGATCGTCCTCACTGTAATAACTGAGAGCGTCCCTCTGATTCAGTACATAGCCGCACACTTTTTTCAGTCTGAAGCATGGTGTTCAGGATGTTTTTTTGCAGAAGCAACGCGTATTAATGCTGGCTAGTGCTTATATATGCGCAAATTAATTTTTGTGTGATGCACCTTGTGATTTTTTATAACCATTTGTTTTTAAAAGAATTAATGTTAAATAATGCTTTATAATTTTTTTGTTGGAGGGGGGG
>OHYE01001216.1_pt1 | contig 11092 bp, 10 predicted proteins | sample 1580141 | NCBI WGS metagenome assembly OHYE01 (sample SAMEA3882530, study PRJEB24775) | human gut metagenome | biome: human-associated habitat; feature: intestine environment; material: feces | place: Netherlands | collected 2009/2010 | reverse complement strand
CGCCGCAGCCTGCCAGAGAGGCGCACAAAGCAAACGCCGTTACAGCAGCGAAAATACGTTTCAGTTTCATAAAAATCTTATCCTCCTTGTTGCTTTTGCGGCCCTACTATACTATAATAAATGTGAATTGTCTGTTGCCCGTGCAACAGATACCCTTCTCAACCGTTTGCAAGGAGCTGTATGGACTACACACCCTACTACGAAACGATGCGCCGCACAAGCCTTTTGCGCGGCATGACGGACGCCGAGCTGGACACGCTGATGGCCTGCTTTGCGCCGCGGGTGCGCCGCTACGCCAAAGGCGAGCTGCTGCTGATGGCGGGCTACGAGACCCACGAAGTCGGCCTTGTGCTGGAAGGTGCTATCACGGCAAGCAAGCCGCTGGCCGACGGCTCTACCGTCGTCATGGCCCGTATGGGGCCGGGCGGGGTCTTTGCCGACGTGCTGGCGGGCGGGCGCAGCCGCAGCCCCGTCAATGTCTCCGCCGCTGAGGCCTGTCTGGCACTGTATCTTCCCTGCGAGGCACTGCTGCGCCCCTGCGCCGCGCTGCACAGCGCACACCTGAAGCTGCTGCAGAACTGGCTGGAAACCATCAGCGACAAGTATTTTGCGCTGGACCGCCGTTTGGAGCTGATTTGCTGCAAGAGCCTGCGCGGACGCATCTGCATGTGGCTGCTGGAACAGCGCGAGCGGTGCGGCGCGGATACGTTTTCCACCGCCATGACCCGCACTGAGCTGGCCGCGTTTTTGAACTGTGACCGCAGCGCGCTCTCCCGCGAGCTGAGCCGGATGCAGGAGGAGGGGCTGATCGAGCTGTTCCGCGGCAGCTTTAAGCTGCCCGACCCCGAGCGGCTGCACGCCGCCTGCCCGCAATTTTAACATATTGAGGTTATTTGTATGAACAACCGTACCGACCCGATTTTGTACATCGTCATTCCCTGCTACAATGAGCAGGAGGTTTTACCCATCACTGCGCCGATGTTTTTGCAGAAAATTAACGATTTGGCCGCCGCGGGCAAGATCAGCCCGGAAAGCCGCGTGCTGTTTGTGAACGACGGCTCGAAGGACCGGACATGGGAAATTATCTGTGAACTGGCTGCACGTGACCCGCACTATGCAGGCATCTGCCAGAGCCGCAACCGCGGCCACCAGAATGCCGTGCTGGCGGGCCTGATGGAGGCCAAAAGCCGCTGCGACATTACGATTTCCATCGACTGCGACGGGCAGGACGACATCAACGCGATGGACGCCATGGTGGACGCCTACCGCGACGGCTGCGACGTCGTGTACGGCGTGCGCAGCAAGCGCGAGACAGACACGTTTTTTAAGCGCTTCACCGCGGAGAGCTTCTATAAAATCCTCAACGCCATGGGCGCGGAGGTCGTCTTTAACCACGCGGACTACCGCCTGATGAGCGCCCGCGTGTTGGAGGAGTTTGCCCGGTTCAGGGAGGTCAACCTGTTCCTGCGCGGCATGGTGCCACTGGTCGGCTTCAAGTCCACCTGCGTGACCTACGAGCGCCACGAGCGCATCGCGGGCGAGAGCCACTATCCTCTGTCCAAAATGCTGGCGCTGGCGTTTGACGGCATCACGAGCCTGTCCATCAAACCCATCCGATTCATCACAGGCTTCGGCGTGTTTGTGGCACTCGTCAGCTTTATCGGCGTGCTGTGGGCCGTCATCGAGGCCGCGCTCGGCCTGACCGTGTCCGGTTGGGCGTCGATGACGAGCATCATCTGCTTTGTGTCGGGCGTGCAGCTGATTTGTCTGGGCGTTATCGGGGAGTACATCGGCAAAATTTATCTGGAATCTAAGCACCGCCCGCGGTATATTATCAGCGATGCAACGCCAAACTTTGGCGAGATCAAGGAGGATGCGCAATGAGCCGACAGGTATGGAAGGGGTCTACCCTGCTGAACCCGGAGCCGCCCGTACTGGTCAGCTGCGGGGCTCCGGAGAAGCCGAACCTTATCACGGTGGGCTGGACCGGCACGATCTGCACCCAGCCGCCGATGCTGTCCATCAGCGTGCGGCCCGAGCGGTACAGCCACCATCTAATTAAGGAAAGTGGCGAGTTCGTCGTGAACCTGCCCACCGAGAGCCTTGTCCGCGCCATCGACTGGTGCGGTGTCAAGAGCGGGCGCGACGTGGACAAGTTTTCCGCCATGCACCTGACCGCTGTCCCTGCGGCCAAGGTCGGCACGGTGTTGGTGGAGGAAAGCCCCGTGAATCTGGAGTGCAAGGTCACGCAGGTCATTCCGCTGGGTTCGCATGATTTGTTTCTGGCCGAGTGCGTCGCCGTGGATGTGGACGAGCGGCTGCTGGACGAGAGCGGCAAGCTGTGCCTGAACAAAGCGAAGCTGATCGTCTACAGCCACGGGGATTATCTGGCGCTGGGAAGAAAGCTGGGCAGCTTTGGGTACAGCGTGCGGAAGAAGAAAAAAATCGTTAAAAAGTGATGCCTGCTTCTGGGTCGGTTTGTAGGGGAGGGATGAATCTCTCCCCTACGGTTTTCCCGGAGGGTCTGCGATGCAGGGCGGCTTCCTTCCGCAAGGCCGCGGCCCGAGCATGCCCGGCCCCTGAGCGATAAAATAAAAGACGTGCCTCCCACAGAGTGTTTCTGTGGGAGGCACGCTTTTTACAATATTCCCTTGCTTTTCAGTATCCCGACCAGCACAACGATGACCAGTGCGGCAACACAGACGCCGATAAAGACATCAATGTATTTCAGCGGCACTTTGCGGAATTTCTCATAGAAATTTTCAAAGGCGTTCAGTTGGCTGTGATCCGGGCGGGAATCGGACTTTTGCGTTTCAGAGGTGGTTTTTTCTTCTTCCATATTACTTCTTGGCCAGGTACTTGCGCAGGTCAAGGGCAACGGCGATGACGATGACAAGGCCCTGTGCAATGTAGGTGTAAGCGGGGTCGACGCCGAGGAACTGCAGGCAAATCTTCAGGACTTCAAAGACCAGAACGCCGACCAGAACGCCGGAGACCTTGCCGACGCCGCCGTTGGTGGAAACGCCGCCGATGGTGCAGGCTGCGATAGCTTCCAGCTCATAGCCGTTGCCGGTGTTGGTGGAAGCGCCGCCGGCCTTTGCGCCGACGAGGAAGCCGCCGAGAGCATACATGCAGGAGGCCAGGATGTAGATGCGGATCAGGGACGCGGTGACGTTGACACCGGCAACCTGAGCGGCGTTCTCGTTGCCGCCGATGGCGTACATGTACTTGCCGTGACGGGTCTTATTGTACAGGAACCAGAAGAAGATGCCGACGATCAGCGCAAAGATGGCCAGGAACGGGATGGGGCCCAGCGTGCCGCTGGCAACGGTCAGGTAGCTCTGCTTGTAACCGCCCATGGGCTGGTTGTTGGTGATGACGGAGCACAGGCCGTAGACGATGGTCTGCATGCCCAGCGTAGCGATGAAAGGAGGAACCTTCAGGAATGCGATAATGCAGCCGTTGATGGCACCGAAGCAGGCCATGATCGCCATGACGATCAGCAGGGCCACGGGCCACGGAATATCGGGCAGCCAGGGCAGCATGCGGGCAGAGTAGTCAACGCTCTGCAGCAGCATGGCGGAGAAGCAGGCGGCCAGGCCGACCTGGCGGCCGGCGGACAGGTCAGTGCCCTTGGTAATCAGGCATCCCGAAACGCCGCAGGCGATGATGAAACGCGGGGCGACGTTCAGCAGCAGGTTTTTGCCGTTTGTCTCGGTAAAGAAGTTCTGGGTCGTGCAGCCGACGAAGAGGGCCAGCAAAATGATCAGAATAATGATCGCGTTATTGGACAGGAATTTTTTAAAGTCGAATTTTTTCTCCATTTTCGGATCTCCTCCTTATTCAAACTGGGTAGCCAGCGTCATGATGTTCTCCTGATTCGCCTTATCACCGTCGATAAAGCCGGTGCAGCGGCCATCGCACATGACCATGATGCGGTCAGACATGCCGATCAGCTCGCTCATTTCGGAGGAGATCATGATGATGCTCTTGCCCTGTTTGGCCATCTCGGCGATGATGCAGTAAATTTCATACTTTGCACCGACGTCGATGCCGCGGGTCGGCTCGTCCATGATGAAAACATCGGGGTCGTTGGCCAGCCAGCGGGCAATCAGCACCTTCTGCTGGTTACCGCCGGACAGCGATTGAATCTGCGTTTTGGAGGACGGCGTCTTGATGGACAGCTTGGCGACATTATCCTGCACGAGCTTTTCGATTTTGTTGTCGTCCAGCATGATGCCGCCGATCAGATACTTGTTCAGCGATGCAATGGAGACGTTATCCGCAATGGAAAGCACACCCAGAATACCGGTGGCGCGGCGGTCCTCGGTCAGCATGGCGATGCCGTTTTTGATGGCGTCCTGCGGCTGGTTGATGGTCAGTTCCTTGCCCTTATAGGTGATGGTGCCCGATGTGTGGCAGCGCAGACCGAACAGGCCCTCCATCAGCTCGGTGCGCTGGGCACCGACCAGACCCGCAACGCCGAGGATCTCACCCTTGCGGACGTTGAAGTTGACGTGACGGAAGCTCTTGGGGTTGATGGACGTGAAGTCCTTGACCTCAAACACGACCTCACCGGGCGTATTCGAGCGCGGCGGGTAGAGGTTCGACAGCTCACGTCCGACCATCTTGGTGATGATCATATCGGTGGTCAGTTCCTTGGCCTCCCAGGTGCCGATGTACTGGCCGTCGCGCATGATCGTGACTTCGTCGCTGATGCGAAGAATTTCGTCCATCTTGTGGCTGATGTAGACGATGGAGACGCCCTTGGCGCGCAGCTCGTTCACGATGGTGAACAGTGCCTCGACCTCAGCTGCCGTCAGCGAGGAGGTCGGCTCGTCGAGGATCAGCACCTTGCAGTCTGCGGAGACCGCCTTGGCGATCTCAACCAGCTGCATCTGGGAAACGCTCAAGGTTCCGAGCTTTGCGTGCGGATCATAATTCAGATGGACTTCCTTCAGGACCTTGGCCGCATCCTCATACATTTTGTCATGGTCGATAACGGTGACGGGTCCGTATTTCTTGGTGGGATAGCGCCCAACGTAGATATTCTCGCCTATGGAGCGTTCCGGGATGGGCTGCAACTCCTGGTGCACCATCGCAATGCCGCGGTTCAGTGCATCAAGCGGGCCCTTGATCTGGACCTCCTGTCCCTCATAAATGACCTTGCCTTCGTCCATGTGGTAGATACCAAACATGCACTTCATCAAGGTAGACTTGCCCGCGCCGTTCTCTCCCATCAGCGCATGGACGGTGCCGGGTTTCAATTTCAGCTGTGCGTGATTCAGTGCCTTGACGCCGGGGAACGTCTTGACGACATCACACATCTCCAAGCGGTACTCTGACAATTCGCTGGCCCCCTTTAATCTTTTGTAACCTTTTCACGAAAAAAGGGTGCGTGCGCCTGCGCACACGCACCCCGATTGTTCTGGTTTAAGCTGTGGCTTTTGTCAAATTACTGGAAGTCCTTGACGTTGTCAGGGGTGACCTTAACGTAGTCGACGTAGACGCTCTGCTCACCAGCGGCGTAGGTCTTGCCGCCCAGCAGCTCTTCCATGCACTCGACAGCCTTGGAAGCCTGACCGTTGGCGTCGTTCAGAACGGTACCGGTCATGTTGCCGTTGGCAACTTCGTTCTTGGCAGCGTCCAGAGCGTCAACACCGACGAGGTAGATGTCCTTGTTGACGGTGCGGCCGGCAGCCTGAATGGCCTGCAGAGCGCCGATAGCCATATCGTCGTTGTTGCAGAAGACAACTTCGATCTGATCGCCGAACTTAGCGAGGTCGTTCTGGCAGATTTCCTGGCCCTTGTTGCGGTCCCAGTCACCGCGCTGCAGGTCAAGCTTTTCGACCTCGACGCCAGCGTCGGTCAGTGCCTTGACGGAGTACTCGGTACGCAGCTGAGCGTCGATGTTCTCCGGGTCGCCCTGAATCATGATGTAGGAAACCTTGCCGTCGCCGTTGATGTCGCCCTTGTTCTCAGTGTCGAGGATCAGCTCGCCCTGGAAGGTGCCGGACTGAGCAGCGTCGCAGCCGACGTAGACCAGCTTGTCATAAGCGGACATCTGATCGGCGGTGGGCTCACGGTTGATGAGAACGGTGGGAACATCGGCACCCTTGACGGTGGAGATGATCTGGTCGGCAGCGGAGGTCATAACGGGGTTGATGATCAGTGCGTCAACGCCCTGGGTGATGAAGGTGTTGATCTGCTCGTTCTGCTTGGCCTGGTCGTTGTTGCCGTCGACGATGGTAACCTCGTAGCCCTTGCCCTCGAGGATCTCCTGCAGCGCATTACGGTAGGTGGTCATGAAGGCATCGTCGAACTTGTAAATGCAGACGCCGATCTTACCGCCCTGAGTGGCCTCGGTAACGCTCTCGGCTGCGGACTCAGCAGCAGACTCTGCAGCAGAGGTGGACTCTGCGGGAGCCGTGGACTCCGAAGCAGCGGTGGAAGTGGAGGCAGAACCGCCGCAGGCGGCGAGAGAGACGGCCATGCAACCTGCAAGGGCCAGAGCAGCAAACTTTTTCATAATGAGTTTCTCCTTCTTTTTTAGATATGTAGTAGATTTTCGGGCGGGTCGCTTGTAGAGGAGCGAACCCTGTTGACAGTTATCATAATACTCGGGGACGGATGAAAAAACAAGGTGAAATTTCACCGACTATGGGTGGAAATTTTCACCGTTTAGGGCAGTTTCGCCAGTCGAAAGCGTTTGTTTTTGTGCAGAATGCGCATTAAAAGTGACAAAAGGGTGTTTGTTGTTTTCATTTTGTAAGATTTTTGCGGGTGATGGAAAAATAAAAAAGCCCCTTCTCCGGCGTGGGAGAAGGGCTTTGGCGGTAGGCTCGCAGGGGCCGGGCTTCGGGGGTCATCCAAACGGGAACAGGGCCTTTTGCTTATCCATGGCAAACATATTTTCCCGGGTGATGGTGCGGGTGGCGGTGATGTTCGATTTTTCGACGCTGCTCCCCTGCCCGGCCAGCAGCTTATAGGCGCTTTCGACGCCGAAATAGCCCATGCCGTAGGTGTTCTGCACGATCAGCGTGTCCACCGTACCGGTCTGCAGGGCGTCAATCGTCTCGATGTTCGAGTCGAACGCCGCGAGCCAGAGGTCGTCGGCGCGCTGCATCTGCTGGACAGCCTGCGCCGCGCCGACGGCAGTCGTCTCGTTGAGGGCGATCAGCACGTTGATCTCCGGGTGGGTGCGCAGCATGGCCAGCGTGTCCGCGCGGGCACTGGCGGCGTTGGGGTGTGTTGACACGGCGGCAGTGATCTTGGCGCGTCCGCTTTCCGCAAAAGCATCGCGCGCACCCTGCTCCCGGTCCCGCCCGTTGGCACCGTTGACCTCATAGTTGATAAGCCCGACGCAGAGCGCCCCTTCCATGCCGTCCAGTACGCTCTGGGCCACCATCCGGCCTGCGCCGTAGTTGTCCGCGCCGATGTAGGCCGCAACGTTGTCAGAGTTCACCGCGGAATCCACGCTGATGACCGTCACGCCCGCCGCGGCGGCGGCATCAATGGCGGCGGCGTTGGCCTCATAATCAATGGCGGAGAAAACGATGGCCTGTGCGCCGTCCTCAACGGCATCGGCAATCAGCTGGTTCTGCGCCGCATAGTCCTCCTCATCGTCGGGGGCCGTTATGGTCAATTGCAGGTTATATTCCGTGGCGGCGGCCTCTGCCCCGGTAAAGACGGCGTCCCAGAACTCGGAATCCCGATTGTTTTTGGCTATGAGCGCGACCCTGTAGCGGGTCGTTGTGCTGTCCACGGGCTGCATGGCACAGCCTGCCAGCAGCACGGCCAGGGCCGCGGGCAGCAGACGTTTAATGGTTTTTGTCATAGTCGCCCTCCCTGTCCTCCGGCACGCGCGGGGTGCGGATCGTCACCGTAGTGCCCTCGTAGGGGGCGCTTTCAATGGAGATACCGTAGTCCGCGCCAAAGTAGATGCGCAGACGGTCATTGACATTCTTGACGCCGATGCCGGTGCGGTCACTCGGCTCATTCTGCAAGAGGGCCGCGACCTGCTCCGGCTCCATGCCGATGCCGTCGTCCGCGACGATGAGCAGAATATCATCCCCGTCGGGCTTTACGGTGATTTCAATGTGGCCGGAATCGACCATCAGATCCAGCCCGTGAACAATGGCGTTCTCGATGATGGGCTGCAGCGTGATCTTGTTGCACAGGCAGTGCAGGCAGCTCTCGTCCACCGTAAAGTGGTAGGTAAACTGGTTTTTGTAGCGGTATTTTTGAATTTGCAGATACGCCTCGGCGTGCTGCAGCTCCTTTTCGATCGGGATCAGCTCATGCCCGCGGCTGATGCTGATGCGGAACAGCCGCGCCAGTGCATGGACCATCTGGACGGCATCGGCGTTTTTGCCGCGCTCACACATCCAGGCGATGGAATCCAGCGTATTGTAGAGAAAATGCGGGTTGATCTGCGCCTGCAGCGCCTTGAGCTCTGTCTTGCGCAGGACAATTTCCTCCTCGCGGACGGTGGTCATAAGCTGCTGGATGCGGCCTACCATGTGGCCGAAGGAGTCCGAGAGGTTCTGCACCTCCCGCGTGCCGCGCACGGCCTGAAAGGCGAAGTGGTCGGCGTAATCGCCGCGCAGTCCATCGGCGAGCCGGGCAACGGGCGGGACAACAGACGGGACAGCACCCAGCCCGCCACCAGCGCGGCAAGAAAAACAAGCCCCGCCGTGATAACCGTGATGCGCACCATCTGCCGGAAGCTCTCATTGACGGTTTCGTCAATGTAGCTGACACCGACGACGCGCCATGTGCTGCCCGGCACACGCTGTACGCTGTAGATGACCGTGTCCTCCACGTATGTGCCGTCGCCGAGGCAGGCCAGACGCCCGGCCTCCTCCTTCTTTAACCCGGCATACAAAAGCTGCTGCTGCGGGTGGTAGACCATGTTGCCGCGCTCATCCATCAGGTAACAGTAGCCGTGCTGACCGATGCTGACGTTGTTGATCGTTGCGGCCAGCTCCTTGAAGCTCAAATCTACCGCAAGCCAACGGCTGCTGCCGCCGTCCCCCGGCACAGCACGGATGACCGAGACGACCCACGGGTAGTAGCTGTCAAAGATCGACTCTACATGCGGCGTGCTGATGTAGCCATGCCCCAGGCGCCGGGCCGTGGTCAGGTCAAAGGAGAGGTTGCGCAGTATGTCAGATTTCGGCGTGCGGCCCGCCTGGGCCCAGCAGTCCAACAGACTGCCGTTTTCGTCGTAAGTCGTGATGGCCGCGACCTCGGGCCGCGCTGTCAGAAAGGCATTCAGAAATGCGTCCCGCATCGCAGGTTCACTGTCAAGCTGTTCCAGCACGATGCCGACGGCGCTGTCCATCGTGTTGACGTAGTTATCCACCGCGCCTGCGACCTGGCTGACGACCTGGGCACTGTTCGTGCGCGCGCCCTCCACAACAGCACTGCGGTAGCTGCGCAGAAACAGCGTGGTGCAGAGGATCAGCGCCGCCACGGCCACGCCGGAGATCAGCGCTGCCGCCAGGACTACGGTGCGGGGCGGGCGCTTCACGGCCGGGCCTCCCCCGCGGCGCGGGCGCGGCGCAGCGCCACAGGCGACGTACCGCTGTACTTTTTAAAGCAATAGCTGAAATAATGCTGGTCGGTGTAGCCGCAGCGCCGGGCGATCTCCTGAATTTGCAAGTCGGTGGTCAGCAGCAGAGTCTGGGCAGTCTCCATGCGGCGGCGCACCAGAATGTTGATGAAGGTCTCCCCCTCCGATTTTTTGATACAGGCGCTCAGATGGTTGGGGCTGACGTCCAGCATGGCGGAGAGCGATGCAAGGGACAGATCCTCGTCCATGTAGTGCTGCTCAATGATCTCCAGTGCGCGTTCGCACAGGCTGCCGGTCTTGCGGACGTCCGCCGTAAAGCTGACGCCGCCCTCGCCCTCCGCCGCCGCGCGCAGGGCCTCGATTGCCTGTTTGTAGGCATCGTTCAGGTCGCTGAATCGGGCAAATTCACGGCTGACGCCGACGCTGGCACTGCGTCCCAGGGCACGGTCCGCCAGCTGGCAGATCTCATCGGCCAGAATGTGCAGGTATTCTTCAAAGTCAGAGGGGTTGCCCAACAGCAAAGCCACGGCACGCCCGCAGCCATAAAATACGAAATGCCGCAGATATTTGTTGGCGCTCTGCTCCACCAGCTGGGTAAGCCCGGCCTCATAGTCCACCGGGCCGTCCAGCGCCGCGGCCATCACCACCAGCGTGCTGCGGTCATCGGTGCCGCGCAGCAGACCGCAGTCTACCGCTGCCTGGCGCAGGCGCGTCTCCAGATTCTCGGGGGCATTTTCATAACGGGCCAGTACCAGCGGAATGATGAGCGCTGCGCGATCCGCATGGGCCGAGTCAGCCCGGCGCAGCCCGGCATAGCGGGCGTCGATCTTCTCGTGGATGGCCTTCAGCTCGGCGGCCAGGCCGTCCATCGTCAGCGGCTTGAGCATGTAGCTGATGATGTTGTACTGGATGGCCTGCTTGGCATACTCGAAATCGTCGAAGCCGCTCAAAAAGGCAATGTGCATCGCAGGGCGGATCTCGCGCACCTGCCGCGCCAGCTCAATGCCCGAGATGAACGACATACGGATGTCGGTCAGCAGGTCCGGCTCAAGCCGCTCGACAAGCTCGAGCGCGTCCAGCCCGTTGCTGGCATTGCCCACAAGGTGGAAGCCGAGCGCCTCCCAGGGGATCATTGTGCAGACGGCCTCGCGCAGCTCGTCCTCATCGTCAGCCACGACGACGGTGTAGATGTTTTTGTCAGCCATACGTCCTTTTCCTTTTTAGGGTGCGCCGTCACAGCCAGAACTGGACCAGGCGGCTCACATTTTCATACAGGGCAGGGTTCTGCCCCATCAGCTGCGGCTCCGCCGCAAAATAAACACAGAAATTGTAGCAGACGCCCGCCAGTACGGCCAGCGGCAGCGCCGTGCGCAGAGCTTTGGTCAGCGCGGGGATGGGGCGGGCCTGCAGGACACTTTCCGCAAAGAGCCACGCCAGCGCCGCCGCCAGCAGCAGCGGGCCGAGCCAGTCGCTCTGGTAGCGGTAGAGCATTCCGGCCATCTGGCAGTCTACGAC
>OHYE01001202.1_pt1 | contig 11174 bp, 8 predicted proteins | sample 1580141 | NCBI WGS metagenome assembly OHYE01 (sample SAMEA3882530, study PRJEB24775) | human gut metagenome | biome: human-associated habitat; feature: intestine environment; material: feces | place: Netherlands | collected 2009/2010 | reverse complement strand
AAAATCTGATGCGCTCTGTTAAGCATTTTAACTGCGAATTAGTATGAAACGCATCTTTTTAGAGTGACAAGGGCGTTTTGACATGATACAATAAAAAAGATTCGAGCCTGAAAACGGACGGCGTTTGTCGATACGCCCCCCGCGAGGGGGCGAAGACCGCGCCGGAGCGCGCGGGGAGGATGACGGCGCGATCGGCTGTCGCCGTGAACGAACCAAAGGATCAAACAAAGATTGAGAGGAACCAAAACCATGAACAAAAAGCTGAGCGGCAAGGACGTCGCCAAAGAAACGCTGATTTTGACCGTGGCGGTGGCCATCATTGCGGCTGCGGTCTATTTCTTCCTCGTGCCGAGCCACACGTCCATCAGCAGTATCTCCGGCCTCGGCATCGTGCTGACCAATTTTATCCCGCTCCCGCTGTCGGCCATCACGATGGTCCTGAACGTCGTGCTTCTTGTCATCGGGTTTATGACCTGCGGGAAGGAATTTGGGCAGAAGACGGTTTACACGAGCGTGCTGCTGCCGGTGTTTCTGGGGCTTTTTGAAAGGTTGTTCCCGAATTTCGTCTCCATAACGGGCAGCCAGGAGCTGGATGTGCTCTGCTACATTCTGGTGGTCAGCATCGGCCTCAGCATCCTCTTCAACCGAAACGCTTCCTCCGGCGGGCTGGATATCGTGGCGAAGGTAATGAACAAGTATCTGCACATCGAGCTGGGCAGGGCCATGTCCCTGTCGGGCATGTGCGTGGCGCTTTCCGCCGCGCTGGTCTACGATAAAAAGACCGTGGTTCTGAGCCTTCTCGGCACGTATTTCAACGGCATAATTCTGGATCACTTCATCTTCGACCACAATAAAAAGCGCCGCGTCTGTATCATCACGGAGAAGGAAGAAGCGCTCCGCCAGTTCATCATTCAGGATCTGCACAGCGGCGCGACGATCTACGAGGCCATCGGCGCGTATAACTTTGAAAAGCACAACGAGATCATCACCATCGTCAACAAGAGCGAGTATCAGAAGCTGATGAACTTCATCAATCGGGAAGACCCGAAGGCATTCATCACCGTTTACAACGTGTCGGATATGCGCTATCAGCCGAAAGTTTGGGAGAAGGAAGCCAAAGAAAGATAAGGGGAAGAACCTCAAAACGCATATAAACGCGCACAAGCTCCATCGGTCGGGATGGAGCTTGTGCTTTTATAACGCTGTGAATGGGTCAAATCGCCTGTGCGCGCAAAGATTTGACGCTTTGCAGACCGCGGCGAAAGGAAATCAGATGCCCTTGAAGCTGAACGTGAAGCTCATGTGCTTGCTCGTGTCGAGCAGGTATTCCTCGTGCGTCTGCGCGCCCCAGCTATCGTCGCCCGCCACGCCCATCTGCTGCAGGTTCGCGCGGATGACCGTGTAATGGATCGGCGGGAGCTCGTAGTCGTGCATGGCGTTTTCCAACTCGTGCGGCGTGTACGGCAGCGCGGAGAACTCCATGCCGTCGCCCGTGAAGCGCAGGCCGCGGCCGCGGTAATCCGTGACCTCCGCCCAGCGCACGCCCGTGCGGTTGCCGCACTCCTGCGGGACGAGATACTTGGATACGTTTTCGCGGGCCGTCGTCTTGAAAATGCCCAGACGCGCGCCCTCGCGGCGATCCACGTAGTTTTCATTCGGGCCGTAGCCGTAGAAGCGAACCTGATCGTAGTCCGCGTCCATCTTGAGCATCACGCCGAATTCCGGCATGTCGCCCAGCTCGGCGACCGGATCGTAATCCAGCTTCACATCCACCTGTCCGCAGGGATGCACGGTGTAGGTCAGCTCGCACTGCGCATCCGGCCTTGTGCCCAAGCCGTAGGTGTAGCCGATGGTCACGGAGCCGTCCGGGTTTTCCGTCGCGGAGGGGTGGCCGTTCTTCTTCGCCAGCTCGGCGGTGGCGTTCGTCGCCGCGTACAGGGACGCGATCTTCCACTGGGCGTAGCGGAGCGGCATGCTGCATCCGCAGTCGTTGTCGTTCGGCGCGCGCCAGAAGTTCGGCTTCGGAATGGACTTGAGCATCTCCTTGCCGCCCCAGCGGTAGCTGGTCAGGCCGCCCTTGAGGTCGCCGAAGAGCACGCTGAAATGCTCGCCGTGCACGCCCGTGTTGTAATCGCCGCGGACGACGCGCAGCGGCGCATAGCGCTCGAACTTCGCTTCCTCCTCGACCCGATAGACGCCCTGCGCAAACGCGACTTCGTATCCGCGCAGCGCCCACGCCGTATCCGCCTTCAGGCGGAAGGAGAGCGTCACGGCATATTCGCCCCCGCGCGCCTGATGGGCGAACGGCAGGTCATATTCGCGGCTCTCCATCGGCGGAACGTCGGTTGCAAGCGGCGCGGAGGCGACGGTTTCGCCGTTGCGCGCCAGAATCACGACGCAGTCATACGCGCTCGTGTTGGTGAACATCGCGCGGTTGGTGACGACGGCCTTCGTATCCGTCACCTTGGCGAAGATATCCTGATAGTTGTATTTGACCTCCTGCATCTTCGGGCTTTCCTCGCCGTCGCCATAGGCGATGCCGTTGCCGCAGAAGTTGTAATCGCAGGGGCGGTCGTCAAAATCGCCGCCGTAGGCGTAGGTCGTGTTGCCGTAGCGATCCTTCGTGCGGATGGACTGGTCGATGTAATCCCAGATGAACCCGCCCTGATAGAGCGGCTCCTCATAGGCGTATTCGGTGTACCAGTGCATCGCGCCGTTCGAGTTGCCCATCGCGTGCGTGTATTCGCAGAGGATGAACGGGCGCTCGCGGTGCTCGGCGAGGTATTTCCTGATCTGCGCGACCGGCGTATACATCTGGCTTTCCATGTCGGTCGTCTCGTTGCGGCGGCGGTCGTGCGCCACGCCTTCGTAATGAACGAGGCGCGTGTCATCCAGCTGGCGGAACTTCTGGCTCATCTCGAAGATGACGTCGCCGCCGAAGGATTCGTTGCCGCAGCTCCAGATGAGGATGCTGGCGTGGTTCTTGTCGCGCTGGTAGGTGGAATTGACGCGATCCAGCAGGATCGGCAGCCAATCCATGCGCTCGCCCGGCAGCGCGTATTCAACCGGCTTTCTGCCGCGCGCCACCATATCCCAAATGCCGTGCGTCTCCATGTTGTTTTCGTCGATGACGTACAGACCCAGCTCGTCGCAGATGGCGTAGAGCGCGCTGCTGTCGGGATAATGGCAGGTGCGGACGGCGTTGATGTTGTTGCGCTTCATGGTCAGCAGATCGCGGCGGATCTTCTCCTCCGGGATGGCGCGGCCGCTCTCGGCGCAGAAATCATGCCGGTTTGCACCCTTGAACACGATGCGCTTGCCGTTGAGATACATGACGGCGTTTTTCAGTTCGAACCGGCGGAAGCCGACGCGCTGGCGGACGACCTCGAGCACCTCGCCGCTTCCGTCCTCGACGGTCAGCAGCAGGTCATAGAGGTTCGGCGCTTCGCTGCTCCACAGGCGCGGCGCTTTCACCGGAAGCTGCACGGCGATTTCGCCCTCCGCCACGCGCTCGGCCGCCGCGATGACCTCGCCGCCGTCGAGCAGCGCCATCTTCACGCGGCAGGCGCCGACGGCCGCATCCAGCTCCATCTTCATCGCGAGGTCGAGCGTCGCGTCGGTGAAGCTGTCGTCAAGCAGCGTCTTCACGCGGATATCCGCGATGTGCGCCTTGGGGATGGCGTAGAGATAGACGTCGCGGAAAATGCCGGAGAAGCGCATGAAATCCTGATCTTCCAGCCAGCTTCCCGCGCTCCAGCGCTCCACGCGGCAGGCGAGCTTGTTTTCGCCCTCGACGAGGTAATCCGTCAGCTCGAACTCGCTGGGCGTGAAGGAATCCGACGAGAAACCGACGTAGTGCCCGTTGAGCCAGACGGCGATGCAGCTCTCCGCGCCCTGGAAGGAGATGAAGACCCGCTTGCCGACCATCTGCGCCGGCACGAAGAACGTCTTGATATAGCTGGCGACAGGGTTGTATTCCTGCGGAATTTCGCCGATTTCCACCGCCTGATAGCCGTCCCACGGATACTGAACGTTGGCGTACTGCGGCGCGCCGTAGCCCTCCATCTGGATGTGCGCCGGGACGTGGATATCCGCCCAGCCGCGGCTGTCGTAATCCGCCGCCTCAAAGCCGGGGATGACCTGACCGGCGTTGAGCGCGTGGTGGAATTTCCAAAGCCCGTTCAGCGAACAGCGCAGGCTGGTTTCGCCGTGGGAAAGCTCCTCCATACTGGCGTAAGCCACATGGTCGGAATGGGCCGCGACCCGGTTTTCGGCAAAGAAAAGGGGGTCTTTGAGTCTGCTCACGTCAAAATTCATATGCTTCTTTTCCTTTCGATTCAAAAAGAGAGGCTGACAGGCTGAATATTCAGCGATGCAGCCCCCCTTTATTGAGTTCATTGTACCATTATTTGACTGCACCCGCAACCGCGTTTGTGAAACTCTTTTGCAGACAGAAGAAGATGATGACCGTCGGCAGCGAGCAGATCGTGACCGCCGCCATGACCACGCCGTAGTCGATGACGTAGCCGCCCATCGTGTTGGCGACCAGCATCGGCATGGTAATCGCCTCGTTGGTCTGCATGACGACCTTCGGCCAGAGATATGCGTTCCACGCGCCCATGAACGTGATGGTCGCGGCGGAGGCGTAGGTCGGCTTCATCATCGGAATGAACATCCGAATGAAAATCTGGAATTCATTCAGGCCGTCGATGCGCGCCGCTTCGAGCGTATCCCGCGGGAAGCTGCGCGCGCTGTTTCTGAAATACATAATCAGAAACGGCGTCGCGATGCTCGGCAGGATGAAGCCCGTCCACGAGTTGATGAGCTTCGCCTTGGTGAACATCTGGAACAGCGGAACGAGAACCGCCACAAACGGCACCATCATCGCCAGCATCAGAATCGCCATCACGGTGTCCTTCGCCTTGTCGTGATAGATTTCAAAGCCGTAGCCCGCGATGGAGCTGACCGCAAGCGCGGCAAAGGTCTGCAGGAGGGTCGTCGCGAACGAGTTTTTCAGCGCGCGCACGACGTTGTGCTGCTCGAACAGGTGCTGCAAATTCTCCAGCAGGTGCGTGCTCGGGAGCAGCCAGCCGCCCAGAATCTGCTGGGTGTTGTTAAACGCGGAGATAAAGCTCCAATACAGCGGGAATACGGAAATCAGCGACACGGCGATCAGAAAGATGTACATGACCGCGCGCGTAGCGTTTTTGCGAAGGGCGCCTTCTCTCATCGCTTGTCACCCACTTTCATCTGGATTGCAGCCAGCACCGCGACCATGACCAAAATGACGAAGGACATCGCGGCGGCGTAGCCGAAGTTCGGGTTCTTGGTGAACATGGTGTTGTAGATATAGTGCGACATGGTGATCGTCATGTTGCCCGGCCCGCCGCGCGTCAGGTTGACGGATTCGTCGAAGAGCTGGAGCGTGCCGTTGGTGGACATGATCGCCGTCACCAGAATGATCGGGCGCAGCAGCGGAATGGTGATGCGCATGAGCTGCTGATAGGAGTTCGCGCCGTCGATGCGCGCTGCCTCATAGATCGAATAGTCGATGCTCTGCATGGCGGAGAGGTAGAAGACCATGTTGTAGCCCGTCCAGCGCCAGACGAGGCCGATGATGATGACCGCCTTGGCGTAGACCGGGTCGTTCAGCCAGTTGATCGCCTCAGAAATCAGGCCGAATTTGAGCAGCATGTTGTTGACCATGCCGTCGTAGGTGAACAGCGTGCGGAAGATCATCGAATAGGCGACCAGACCCGTCGCGCACGGCAGGAAGATGCAGGTTCTGAACAGGCCGCGGAACTTGAGATCCCTGTTGTTGAGCAGGGAGGCGAAGATCACGGCCAGAATCAGCATGATCGGCACCTGAATGATCAGATACGTCAGCGTGTTGGTCACGGACTGGATGAAGACCTTGTCCTTGAGCATGAACTGGTAGTTTCTCCAAAGCGGTTCGGACCAGACCAGCGCCGTCGGTTTGCCGCGTTTGAAAGAGGTCAGCAGAGCGCTGAACATCGGATAAAAGCTCATAATGAAGATCAGCAGCGTCGCAGGCATCAGGAACGCCCAGCCCGCCAGACTCTGCTTCTGGTGCATGGACAGGCGCTTCTTTTTCTTCGGCGCGGGTGCGGTGTTGGTCATGGTAAGCCACCTCTCTTTGATATAACCCCGGATGGGAAGAACTGCCGCCCCGGAAGACCCAGAGCGGCAGTTGATCTCAAGAAAATTCCGTCAGGATCAGAAGCCCATGGTGAAGTTCACCGTATCCTCGGCAGTGGCCAGCTCGGTATCCACGTCGCCGCCCTGGAGAATGATGTTGGTGATCGCCGTGCCAAGCGCTTCGCGGGCGTCGTAGTAATACGGGCCGGTGATGTTGGACGGGGTCTGCGCGCCGAATTCGACGATCTCGGCGAAGATCGGTTCGCCGTTGAAGAACTCGGAGCCCGCAGTGTAGTTGGAGCCTTCCTTCGCCGGGGTGTAGGTCGCGATGGCGGAGGTCGCCGGCAGAATCTCGTTGTAGAATTCGACGTTGCGGTACATCTGCATGAAGTCAAGCGCAAGGTCGATGTCCTTGTCGTTGATGATCGCCCAGCTGGAGCCGCCGTTGCTGGAGTAGTTGGTCGCGCCCTCAGCAGGTTGGTCATCGCCCACAGGCCCTTCTGATCCTGCAGGCTCATAATGGTAGAGAGAATCCAGCAGCCCTGAATGGTGCCCACGACGGTCTGGTTGGAGAGCGTGCCGATGTACTCGTCCCACGTGTTGACCTCGATGAAGATGCCTTCCTTGACCATGGTGGCGTAGAAGTCGATGACTTCCTTGAGCTGTTCGTTGTCCTTCAGGTTGACGGAGCCATCCTCGTTGAACATGGACGCGCCGCAGCTCTGGAGCATGATGAGAACGGTATCCACCGCGCCCGCCTGACCGGAGAGCATCGGGCGGCCGGTCTTGGCCTTCACGTCGCGGCCGATCTCGATGAAGCGCTCCCACGTGATGTCCTTCAGGTCGGCGGCGGTGTAGCCGGCGGCCTCGAGGTAATCGGTGCGGTAAGCGGCGACGGCGGTGCCGGCGTCAAACGGGATGCCGTGGTTCTTGCCGTCCACGATGGAATACGCGAGCTTGCCCTCAGCAAAGCCCTCGTAATCGTACTTGCCGGTCAGATCGGCGTACACTTCCGGATAGTTGGTGACGAACTTCTGGAAGGAGTTATCCTGAACGAGCAGGATGTCCGGCAGGGTGCTGGTATCGCCGTTGGAGGCGATGACCGCGGTTTCGATATCCTCGGAGAGCTTTTCCTGAATGTCGATCACGGCGTCGGGATGATCCTTCAGATACATCTCCTTCGCAATCTGCATCGCCTTGATGTTGAAGGTCGGGTCCCACGTCCAGATGGTGATTTTTCCATCCGCTTCAGCCAGCACGCCGACCGCGCTGATGATCATCGCGAGCGCCAGCATCAAGGTAACGAGCTTTTTCATAAAAATCCAGTCCTCCTCTTTCTTGGTCGTCTTTTCGTTCCCTCGGCAAAAACAAAATGCCGTAAATCGACAAAAGTTTTTTGTTGATTCTGCACGGCATTTTACTTTCCTGCGCCGATTTCTTGTATACATTTTACCATACTTCTCGGCACAATACTATTCAATTTCGACTGCAATATGTTCAAAAATGACTATTTCCTCGCAAAGCGGCCGTCCGGCTGCTTTTCCCCGCACGCCCACTCGTGCGCTTTTTGGGCATTTTTTCGCCACGCGGAGGGACTCTGCCCGACGCAGCGCTGAAAATTCCGGTTGAACGTCGTGATGGAGGGGAAGCCCGTCCGCGCGGCGATGTTCTGAATCGGCTCACTGGTCGAGCGCAGGAGGTTCAGCGAGCGGTGGATGCGGTAGCGGTTGATGTATTCCAGCGGCGCGACGCCGACCAGCGTGGTGAACATCCGCCGGAAATGGCTTTCGCTCATCATGCAGCTGCGCGCCATCTGCTCGACCAGAATCTCCTCCGCGTAGTGCTGGGAGACGTACAGCAGCGCCGGTTCCAGCGCGGGCGGCACGAGCGGCGTATCCAGCCCCGCCATCACGTTCGTCTTGGCCGCGCGGTCGCGCAGATTTGCCAGCCCCGTCAGCAGCAGGAGCAGATAGGCTTCCAGCTCCGGCAGGACGTTTCCGCCGCTCCGCTCCAAATCGAACATCGTGTGGATGATTGACGCGGCGCGCGCGCCGTCCTCGTCGCCGGGGGGGCAGATAGACGCCGCCGTGCCACGTCGTTTGCAGCGCGGCGCGGATGGCCTTGGAGCACCAGTGCGGCGACTGTGCCAGCATGCGGTCGCTGTCCACGGCGATATAGCGCCAGTGGGTGAACGGGGTGCCCGCGTTGTGCTGGGCGTGGTAAACGCCCTTGGGCGCCATCAGCAGCGCACCCGCCGAAAAGCGCCAGCTTCCCCCGCTCATCTCCGCCATGCCCTCCCCGGCGAGGCACAGCCCGATTTCAAGGCAGTTGTGGTAATGGCTGCCGTCCGGCGTGTACGGCGGGTACCACGGGATATCCGTCAGGGAGATAATCATGGAATCGGCGGCGGGCGGATAATTTCGGCATTGCAGATTCGGCGGATTCTCGATCATGCTCTGCGTCTCGTTTTCATATTTCGCCATCCGTCATCATCACCTTTCCGGGGCAAAGCGCCCGTATCGCGCCCAAAAAATCCGGATACGGCAGAAAGCACACCCGAACGAAGCGCCCGCTGTCCGCGCCGCTCCCCTTTGCGTAGAGGAACGCGCACGCCCGATCGGGGTCCTGTGCGGATACGTCGTAGCAGACGCGCCTGCGCTTTCCGCGCAGGGTCAGCGCCTCCGCGTCCCGCATGGGCTGTGTGCCCTCGGCGGCGACCGCGATGAGGTCGTCCAGCTGGAGGGTGAAAAACTCGATCTCCTTCTGCCGCGAGCGCATGCCGCTGGTGCGCATGACGGTCAGCGTTCGGCCATCCAGCCGGTATTCATAGATCACGCGCGCCTCGCCCATCAGATACCACCCGCCGAAGAGCGACCCCAGCGCCAGCGGCATGAAGAGAATCCCGAACATCGCGCCCAGGATCGTAAAGAGCAGCGTCGCGGCGTAGAGCAGGGCGACGATGACCCGCACATAGCCGGGCACCTTCCGCTCCACGCTCCTGCGCAGCGACATATTCTGCTTCTGCATGGCCGTTCACCTCATCCTTAAAAACTCCAACTGACGTTTGTGGGCGATACGCAGGCGCTCCAGATGTTCAGGTTCGCCAGCGTGCCGTCCGCCCGCTTCAAATAGGGGAGCTTTTCTTCCGTCAGTTCGGGAATGTCGTCGAGCCGCCCCTGCGCGAACGCGCCGATGCGTTCCCTTGCCGTTTCCAGCCGGCCGATCTGCGCGCTCAGGCGGATGTCGATGACCTCAAACCCGAACGGCCGCAGGCTGTTCATCCACAGCGCGCGCCAGCAGCGCGCAAGCGCGCGCATCTCCTCGATGCAGGCGTCGCACAGCGGCAGAACGTCCTTTTCCGCCGCCCGACGGTCGCCCCTGCGCACGGTGGGCGCGGCGGCCGCCCGATAGGCGCATTTCGCCGCCACGGCGCGGCCGAGCTGCGCGTAGAAGCCGAAGAAATCCGCAAAGGCCGGGTTTTCCTCGGCGTAGCGCGCGTATCGCGCCGCGAGAACGCGGTAGTGCGCCTCCGGCTCAAGCTCCGCGAAGTCGGCCTCGAACAGCGGCATCAGCGGGTCTTCGTAGAGAAGCTGCTTCACCGGGTTCATCACGTCGCCCGGCCGCGCGTCAAGCCCGATGCGGTTGAACGCGCCCAGCGCGCGGAAGGGCTGCGCGGGGCAGCCCGTGCAGGCTTCAAATCGCGCGTCCAGCGCGTCGTCGTCCCGGCCGCCGTTGTACGCGATTTCCGCAAAGAGCTGAAGCCCCAGCAGGCCGCCGAGCAGCGGGCTGCATTCCGCGCCGTCGTCGCCCCACATCGTCGCGAACGCCTGCCGAACGCCCGCCTCGCGGCACGCCGTCATCAAAACGCGCGTCGTCGCTTCCGCCTTGTCGTAATCGGGGACGGGGCCGTTCCACGTGTATACGCCGCCCGCAAAGAGGGTATCCGCTGAAAACCGCGCGTGCTCGGCGAACAGATGGCGCGCCAGCGCGCCGTCCTCCGTGTAATAATCCCAATAGACGAGGTCGATGTCCTTCGGCGCGGCGGCGACGATGGCCTCGCTGAGCGTGCAGCCCGCCGGATACGCCGCGGCGCTGCCCGGCTGCGCCATGTGGAAATACATGTCGCTCCACATCATCGCGTGCAGGCCGTGTTTTTTGAGGATGTCGCCGATCCGCGCCAGATGCTTCTGCATCAGCTCGCTCTGGGGCACATAGCCGTGCCTGTCCATGTATTTGCCGCGCCCCAGCCCGTAGGCCTCGTCCATGCCGATGTGGATGCGCCGCGTCGCAAACGGCCTGCTCGCGGCGACGATCATCTCCTCGATCAGCGCATACGTCTTTTCCTCGTCCAAGAGCAGCACGTCGTCCGTGTCGCGCACGTCCTCCATGCAGGGCCAGCGGAGCGCGCGCGCCATGTGCCCCAGCGTCTGGATGCAGGGAATCATCTCAATGCCCAGCGTGTCGGCGTATTGATCCAGCTCACGCAGCTCCGCCTGCGAAAAGCGCCCGCGCAGGTAGCCGAAATACGGCCTGCCCGCCACCTCGTAGGTATCCTCGGTGTAGAGCAGCACCGCGTTGTAGCCCATGCGGCTCAGCCTGCGCAGGAAGGTCTTCGCGGCCTCCATCGTCGGAACGGCGTTTCGGGAGCAATCCAGCATCGCGCCGAGCAGGTCGAGCGAGGGCGTTTCCCGCACGCGGAAGGGGCGCTCGTCAAACCGCGCGGCGAGCATCGTCAGCCCGCGGAAAAATTCGGCGCGGCTCCCGCAGAAAATCGCGCCGCTCTCCGCCTCCGTCAGCACTTCCAGCGGCCCTTTTCGAATCGTCACGGCGACGGGGAAACCGTCTTCCGCGAGCGTCAGGTTCAAATCGGCCGCCTGCGCCCTCGTTCCTTCCATGATGTGGGCGATATCGCCCGTCAGGCGAATGGATGGCATTGGAAAACCTCCTCCTTCGGGGAATGATTTGACGTTTTTGCAAAAATACGAAACGTTCGTTTCTTTAATTATAGGGTTTTT
>OHYE01001185.1_pt1 | contig 11295 bp, 8 predicted proteins | sample 1580141 | NCBI WGS metagenome assembly OHYE01 (sample SAMEA3882530, study PRJEB24775) | human gut metagenome | biome: human-associated habitat; feature: intestine environment; material: feces | place: Netherlands | collected 2009/2010 | reverse complement strand
GCGACGGCCATATTCGCCGCGCTCACGGCATTGACCGCACCAATGACATTGCGCTTGACACACGGTACCTCGACCAGGCCCGCGACCGGGTCACACACCAGCCCAAGCAGATTGCCGAGCGCGATGGCGTACGCATCCGCGCACTGCTGCGCCGTGCCACCGAGGATGTGCGTCAGCGCGGCCGCCGCCATGGCGCTGGCCGTGCCGATCTCCGCCTGGCAGCCGCCCTCCGCGCCGGCCACGCTCGCGCGCAGCGCCGTGACCTGGCCGAACCCGGCCGCGATATACAGCGCCTGCAGGATCGTCTCCTCCGCAACATCGCGCACCTCCGCAAGCGGGATCAGCACCGCCGGCAGCACGCCGCAGCTGCCCGCCGTGGGCGCGGCGACGATGCGCTTCATGCACGCATTGCACTCGGCCACCTTGAGCGCCTCTTCTGTCACGCGCTGAAAATACGTCCCGCCGAGGAGGCGGCCGGCCTCCGCCGCCGCGCGGAATCTGGCCGCGTCGCCGCCGATGAGCCCGCTGTTGGAGCGGTCGGATGCGCAGTACTGCCGGCTCGACTGCTGCATCGCCGTCCAGAGCGCCGCAATCTGGCGGTAGGACGCCGCAGCGTCATAGCCGTTTTCCTGACAGTCCGCATCACGGATGACGGCATAGAGCGGCTGCCCGCTCTCCTGTGCAGCCGAAAGCATGGATGCAATGCTCGAAAAGCTCATACCGGTTCCTCCTGATTAAAGATCGTGATCTTCTGAATGCCCTCGATGTGCGACAGCCACTGCTCGATGTCCTTCGGGATTGGCTGGTCACACTCGAGGATCATGACCGCGTAGCCGCCCTGCTCGCTGCGGTAGAGCTGCATGGTGGCGATGTTGACGTGCCGCTGCATGAGCGCCGCCGTCACGGCAGCGACATGGCCGGGCGTGTCCTGATTGTGGACAATGAGCGTGTTGTGCTCACCGGAAAAGTTCGTCTCGATACCGTCGATGGAGCGGATGCGGATGCGCCCGCCGCCGATGCTCTCGGCCACAATGTCCAGCGTGCGGCCCTTGGCGCCCGTGAGCTGCAGGCGCGCGGTGTTCGGGTGCGCGTTGCGCAGCTGCACGTTCCGGAACGAGAACGTCAGCCCCTGCTCCGCCGCGACGGCAAAGCTGCCCGGAATGCGCAGATCGTCCGGCTGCATACCGAGCAGGCCCGCGATCAGCGCGCAGTCCGTGCCGTGGCCATGACCGGTCAGGGCGAAGCTGCCGTGCAGCGAAATGTCCGCGTGCACCGGCCGGTCGCCGAGCAGTTTGCGGGCCGTCAGGCCGATGCGCACGGCCCCGGCCGTGTGGCTGCTGGACGGGCCGACCATGACCGGCCCGAGAATATCAAATAAACGCATGGCGCGCCTCCTTGGGTATACGAATCTTTTGCAAAATGAAATATGCGGTATTATACGCGCTCGGCGCGCAAAATGCAATGCCGATCCTCCGCCGGTGCGAAAATTCGGCGCAAAAATGCCGGCCGCCAACCGGCAGCCGGCAATATTCGGCGGATCAGTGCTCCTGGATCATCATGCGGATGATCGTGCGGTCGGTCTCGCGCATGCCCTCGCTCGCAAGTGTGCCGATGTTGCGGATCGTGTTCTCCACGCCCTTGACGACAATGCCGTCGCCGCCGTAGAACTGGCTCTCGTGCATCTGCATCTGCATACCCAGCAGCCCCGCCTCGACCGCCGAAGCGATCTTGGCCGCGCAGCTCGCCTTCGCACCGTCGCAGATCATGCCGGAATCAATGGCGATCGCGTTGACGATGGTGTGCGCGATCTCGCGGAACTGCCCGCCATACAGATACGTCACGCCCGCGGCCGCGCCGCAGCCGGCCGCCGTAGCGCCACAGTAGGCGGACAGGCTGCCGATGCCGGTTTTCAGATGGATGGTGACGAGGTTCGACACCACGAGCGCGCGGTAGAGCATCTGCTGCGTGACGCCCAGTTCCCTGGCGTAGACGATGACCGGCAGCGACGCCGTCAGCCCCTGGTTGCCGCTGCCGGAGTTGATGACCACCGGCAGGTCGCAGCCGTTCATGCGCGCGTCCGACCCGGCCGCGGCGTAGGCCTTGGCGCGGTTGTGGATGCTCATGCCGTAAGACTGCAGCAGGATGCGGCCGATGTTCGCGCCGTAATCCCCGCGCAGGCCCTCCTCGGCGATGGCCCAGTTATAATCGATCTGCCGCTGGAGCGTCTCCTGCACGTCGGCAATGTCCACCTCGTTTGCAAAGGCAATGATATGCTCGACCGTCAGCACACTGCGGTCGGTGGCGTGCTGGCTGCCGGACTCCTGATAGTCCTTGTGAAACTGCACGACGCCGTTTTTCTCGATACGGATCACGTTCGTGTGATAGCCCGCGATCTCGACGGACGCGCTGTCCGTCCCCGCCGTGACGCGCACCTGAATGTCGAACACGTAGTCCTTGTCCGCGCGCCGGACGGTAAAGGCAGCCTGCTGCAGATAGGCGCCCACCGCATCCACCTGCTCCGGCGTGAGGCTCGCAAGCACCTGCAGCTGCGCGTCGGCATTGCCGGAAACGATACCCGCCGCTGCGGCCGCCGCAATGCCGCGCTGGCCGTTCGTATTCGGCACGATGACGCTCTTGACATTTTTGATGATGTTCGCGCTCGCAAGCACTTCGACCGTTTCCGGCAGCGCACCGAGCGTCCTGCGGGCCAGCGCCGCGCAGTACGCCACGGCGATCGGCTCTGTACAGCCCATGGCGGGCTGCAGTTCCTCTTTCAGGATCGCAACATATTCGCGGTAGATCTTCTCGTCCATGTTCTCTCCTCCGATTTTTGTTTTTTCTCCGTAATCTGACCGTAAAATTCCGCTTTTTGTAATAGTATAGCGAAACAGCGGCACATTTTCAACAAAAAAGATACCGGCAAAAGCACCGGTATCTCAAGGCAGGTCAATCTTCACGTTTTTTCCGGCAGGCGTGCACGATCGCCCAGAGCGCATAGCCCAGCACGCCGCCGATCGTATTCGTGATGACGTCCGTAATGTCCGAACTGCGGGACGCATGCAGCAGCGGCTGCACGACCTCAATGCCGACGCTGAGCGCCAGCGTCAGCAGCAGGCAGCGCCAGAAGCTGCACCGCCTGCCGCGGCAGCTGCGGCACAGCGGCAGCAAAACACCGAACGGGACAAACAGGGCGATGTTCAGCACGATCTGCCGGACATAATCGCCGTGGCGGAGAATGACGTCCTCAAACGGCGCCATGTGCATGGGGATATACGGATGGTCAAGGCAGAACGGCAGCGCCGCCAACACCGGCATGAGCGTGAAGAGCGCGATGCCGGCGAGGCAGCCGTACATGAGCGTGTAGACCGCGAGCGTTCTGCGCCCCAGCGGCCGCCACTTCGGCAGCAGCCAGATGCCGTAAACGGCCGCGAGCACGGCCAAATCGATGAGAATCTTTGCGTTTCGGCTCATGCACAGCCTCCTTCCTCTCTGCCGGTCAGAACGCACGTGTTATCCGCGCACCCACTGCTCCAGTTTCGGTTTTGCGCTGTCCACCGCGCTGCCGCGCAGGGATAGACCGGGCGCGACCCGCGCACCCTTCGCTGCGCGCCGGATGTCCTGCTCCGTGTTCGACAGGCCGCTGCCCTCGTTCGTGCAGAACGGATGGATGGTTTTCCCCTGCCAGTCATAGTGCTCGAGGAAGGTGTAGACCGCCATCGGCATGGTGCCGCAGTAGTTCGGATAGCCGAGATAGATTTCTTCATAGTCGTCCAGACGCTCCGGCAGCGCCGTCAGTTCCGGACGGGCGCTCGCGCGCAGGTCGCGCCGCGCCTCGGCGACGCAGACATCATAGTTGTCCGAATACGGCGCTTTCTGTTCGATATGGAATAGCTCCGCGCCGGTGAGTTCGGCAAGCAGCCGCGCCGCCTTCTCCGTGTTGCCGACGGCGATGGTGCGACGCGCCCCGGAAAAATAGTTCTCTCCCGCGCGGGAGTAATAGGCAATGAGTTTTTTCATGATCCGTTCGCCTGAAAAACAGGCGCTCCTTTCTGGGAACAATGCCAAAAGCATACCGCAGTTTTCCGCATCCGTCAACCGGCCGGTGCGGATGGGAAGCTGCTGCAACGGCTGCTAAGATGCCGCTAACATTTCCGCCGGTCGATTGATGCACTGTAAAAAATACGATACGCTTTGTGCAGGAAATGACATTTTTACGAGATGGGGATGCACATGAACATTCGCAAAACCGCAGCGCCTGCGCGCATACTGGCGCTGCTGGTCGGTCATGGTTCCGCGTTCGCCGCTGCACCGGACACCGCGCCCGGCAATGCACAGTGCGCAAAATACGGCCACACCAAGGGCACGCGCATCGGCGAACAGCGCACACCCGAGCCGAACGCCTCTGATGCCGCATACTGCTGCTGCACGCAATTTATCCGGAGTGTGCGTGCGGGCGCTGCGGCGATGTCTGGGTCACCAGTGCCGGGATCGTCGAGCGGCAGACGCACGAAAAGCTCTATTACCACTTTGAAAACGGCATGTGCAAAGGCTGGTACTGCAAAAACTGCCACACCTACAGCTGGAAATAAGCGCACGAAAAAGCTCCCCCGCCGGGGGAGCTTTTTGCTGCCTTAGCGCACGCGCAGGCGCTCCACGAGCGCCTCATTGCTCTCGGCCATGCAGGTCTGGTAGTCCGTATAGAGCACCATGCCCGGCAGCGCGCCGGACGGCTTGCGCACGAAGCGCGCCATGGTGTAATCCACCGGTGTCTTCCCGCCGCCGCGCGCCTGCGAATAGTATACGGCGAGACTCGCCGCCTCGGCAATCGTCTGGTCGTCGGGCGTCGTGTCGTGCGCACGGATGATGACGTGCGAACCGTGTACCTTCTGCACATGCAGCCAGATGTCCGTGCGGCGGGCGGTGCGGTGCGTCAGCTCGTCATTTTGCGTGTTGGAGCGGCCGACGAGGATCTCATACCCGGTGCTCGAAACGAAGGCGAGCGGCGCGCGCTGCGCCGTCTTTTCCTTTTTGGCATTACGCGGCTGGCGCAGATACCCGGTCGCGCGCAGCTCGGCGCGAATATCCGCAAGGTCGCGCTCGCTCTCGGCGCGCGCGAGCTCATCGAGCACACTGTTGAGATAGTCGAGGTTCCGGCTCGCCTCCGCGATCAGGCCGGTCAGGTGCTGTTCGGCCGTTTTGGCCTTGCGGTAGGACTTATAGAGCGCGGCGGCGTTCTCCTGCGGGCTCTTGCGCGGGTCCAGCTCGATCGTCACGTCCGGGCAGCCCTCGGCATAGTAGTCCTGCACCGTCACGGTGCGGTCACCTTTCTGGATACGGTAGAGGTTGGCCTTGATGAGGTCGGCCTTCTGCCGCAGGGCCTCACGGTCGGCGCAGCGCAGCAGGTCCGACTGCTGGATGGCCAGCTTTTTGGCCGTGCGGTCGCGCAGGGTGCGCACCTGATGCGTCAGCTCCTGCGAGCGGCGGCGCATGGCCTCCGCCTTGTCGCGGCGGAGATAAAATTCGTCCAGCAGCTCGGAAAACGAGCCGCAGCCACGGCATTCCAGCGCGTCCTGATACTGCAGGATCGGCACGGCGGAAAAATCCTTCGGCCGGTCGCCGTCGAGCAGCATGGTGGGCGCGAGATTGTTCGACTCGACCGAGAACACCAGCGCGTCCAGCTCGTGCTCCAGGCGCGCGCGCTGCGCATCGTCCAGCCGCTCGAGCCGGGGGCTGGCATCGCCGAGCGCGCGGAAGCACACCTCCCGGCACAGCAGGGGCGACACGCCGGAAAACAGACCCAGCAGCCACTTATCAAGCGTCGCCGCAGTGACCGGGCCGGAGAGCAGCTGCGCGCGCTGCTCCGGCGTCGTGTCAAACAGGACCGGCTTGTCCTGCCGCAGCGGCAGGCGGTAAAACAGGCCCGGCTGCACCTGGCGCGTCTCGCTCATGGAGGAATCCACGCGGCGCATGCAGTCGATGATGTGCCCGTCGGCGCTGACGAGGATGACGTTCGACTGGCGGCCAAGCATTTCAACAATGAGCTGCTTTTTGACCGGCGTGCCGAGCTCATCGCGCCCGTCGAGATCGAGCACGAGCATGCGCTCGAAGTCTGGCTGGGAAATACCCGTAATGCGCGCGCCGACCAGATGCTTGCGCAGAAGCATGCAGAACATCGGCGGTTCGGCCGGATTTTCAAACGTGCCGGCCGTGAAATGCACCCGCGCGCTGCCCACGCCGCCGTGCACGAGCAGTTTCGCGTTGCCGCCCTGCGTGCGCACGGACAGCAGCAGCAGGTCGCGCTCCGGCTGCTGCACCTTGTCGATGCGCGCGCCGGTCAGGCTCTGCGTCAGTTCCTGCGTCAGGCCGTGCAGAAAAACTGCGTCCATTGGCATGTTACAGCACCTCCGTGATCTTGCTGAAGAGCTCGCGCAGCCGCTGCGTGCGGCCGAGCAGATACAGCCAGCCAAAGAGCGTCTCGAGCCCCGTGGCCGCGTGATACTGCGCGACGTCCGCATGCTGCGGCACCGAGTTCACCTTCGCGTTGCGGCCGCGCTTGTAGACCGCGCGCTCCTCGTCCGTGAGCGCGGGCTGAATGGCCTCCGCCACGCGCGCCTGCGCGGGCGCGTTGACGCGGCGCACCGTCTCACGGTGCAGGTCGGTCACGGCCGTGAGCCCGGCGGCACACAGGGCCGTGCGCATCATGAGCTCATATACCCCGTCGCCGATGTGCGCGAGGGCGAGCGTGCTGTAAGCGCCGACCTGCGCCGGCGTCATTTCCGGGGCAAAGTCCGCCCCATCCGGAAAGGCAATCGTGCCGACGGGGCGGCGCTCCGGCCGCCCCGTGTGGAGATCATGATTCATCGTCTTCAGGTTCCTCTTCGTTGTCATCGGCAAAGTCCGTCTGCGCCTGCAGCACCTCGCTCGGTGCGGTGCCCTGCACATACTGCATCTCCTGCCACTGCTGCTTCGTGATGAGGATCTTGCGCGGCTTCGAGCCCTCAAACGGGCCGACGATGCCCATCTCCTCCATCTGATCGACCATGCGCGCGGCGCGCGAATAGCCGAGCTTCAGCCGGCGCTGCAGCATGGACACCGACGCCTGCTTCGTCTCGAGAATGACATCCACGGCCTGCGGCAGCAGCTCGTCATAGTCGCTCTTGGCGGGCTTGTCCGCCTCGGGCGCGGGGCCGGACTTCTTGTCGGCCTCGGCGGCGGATTTTTCGATCTGCGCAATGATGTCGTCGCTGTACTGCGCCTCGGAGTTCTGCTTGATGAAGCGCACGACCTCCTCGCGCTCCTCGTCCGACACAAACGAGCCCTGCACACGCAGCGGCTTGCCCGTGCCGATGAGCTTTTCTGCGCCGGAGGTATCGAGGATGATGCGGCTCTCGAGCGAGGACGAGACCGCAAAGGCAATGCGGCTCGGGATGTTCGCCTTCATGAGGCCGGTGATCACGTCCGCGGACGGGCGCTGCGTTGCGATGATGAGATGCATACCCGCGGCGCGGCCCATCTGCGCCACGCGGCAGATGCTCTCCTCCACCTCTTTGGCGGCGCAGAGCATGAGGTCGGCCAGCTCGTCGATGACGATGACGACCTGCGGCAGCGTCTGCCCGTCGGGCTCGTTTTTCTGGAGGGCATTGTAGCTGGCGAGGTCGCGCACCTGCGCCTCGGAGAAGAGGCGGTAGCGCTTGAGCATCTCCACGACCGCCCACTGCAGCGCGCCGGCCGCCTTCTTCGGGTCGGTCACGACGGGGATGAACAGGTGCGGGATGCCGTTATAGATGCCGAGCTCGACCATTTTCGGGTCGATCATGATCAGGCGCACCTCGTCCGGCGTCGCCTTATAGAGCAGGCTCAGAATGAGCGAGTTCATGCACACGGACTTGCCCGAGCCGGTCGTGCCGGCGATGAGCATATGCGGCAGCTTGGCGATGTTGCCGATGATGCAGTTGCCGCCGATGTCCTTGCCGACGGCAAACGAGAGCTTGGACTTCGCATTGCGGAACGCGGGCGAGTCGATGATATCGCGCAGGCAAACGGCGCTGACGACCTTGTTCGGCACCTCGATGCCGACGGTCGAGATCTTGTCCGGGATCGGCGCGATGCGCACATTCTCCACACCGAGCGCGAGCGCAAGGTCGCCGGAGAGGTTCGTGATCTTGTTGAGCTTCACGCCCGCCTCGAGCTCGAGATCGTAGCGCGTGACCGTGGGGCCGCGCGTCACGTCGCGGATGGTCGCGTTGACGCCGAAGCTGCTCAGGGCGGTGTTGAGCCGGTCGCGGTTGAAGCGGATCTCCTCCGTCGCGTCCGTCTGATCCTTCTTCCCCGCGCGCAGGAACGACACCGGCGGGAGCTGATAGGACGAGTGGTCGGCATTCTCGCTCTCGATGGCGGAGGTGATCGCGGCCGTCTCCGCCGCGACGGCGGCGCTGGCCGCCTTTTTGGACGGCTTCGGCGGGTCCTGGATCTCCTGCGTGACCGGGGTGACGCCGCAGATATCGGCCGCCTCCTCCACAGACAGCGGCTGGACATTTTGCGTGGCATCGGCCGGCGCGGCCTTTTTCGCGCCGCGGGCAGGCTTTTTGACCGGGATCGGGTCGATCGGATCGTCGTCCGGCTCCGTCATGGTCTCCTCGACCGGAATGTCGATGAATTTTTTCTTGGCGACCGGCTTGTCCGGCACGGCACGGCGCGCACTGCGCCGCGGCTCGGGCAGCGGCTGCGGTTCCGGTTCGTCCTCCTCATCCTCCGCAAGCGGCACGTCTTCGTCCGGGATGTACTGTGCCTCGCGCCGTGTGCGCACCCAGGCCGCGATCTTGCCGACCGTCAGGTCCATGCTGCCCAGCACGCAGAACACGAACGCCGCCATCGTCAGTGGCAGCGCCGCATAGACGCTGATGCCGGCCTTGAGCAGATAGCCAATGCCGCCGGAGATCACACCGCCGGACGTGAGCGCCTTGCCCCCGTCATAGAGCTGGCCGACGATCGCGCCGAACGTCTGCGCCGTGAACGCCACGCGGCAGACCATCAGGTGCACGATCGTGCCGAACAGCGGCGCGATCAGCAGCGCCGCCGTCACGCGCAGGCCAAAGCGCTCGCGCGGGTTGCGCACAAAGGTCCACGCCAGCAGCAGCATCGCAAACGGGAACGCCCAAAAGCCCCAGCCCATGATGCCGCACAGGAAGCCCGCAAAGCCGTCGATCACGACGCCCTCGGCATGAAACAGGCCCAGGAACGACAACAGCGACAGCACGATGCACGCCAGCGCATACGGCCATGTCGGTGCCGTCGGCGCGGCGGCCGAAGCCGCCTTGGCAGCCGGCTGCTTTTTCGGCGCGGAGGCCGGCTTTTTTGCTGCCGGGGCGGATTTTTTCGCCGTGCCGGTTTTCTTTTTGGATGATGAAGTTGCCATGTTATATAACGTCCTCTCAGAAAATCAGAGACAGAATCATCGTCAGTGCGCCCGCGCCCCAACAGTAGTAGGAAAACGCGCCGAAACGGCCCTTCGACGTCAGGCGCTTGACAAGGCCGATGGCCGCGACGCCCGAGACCATCGCCACGAGCATGCCGGCCAGATACGCCGGCAGGAGCGACACATCGATACCCGCCTTGGCCGCCTTGGCCAGCGACAGAATGTTTGCCCCCAGCACCGCGGGCAGCGACATCAGAAACGAGAAGCGCACCGCAAAGCTGCGGTCCAGTCCCGTGGCCATGCCGGCCGCGATCGTCGTGCCCGACCGGGACAGGCCCGGGATCGTCGCCACGGCCTGACACACGCCGATGACCAGCGCGTCGCGCACGCGCATGGTTTTCTCCGTGCGCGTGCCCTTGGGCATTTTATCGGCCACGAACAGCAGAAAGCCCGTGAGGATGAGCATGAGGCCGATGAAGAAGGTGTGGTAGTACAGCTGCTCGACCAGATCGTTGACCGGCAGGATCAAAAACAGCGGCAGTGTCGCCAGGATGATCATGAGCACCATGCGCGCGGCGGGAAGCTGCTGCCGGCGCTGCTCAGCCGGCAGCCGTGCGCTGCGGAAAAACGCGATCGTCTCGCGCACCATGGCCACGATGTCCCGCCAGTAGACGATGCAGATGGAAATGAGCGTGCCCAAATGCAGCAGAACATCGAAAAACAGATGGCCGTTTTCCGCCGTCGACATATGAAACAGGTTTTGCAGGATCGACAGATGGCCGGAGCTGGAGATCGGCAGAAACTCTGCGATGCCCTGCACCAGACCGAGCAGGATCGCGTTCCAGATGGTCACGGATGCACCTCCCAATACGCAGATAGGAATGTTGATTATACCACGGTTTTCTTTGCGTCACAAGGGAAAACGGTCACTGTCCCCGTTTTCCCCTGCCGCATCCGGTCACGCCTGCGTGTCGCAGTAGGCAGCCAGCACGCCGCGGTACGTCATCCAGCAGTCAAACTTTGCCACGAGCTCAAACGGTGCGTGCATGCTCAGCACCGGCACGCCGGCGTCAATGGTGTCAATATTCCGGTCGGCCATGAACTTGGCGATCGTGCCGCCGCCGCCCTGATCGACCTTGCCCATCTCGGACAGCTGCCAGACGACGCCGTTGTCGGCAAACAGACGGCGCAGATAGGCCACGAGCTCGGCCGAGGCGTCGCTCGTGCCGGACTTGCCGCGCGCACCCGTGAACTTGCAGATGCCCACGCCGTAATTGAGCTTGGCCTCCGTGCGCTTGGCGCTCACCTCGGGGAAGCTGGGGTCAAAGGCCGCGCAGACATCCGCCGAGAGGCAAAAGCTCCTGGCAAAGCAGTGGCGCAGTGCGACGTCCTGCTGCTCGCAGAGGTCGGCCATGAAGGCCTCAAACGCCTGCGACTGCATGCCGGACACGCCGTCGGAGCCGATCTCCTCCTTGTCGGCGAGGATGCACACGGCCGTGCGCTCCGGCGCACCGTCGAGGTCAAGGATGGCGCGCAGCTCGGCATAGGCGCACACGCGGTCGTCCTGACCGTAGGCGCCGATCATGCTGCGGTCAAAGCCGATGTCGCGCGCCGGGAACGCCGGCACGGCGGCAAGCTCCGCCGACAGGAAGTCCTCTTCCGTGATGCCGTATTCATCATAGAGCAGCGACAGCACGGCGAGCTTCACGCGGTCGCGCCCCTCGCCGGCATACGGCATGCTGCCGATGACGATGTTGAGTGCCTCGCCCGTGATGCCCTCTTCCATGGTCTTGCGCATCTGATCCTTGCCGAGATGCGGCAGCAGATCGGTGATGACGAACTGCGGCTCATCCGGCTCGCGGCCGATGGCAATATCGACC